>Ga0315907_10002440_pt1 | contig 23381 bp, 22 predicted proteins | sample LakEriMetagenome_3_FD_203525 | JGI IMG/M metagenome (GOLD analysis project Ga0315907, IMG submission 203525) | Freshwater fungal communities from buoy surface, Lake Erie, Ohio, United States - Buoy 12 MA123 | ecosystem: Environmental > Aquatic > Freshwater > Lake > Lake biofilm | place: USA...
TCCACCCGAATCAGCGCCAGCGACAGGTTGTCGCCGCCGCCACGGGCGCGTTGCCTGGCTTTGCTGATCAGCATTTCACTGGCCTCACGCGGTGGCAGTGCGTGCACGATGGCGCCCATTTCTTTGGGTGTGAAGTAGTGCCATAAACCGTCGCTGCAGGCCATCAGGCTGTCGCCGATCTCCAGGCGGTCTACCCGGTCGATGGTGATGGGCGGGTCCTGTGTGGTGCCCAAGCAGCCCGTGAGCAGGTTGGACTGCGGGTGGGTGTTGGCTTCGTCTTCCGTGATTTGGCCTTCGTCTACCAAACGTTGCACGAAGGAGTGGTCGATGGTGCGCGCCACCATGTCAGCGCCACGAAAGTGATAGACCCGCGAGTCCCCTGCGTGAATAATTTGGCACTCGCGGTTGGGGGTGACGATGTAGGCCGCCACAGTGCTGTGGGGTTCTTCCTCTGATGTGATGGCGGTGAGCTTGATCATCAAATGCGCTTCCATCACCAAGGAGCGCAGCGTGTCACTGGCTTCTTCTTGGCTCGGGGCGTAGCGCTCAAACAACTGGCGGGCCGTGAGAATCACCTGGTCAGATGCTTTGCGCCCACCGCTTTTGCCCCCCATGCCATCGGCCAGAACCGCCATGGCGCAACCCGGGACACGCTGGTGGGCGAGGATTTCAACCTGGTCTTGCTGGTAGGCCCTGTCACCGCGGTGGATGCCTGTGGCGGCCGAGAGTCGGTAGTTCAGCGTCGCAGTGGTGCTCATGGTGGAAAACTATAATCCTTTTGCTTGATTCAATGGGCAATATCCGCTCCCTCTTGCCCGATTCAATCGGTGACCGATGGAAAAAAACCTGCACTCGCCCCACCGCCAACTGATCGAATTGCGTATGGAACATGCGGATCTGGACAACCTGATTGACAGATCGCGCATGGAAAACCCTGATGATGAACTGACCATGCGGCGTCTGAAGAAACGTCGGCTTTTGCTGCGCGACCAAATCGCCCGCTTGGAAGCTTCCCTTGAGCCGCCTGAGCCGGCTTGATGTGTTGACCGATTCCGCCACCAGTCCCCTGCGAACGGCGGTTGAGGCCGCACTGGGTGCGGCTGGCGCATTGGCCCAGGCCGACCCCCGATATGTGCAACGCGAGGTGCAGTTGCAACTGGCGCTGGCCGTGGCGCAGGCCATCGACGCACGTGAGGCACTGGTCGCTGAAGCCGGTACGGGTGTCGGTAAAACCTATGCCTATCTGGCGCCGGCCCTGCTGTCGGGCAAGCGCACGTTGGTGAGCACCGCCACCAAAAGCCTGCAAGACCAGCTGTTCCTGCGTGATATTCCACGACTGCGGCAAGCCCTGAATGTGCCTGTGAGCACTGCTTTACTCAAAGGGCGCGGCAGTTATTTGTGTACCCACCGCTTGAATCTGGCGCGGCAAACCGCCGAGCTGCCGGACCGCTGGGCGGTGCGAACACTGGCCAAGATTGAGCAGTGGGCCACCAGCACACGCAGCGGCGACTTGGCTGAGCTTGAGGGTTTGGATGAACGCAGCAGTGTGATTCCACTGGTCACTTCCACGCGCGAAAACTGCCTGGGCACGGAATGCCCACAGTACCAAGGCTGCCATGTCGTCAAAGCGCGCCGCGAAGCCATGGCGGCCGATGTGGTGGTGGTGAACCACCATTTGTTTTTCGCCGACATGGCTTTGCGCGACACGGGTGTGGCCGAGCTGTTGCCCACGGTGGAAGTGGCCATCTTCGACGAGGCCCATCAGCTCAGCGATGCTGGGGTGCAATTTTTGGGCTCCACGCTCGGCACCGCGCAGCTGCTCGACTTCTCCCGCGACATGCTGGCTTTGGGTTTGCAGCAAGCGCGCGGTTTGCAGCCTTGGCAGGAGTTGGCGCAGCGCTGTGAACACGCCGCGCGCGAACTGCGTTTGGTTTGTGCCGGACGGTTGAGCGATGTGCGCGGCGCCATCAAACTGCGCTGGGACGAACGCTGCAACCTGCTCGAGTTTGCTCAAAACCTCGAGGCGCTTGGCGACGCCGCCCGCGCTGCCCAAATGGCACTGCAATCGGTCGTCGATGTGTCGGTGGACTTCGCCAAACTGGCAGAGCGTGCGCAGACCTTGGTCCACCTCACGGCGCAGTTCATGCTGCCCGCGGCTGCAGGCCAAGTGCGCTGGATCGACCTCGGGCCGCACAGTGCACGGTTGGTGGAGTCGCCGCTGGACATCAGCGACGCGCTCGCCGAACAAATGTCCGCGGCACCCAAGGCCTGGATCTTCACATCGGCCACCTTGGGTGACGACGACGCGTTGACCTGGTTTACCGAAGGTGCAGGCCTGTCAAACGCACGCTGCCTGAGGGTGGGCAGCCCTTTTCCCTATGCGGAGCATGCACGCATTTACGTGCCCCGCCGTTTCCCAAAACCCAACGAGTCCGCGCATCCGAAGGCTGTAGCGCTGCTCGCCGCGCGCTGCGTGCAGGCCTTGGGGGGCAGAACTTTTGTGCTGACCACTACGCTGCGGGCGCTCAAAAGTATTGCTGAAGACCTGCGCCAGTATTTTCAGAACAACGGGCTGGACATCGAGGTGCTGATGCAGGGCAGCAGTCCCAAACGCCAATTGATGCAGCAGTTTTTGTCGCAACCGCATTCAGTGCTGGTGGGCTCGCAAAGTTTTTGGGAGGGCATCGACGTGCCTGGCGATGCGCTGCAATGTGTGGTGATCGACAAACTACCTTTCCCGCCGCCCAACGACCCCTTGGTGCAAGCCCGTGTGCAGCGGCTTGAAACCCAAGGCCGTAATGCATTTGCTGACTACTTTGTTGCTGAAGCAGCGGTGTCACTCAAACAAGGCGCAGGTCGATTGATCCGCAGTGAAACGGACATGGGTTTGCTGGTGGTGTGCGATCCACGGTTGGCGGGGATGAACTATGGGAAGCGCTTGCTGCAGGCGCTGCCGCCCATGGGTTTGTTGTCCACTGAAGACGAGGCGCTGGCTTGGCTGGGCTCAATGGGCGCCAAGTCTCCTTGGTGAACTGCGTGCGGGTGGTCATTGTTTTTTTCAATGCCCGCCCCAGAAGACTCTGTCAGACATGGCGCGCATTTACTGGATTCCGAACTGGTCAGAAGATGCGCTCAGAGGTAGCGTAGGCCAACGACGCGAATAGATGTGCTGGGCCGGTCGGTATCCAACCAGCAACGCGCCTAAAAACTGCGGCACCAACTAAAGTTAAAACAATTCCGGCAACAAAGGCGCCAAAAACGAAGGGAAGTGACGACAGACCTAACCAGGCACCAGCCATGGCGAATGCCTTCAAGTCACCGTAGCCAATGAGTTCCTTTCCGGTTGCAGCCTTCCCAACTAACAAAAGAAAAAATGGTGCGGTATAGCCAACTGCCGCGCCGTAAATGTGCTCCGAACCGTGTCCCGATAGTGTGGAGTTCAGCAACCCTGCCCACAAAAGCATTTGTACTATTTTGTCTGGAAGCAACGAGTGCTTAAGATTGATGGCGGCCAGAAGCACTAAGCCCAAGAAATACAAGCCGAGCGCTGCGGCGGCAGTTGAAAAACCGTGAGCTGCGGCAGCAACAAGCCCTGTTCCCGCTCCCGAAGCCGCAATAGCAGTTTTCCATCGAACAGAAATCTCAAACTCTTCAGGATGAAGTGGTTGACTGAGAGCATCCGCACTTTCTGCCTGCTCGCGGCGCCATTCTTCCCGAATCTGGAACGGAACAACCGTTGTCAGTGGAACGATTATTAAGACGCTTAGCGTTGCTGCTACTGCCGCGAATCCTATGGTTTGTAAATCAAGCGTCACTTTTTTTTCCAAAATACAAGGCAGAGCATTTTGAAGCGTGAAAAATCACTTCACGTGTTGTAGACGCAAAGATGCAAGCGTTGGAAAAAGGGCAAGTGACTCACCTGGCAAAAGAATCGGTTGTTAATTCTTAGGGGTTTCAGCCTCTCACCAAATCTGCCACCACCTCTTTTCCTGTTGCCCCAATGCCGCAGAGGTCACAAACTTGGTGTTGGGAAAGTTTTTCTGCTGAACCCGTTTGGCTGCATCGCGTAAATCGTTCAGGCCCAAGCGGTCGTAACTGAATACCATGATGGCCAGAGCTTCCTCTGCGGCGGGAGACTGCTGGAACTCCTGCACCGCTTGTTGTGCGCGGTTGGCAGCAGCGACGAAAGCGCCTCGGCGGAAGTAGTAACGAGCCACATGGACTTCGTACCCTGCCAAGGAGTTAACGATGTAGTCCATGCGCAGTTGTGCGTCAGGTGCGTATTTGGACTGAGGGAACTGTTCTACCAGCTGTTTGAACGACACAAAGGATTCACGCGAGGCTTGTTGGTCCCGCTCGGACAGGTTTTGTCCAGAGAAGCTGCCCAAAATTCCTAAGTTGTCGTTGAAATTCACCAGGCCTTGCAGGTACAGCGCATAGTCAAGCGCGGGGCTGCTCGGGTTGAGTTTGATGAAACGCTCCAGCACCACAAGCGCCTGGGCTTTTTCGCCCGAACGGTACATTGCATAAGCACGTTCCAGCTGCGCCTGCTGGGCCACAATGTTCAACGTGGCGCGACCTTCCAAACGTTCATACAGGCGGCCCGCTTTTTCCCAGTTGCCAGCGGCCATTTCTTCTTTGGCCTCTGCATACAATCGCTCTGCGGTCCAACCAGCGGTTTCGTCTTTGGGTGAACTGCCGCAAGCCGATAAAAACAGCGCCAAGGCAACCATCCAAAAAGCAGCGCTCGGTTTCCAACTGGTCGTCAAAGTCATGTGCTGCAAGCCGCCGTTTGATCCGGCAGGGTCCGTCAAAAAAATGAATACCGATTATAGGGACGCGCCCCCAGCCGATGACGAGGTGGACGAGTCGCAGGGTGACGTGCCCGAAACACGTGCGCAAGTGGTGGGTAAAGACCAGCACGGCCAGCGACTGGACAAAGTGTTGGTGTTGTTGGCGCCCGAGTTTTCGCGTAGCCACTTACAAGGCCTGGTGGAGGCGGGTCATGTCCGTGTGAACCAGGCCCGTGTCACCACCCCATCACGCAAATTGACCCTCGGGCAAAGGTTGGAGCTGGATCTGGTTCCCACTGAGCAAAGTTTGGCTTTTCGTGCGGAGAACGTGCCGGTGCCTGCGGTGTTTGAAGACGAACACCTCATGGTGGTAAACAAACCCGCTGGCTTGGTGGTTCACCCTGCGGCGGGCAATTGGTCCGGAACTTTGCTCAACGGGCTGCTGGCCCACCATGCCGGGGCGGCGGTGCTGCCGCGTGCGGGCATCGTGCATCGTCTGGACAAAGACACCTCGGGGCTGATGGTGGTGGGTAAAACGCTGATGGCGGTGACAGCCTTGGTTCGGGCGATTGCCGCGCGCGAGGTGCACCGCGAGTACCTGACCTTGGTGCACGGTGAATTTCCCTCCCGCCTGTCCAGCATCGACACGCCAGTCGGGCGCGACCCGAAGTCGCGTATCCGCATGGCGGCCATCGCGTCAGGCAAACCTGCGCGGACCGACGTTGAGCGCTTGGCCCACACGGGTGAATTCAGTGCGCTGCGCTGTGTGTTGCATTCTGGGCGCACCCACCAAATCCGGGTCCATTTGTCTCATCTTGGGTATCCGTTGGTGGGGGACGGTGTTTATGGCGGCAAGCCCGCATTGGGCATGGTGAGGCAAGCGCTGCATGCGACTGCGCTGAGGTTGGTGCACCCCAGCAGTGGAGAGACTCTCGTGTTTAACGCCGAGCCGCCAGCAGATTTTGCTGCGGCGTGGACTCAGGTGGTCGCCCTTCCGTAGTCGTCCGATACGACGGTGCCAGGTGTTTTGAAAACAACGACCTTGCCTGGATCAACCGATCAATTCATGCACCATTCTCCGCCTTGGCTACAATGAGGCCAGAGTTAGTTAAAGAAGGTGCGACGGATTGGCGGAAAAACGTCCATCGCGCACCCCAGACGAACCCTCCCAGCAGGCCCTGTACACAGGGAGTGCGAACCCGGACAGGCAGCTTTTGCGTCATTCGGCCTCGCTCCAGCGGGATGGTTCGCATTGAACCCGCAACGAGACAACAGTGACGCGACGGCACCGTCAGCGGCTCCACCCTGTGGGGGCGTGGAGGTTGCCTGCACATACCGGCCCCAGATGCATGCCGCTTTAGAACCAATTCGTGAATAAGACAGCCCTGCGTTGTGACGACAAAGCGATGGATGTAAGGCGCAAGCCGCTGCCCAGGGTCCGTACGTGGGCGAAGGTTGCAGCGCCGCAGACGCGCTTTGCAGGCACCAGAGTTCAGGCCGGCACCGTGCTGTTTTATTTGCAAATGAGGTTCTTAACCCGGCCAAGGATGTAGAAGAAGTCCATGAATACACAGGATGCCAAACGCGTCCTCGAGACTGCGCTCATTTGTGCACGCGAGCCCATGCCGGTGCGCGACATGCGAGCGCTGTTCGACGATGAACTGTCGCCCGACACCTTGCGCGCGTTGTTGGATGAGTTGTGTCGAGATTGGGAGGGCAAGGGTGTGGAGTTGGTCTGCTTGGCCACCGGCTGGCGTTTTCAAAGCCGACCCGAAATGCGCCCGTTTCTGGACCGTTTGCACCCTGAAAAACCGCCCAAGTATTCGCGTGCCGTGATGGAAACGCTGGCCATCATCGCTTACCGCCAGCCTGTGACACGAGGCGACATAGAAGACATTCGCGGTGTCACGGTGAACAGCCAAATCATCAAACAACTGGAAGACCGTGGGTGGGTAGATGCCATAGGCTATCGCGAGGCGCCCGGGCGTCCTGCCTTATTGGCCACCACCAAGCAGTTCCTGGACGACTTGGGTTTGGCCAGCTTGGAGCAGTTGCCGATGTTGGAAGGTGGTACGTTTGATTCCGCCACGTTGGACGCATTGGCGCCACAACAAACCACCTTGCTGGATCCGCAAACGAGTTTGGCTTTGGACGATGCAACGGCATCGGCCTTGGATCCGCCCTTTAACGAGCCCGCCGAGGTTTCGGCTGATTCGCCACCCGATCTCCGTGAGGTAGCCCGCACCGAAGGTGCTGACGCTGCCCAACCCGATTCAACGTCAGACCCGATGGAACCTCAAGCATGAACGTGAACCCAGATTCTTCTTCCTCGACCGAGGGCGATGCGCAGAAGTCGCCCGAGACTTCCGCCACACAGGAGGGGTCCGGAGCGGCAACGCCTGTTCGTCGCAAACGAGCCGTCAAGGCTGCCGCGCCAGCCCAAGGGGCTGACGATGCAACCCCCACTGCATCCGATGATGCACCCGCGGCGCCCAAGCCCGCGCGCAAACGTAAGGTAGCGGCAGCGGCCACTGAGCCTAACGCCACAGCGCCCGTGCCTGTCGCCATGTCGAAGCCTGAAGCTGTTGCATCTGTCTCCGTCGTGGCGCCTGCCGATGCACCCGCAGCGGTGGTGGATGCCCCAAGAGAAAGCCAGGACGCCAGCGCAGAAAACAACGACCGACCTTTTGGTGACGAACGTGGCCGCCGTCGCGGGCGAAACCGCCGCCGTGGTGGACGAGACGGTGGTGCGGGTCCACGTGATGAAGCGGTCGGCCCGCCGCCCAACATGGCGGTGGCCAGCGACATCAGTTTGGACGAAGACGACGCCCCCGTGACACTGGATCCCAAGCTGGTCGAAGAGAAATTGGGTGAGGTGTTCTCGGTTTTGTTGTCGGGTGAATTTGACGCCGAAGAGGCGCCCAACGATGCCCAAATCACAGATGAAACCACAGGTGCTGTGCCTGTGTCTGGCGAGGCGGCGCCCCCACAAGAGGCACCGAAACGTGTGCTTTTGGCCGAGCCCGATGCACCTAAGTTGCAGAAGGTGCTTGCCCAGTCAGGGATCGGCTCGCGCCGTGACATGGAGCAAATGATCATTGATGGTTTGGTCACAGTGAATGGCCAAGTGGCTCATGTCGGGCAGCGAATCTCGTTCGGTGACCAAATCAAGGTCGATGGGCGTCTGGTACGTGTGCGTATCGTGCCTCCGGCGCCGCGCATCATTGCGTACCACAAACCTGTTGGCGAAGTCGTGACCCATGACGATCCTCAGCACCGGCCCACGGTATTTCGGCGTTTGCCCCGCTTACCCCAGGGCAAATGGCAATCTGTAGGGCGACTCGACATCAACACCGAAGGTTTGCTGCTGTTCACCAACTCGGGTGATCTGGCCAACAAACTCATGCACCCGCGTTTTGGTGTGGAGCGCGAATACGCAGTCCGTGTGCTGGGCACGCTGGAGCCTGACGCGAAAGCCAAGTTGCTCGCTGGGGTGGACATCGAAGGCCAGACCGCCAGTTTCCGCTCGATTGAGAACGGCGGCGGTGAAGGCGTCAACCATTGGTACCGCGTGGTCATCACCGAAGGGCGTAACCGCGAAGTACGGAAATTGTTTGACGCCGTGGGTTTGACCGTCAGCCGTCTGATTCGCATTCGTTATGGCACCGTGGTTTTACCCCGTGGTCTCAAACGTGGTGTCTGGGTGGATTTGGAAGACACCGATGTCCGTTTGATCCGCCAGCTCGCGGGCCACACCTCTCAGCCACGCCACGACAACGATCGGGGTGGTCAACATAAGGCCAAGGGTGCCAAACCGCCGCGCAGAGACGACCATCGCAGGGATGACAAACGTCCCCAAGGTGGAAAAGCAGAATTCAATGCACAGCGCGATGGACGTGGCGGCCGCCCCCAGCAGCAGCCTCGTCGTGAGCCACCGCCCGTTCGCAGTACCCCTCGGGAGGAAGGCTGGGAAGATGACTTCGACCCGGCGCGTATTCCCAATCCGCTGGAGCAGACCTTTGACAAACGTTTCGTTCAAAACCCTCGAAGCCCCGCAGGCGGACGTGGTTTCCGCAACGGTGGCGGGGGTTTTGGCGCTGGTGGAAGTGCCCCGGATGCTCCGGCGCCGCGCAAGCCAGGCAGTCCCAGAGAGCCTGATCCCCTGCAAACATCGGTGGGTTACATCGGGGCCAATGCCTACCACCGCAAAGGCGGTGGCGGTGGCCGTGGCGGGCAAGGTGGAGGTTACGGCGGCGGCGGTGGGGGGTACTCTGGCGGAGGCAAGGGCGGCGGTGGTCGCCGTGGCCGTTGACCGACCGCGCTCTTGGCCTCAGCGCCATCCGGTGATTGACATCATCAAGCCACCCATACAGGCTAAAATTCAAGGCTTTGCCGAATTCGGCGAATTACGTCAATAAATTCTGTCATCCCACTGAGGAGAAAAAAACATGGCCATTGAACGCACCCTTTCCATCATCAAACCAGACGCTGTTGCAAAAAACGTGATTGGTCAGATTTATGCTCGTTTTGAAAGCGCGGGTTTGAAGGTCGTTGCTGCCAAGATGACCCATCTGTCCCGTGGCGAAGCCGAGGCTTTCTACGCCGTTCACAAATCGCGTCCTTTCTTCAACGACCTGGTGTCGTTCATGATCTCCGGCCCCGTCATGATTCAAGCCCTGGAGGGCGAGAACGCCATCGCCAAAAACCGTGACCTGATGGGTGCTACCGACCCGAAGAAAGCCGAAAAAGGCACCATCCGCGCCGACTTCGCCGACAGCATTGATGCCAACGCTGTTCATGGCTCCGACGCTCCCGAAACCGCGGCTGTGGAAGTGGCTTTCTTCTTCCCCGGCATGAACGTCTACAGCCGCTGAAAGCGGGCCTCAACCGAGGCTTTTTTATGAACGCCGTCAACCTGCTGGAATTTGATCTAGAAGGCCTGGCTGCGTTTTGCGAACAGCTGGGTGAGAAGCGTTTTCGCGCCACCCAGCTTTTTCGTTGGATCCATCAAAAGGGCGAGTCTGACGTGGATGCCATGTCGGACTTGGCCAAGTCACTGCGCGAAAAGTTGCGTACCCGCGCCGAGGTTCGCGCGTTGCCCGTGGCCACTGAACAGGCATCCTCGGATGGCACCATCAAATGGCTGTTCGATGTGGGAGGCGGTGATGCGGTCGAGACGGTCTTCATTCCAGAAACCGACCGTGGCACCCTGTGCATATCGTCTCAGGCGGGCTGTGCGGTTGGGTGTCGTTTTTGCTCCACCGGACACCAAGGTTTCAGCCGCAACCTCTCCACCTTTGAGATCGTCGCGCAGTTGTGGTTTGCGGAGCACCACCTGCGCAAGCGTTTGAAGGTCGCGCCGGGTGAGCGTGTCATCTCCAATGTGGTGATGATGGGCATGGGGGAACCCTTGCAGAATTACGCGGCCTTGTTGCCGGCCCTGCATGTCATGCTGGACGACCACGGCTATGGCCTGTCAAGGAGGCGCGTGACAGTGTCGACTTCAGGGGTGGTTCCCATGATGGATCGCTTGCGCCAGGATTGCCCGGTTGCCTTGGCGGTGTCCCTTCATGCACCCACCGATGCCTTGCGCGATGACCTCGTACCACTCAATCGTAAATACCCGATTGATGAGTTATTGGATGCTTGCAACCGTTACCTGGACGCCGCGCCGCGCGATTTCATCACCTTCGAGTACTGCATGCTGGCCGGAGTGAACGACTCGGTTGAACAGGCGCGCACTTTGGTGGCTTTGCTGCGCAACCGTGTGCCATGCAAGATCAACCTGATTCCGTTTAATCCATTCCCGGCATCGGGCCTGACCTGTTCTTCGCGTGAACAGGTGAGACACTTCGCCTCTGTGCTGCAAGAAGCTGGGTTGGTCACGACCATCCGCAAAACCCGTGGTGACGACATAGACGCCGCCTGCGGGCAGTTGGCCGGTGAAGTGCAAGACCGCACGCGCGTCCAGCAGCGAATTGCAACACGAACACCCATTCGTATCCATCGACCGTCCACCCCTCAGGAGAGCAAGGCATGACTGTTCGGAACCTTCAATGCCGGAGCGCTGATGCGCCGACACTCGGAGCAGGCATGCTGGTTTTGGTTCTGGCCGCTTCCTTGCTGTTGGGTGCATGCGCGCAAAAGGGTCCGGGCGCGCCCTCAGACCTCAAGGACAAGGTGACAGAGTCGGATGAGCCCGACAATGCCCGGCGTGCGAGAGTCAGGTTGGAGCTTGCTTCCGCCTACTTTGGCCGTGGTCAGATGAATGTGGCACTGGATGAGGTCAAGCTGGCACTGGCAGCCGACCCTAACCTTGGTCCCGCATTCAACTTGCGAGGTTTGATCTACGGCAGCATGGGAGAACATGCTCTCGCGGAGGACAGCTTCAAACGTGCTTTGCAGCTGAACCCTCGGGATGTCGACACCATGCAAAACTACGGCTGGTACATGTGCCAGCGCCAACGTTATGCGGACGCCGATGGTTTGTTCCGCCAGGCCTTGAACAGCCCCCAGAACCAAGATGTATCTCGTACTTTGCTGACCCAAGGCATTTGCCAAGCCAGGGCGGGAGACCTGCCTGCAGCTGAAGCCACACTGCAGCGGGCGTATGAGATTGACTCGGGCAATGCGTCGATCGCCGTCAACCTCGCCGAGGTGCTTTTCCGTCGGGGCGACTATGAACGGGCTCGATTCCAAATGCGCCGCATCAACGCCGTGCGTGAGATCGCCAACCCTCAGACCCTTTGGTTGGCCATGCGCATTGAGCACAAGCTCGGTAACGCACAAGGGTTGGCTTCACTGGGGCAACAGCTGCGTGAGCGTTTCCCAGAGTCGCCCCAGGCCAAACTGTATGCGTCGGAGCGCTTCGATGAGTGAGGCCAGCAAGCAAGTCGAGCAGCAACAGGCATCAGAGCGTCTGACGGCCGGGCTGCTGTTGCGCCAAGCGCGGCAGAGCAGGGGCTTGCACATTGCTGCATTGGCCACTTCGATCAAGGTGACGCCTCGCAAACTGGAGTTGTTGGAATCCGATCGTTACGACGAGTTGCTCGACCTGACCTTCACCCGTGCTTTGGCGCAAACGGTGTGCAGATCCTTGAAGATTGATCCTGCGCCAGTGTTGGCGTTACTGCCGAAGTCCTCGGGTGGGCAGCTGGACCATGTGGAATCCGGCATCAATCAGCCGTTTTTGGAGAGGTCCGGCCGCTCAGGCCGTCCGGGCCGGGTTGAGAGCCAGTCATGGAAGCAGGCACTTAAGCCGCAGTGGTTATTGCCGGGTCTGCTGGTGTTCGCTGCCGGAGGCATGTATTTTTTGCCCGGCAGCTTGACTTTGGACTCTGAAAATCACCCCCCCGCCACGGCTGAAGTGGTGCAGGGGCCAGCAGCCGACATGGTCCCGGCAGTTGCAGTCACTGCTGCGTTGCAACAAACGCCTGTTGAGTTGCTCCCGCCCCCTGATGTGTCGAGTGCTGGGCTGTCGGCACCCCCTGCGACACCTGCCGAGGCTGCCTCGGCAGCCGTTGCTTCATTGCTTGAATTGCGAGCCAGTCAAGGTGCCTGGGTCGAAGTACAAGACGCCAACAGCAAGCCCCTTCTGGCGCGTTTGCTGCAGGCCGGAGAGGTGGTCAATTTAGATGGAACCCCGCCCCTGCGCTTGAAGGTGGGCAATGCCGCTAACACCACCGTGCGGTTTCGTGGCCAGCCGATCGACTTGGCGCCCTCGACGCGTGACAACGTTGCCAGAATTGAACTGAAGTAAGACCCTTGCCATGAGCGAAGACACCGATTTCATCCCACCAGCGGCACCGATGGCTCGCCGCTCCCGTCAGGCCTCGGTGCGCTGGGGCAGCCGCGTTGTCACCGTGGGTGGCGATGCTCCTGTCCGCGTGCAATCCATGACCAACACCGACACCGTGGATGTCATCGGCACCGCCATTCAGGTCAAGGAGCTGTCTCAAGCGGGTTCGGAAATGGTGCGCATCACGGTGAATACCTTGGAGGCCGCACAGGCCGTGCCCCATATCCGTGAGCAGTTGGACCGCATGGGAATCGATACGCCTTTGGTCGGCGATTTTCATTACAACGGCCACAGGTTGCTCACCGAGGTGCCCGCGTGCGCTGAGGCTTTGTCCAAATACCGAATCAACCCCGGCAACGTCGGCAAGGGCGACAAGGGTGACAAGCAGTTTGCGCAGATGATTGAAGCGGCGGTCAAATACGACAAAGCGGTTCGTATCGGTGTGAACTGGGGCAGTCTGGATCAAGAACTCCTCATGCAAATGATGGACGACAACGCCAAGCTGCCTCAGCCCCACGAGCCCCAGCAGGTGATGTACCGCGCCATCGTTCAATCTGCCTTGAGTTCAGCGAAGCAAGCCCAAGCACTGGGCTTGGCTGCCAACCAAATCATCTTGTCCTGCAAGATGTCAGGCGTGCAGGATTTGATCACTGTGTACCGTGCCTTGGCTCAGCGCTGCGACTATGCGCTGCATTTGGGTTTGACCGAGGCCGGCATGGGTACCAAGGGCACCGTCGCGTCGAGCACCGCCTTGGCCGTGTTGCTGCAGGAAGGCATTGGCGACACGATACGGGTATCGCTCACGCCGCAGCCCGGCGAAGCCCGCACCCAAGAGGTCGTGGTGGCACTCGAAATCCTGCAGTCCTTGGGTTTGCGTTCATTCAACCCCAGCGTGACGGCTTGCCCAGGTTGTGGCCGCACCACCAGCACCACCTTCCAAGAGCTGGCCAAACAAATCGACGATTTTTTGCGTTTGCAGATGCCGGTTTGGCGTGCACGCTACCCTGGCGTGGAAAAGATGAAAGTGGCCGTGATGGGTTGCATCGTCAATGGCCCCGGCGAAAGCAAACATGCCGACATCGGCATCAGTTTGCCGGGAACGGGCGAGGCGCCGGCTGCGCCGGTGTTCATCGACGGCGAAAAAGCCCTGACCCTGCGTGGCGATGCCATTGCGCAAGAGTTTCAGGCTTTGGTCGAGCGCTACATCGAGCAGCGCTACGGTGCTGTGGCCGAACCTACAACCCCTTGAACCTTCACGGCGCTTGGCCGTTTTTTGCTGACTATCCTATTTTTCACATGGCTGAAGTACTGCGCGCCGTCAAAGGCATGAACGACATCCTGCCGCCCGACTCCGCGCGTTGGGAATGGTTTGAAGACAAAGTGCGTGGTGTGATGGCCCGTTATGGCTACGCCACTGTGCGCACGCCCCTCGTCGAACCCACGGCGCTGTTCGTGAGGGGTTTAGGCGAGGTCACGGACATCGTCGAGAAAGAGATGTACTCCTTCGAGGACCGCCTCAATGGCGATCAACTCACCCTGCGGCCCGAGGGGACGGCCGGCGTGGTGCGTGCCGCAGTGGAACACAACATGCTCTACGACGGCGGGAAAAGGCTGTATTACCTGGGGCCCATGTTTCGCCACGAGCGGCCGCAAAAAGGGCGCTACCGGCAGTTTCACCAGGTGGGTGCTGAAGCCCTGGGCTTTCACGGCCCGGATGTCGATGCCGAGCTGATCCTGATGTGCCGTGCGTTGTGGCGTGACCTCGGTCTGCAAGAGGGCAGTGACCTGTGGTTGGAGATCAACAGCCTGGGCCAATTGGACGAACGTTTGGCCCACCGTGCTGCTTTGATCGATCACTTTCAGTCTCACCTCGATGTGCTGGACGAAGACGCGCGCCGCCGTTTGCAAAGCAACCCCTTGCGCATCCTGGACAGCAAAAATCCTGCGATGAAGGCTGTGGTGGAATCCGCGCCTCAGCTGTTGTCTTTTTTGGGTGAGTCGTCTCTGGCCCATTTCAACGCAGTTCGTGCAGTGCTGGATGCCGCAGGGCTGCCTTACCGGATCAACCCCCGGTTGGTTCGCGGTATGGACTACTACAACCTCACCGTCTTTGAGTGGGTCACGGACAAGCTTGGGACAACCCTGGCCGTCGGCGGCGGTGGGCGTTATGACACCTTGATTGAACAACTGGGCGGTAAGCCTGCGCCTGGGGTGGGCTGGGGCCTGGGCATCGAACGCTTGTTGCTCTTGCTGGAAGCGCTGGGCCTGGGGCCGGCGCCACAGTCGCCCGATGTTTACGCGGTGGTCCCGACCGCGCAGTCCCTGCCGCAGGCGATGGTCTTGCTGGAACAACTGCGAAGCGTCGGCCTCACAGCGGTCTTGAACCCTGCGGGGAAAGACGGCCCTGCCAGCATGAAGTCACAGTTCAAACGCGCCGATGCCAGCGGTGCACGGCATGCTGTGGTGTTTGGTGCCGACGAGCTGGCGCGCGGTGAAGTCACAGTCAAGAATTTGCGCGATGCGGCTGCTGGGCAGCGCTGCCTGGCTATGGCTGACGTCGCCACCTGGGGCCCATTGCTGCGAGACGCATAATCTCAACCTCCATTCGTGACGTCGGCTTGTTTTGACGGACGTCTTTCTACCTTGCTCACCAAGTTTCAATCATGGCCACCCATCTCGACCTCGAAGAACAAGAACAACTTGACCAACTGAAGGCATTTTGGAAACGTTGGGGCAACCTCGTGACGCTGATTCTGATTGCGGTGCTGGGTACCATTGCGGTATGGAACGGCTGGCATTGGTATCAGCGCGATCAAGCGGTCAAAGCCAGCAGCATGTTCGAAGAACTGGAGCTTGCCGCGACGAGTAACGATGTGGACAGGGCTGCTTTGGTTTTTAATGACTTGAAGTCGCGTTACCCACGCACCTCCTACACCCAACAAGCCGGCTTGTTGGCTGCGAAGGTTCAGTTCGACAAAGGACAGCTGGATGCCGCAAACTCCACTTTGACGTGGGTGGCCGATAACGCAGCCGAGGCCGACTACCGCATCCTGGCGCGCCTGAGATTGGCCGGTATTTTGCTCGAGCAAAAAAAGCTGGATGAAGCGATCAAACAACTTGATGAAGCCGAGAAGGGCGCGTCACCCGAGTTTCTGGCTTTGATATCGGACCGGCGCGGTGATGTTCTGCTGGCGCAAAACAAACCCGAATTGGCGGTGACCGCTTACCGCAAGGCTTGGGATTTGATGGACAGCAAGTTGGAATACCGTCGTTTGATTGACGCCAAATTGACGGCTCTGGCGGCCGCGCCCGAAGCACCCAAAGCCGCATCTGGGGCTAAACCATGATGGTGGGTAGAGGGGAGATCAGGGACCGCGCCATGCGGCAACTGGTAGTGGTGGGTGGACTGGTTTTGTCCAGTTTGTTGGTGGCTTGCAGCGGGCCCGTCAAGCCGAAACCTGGGCCCCTGGAAGCGATTGTTCCGAGTAGCGCGACTGCGTCGGCGCGGCTGGTATGGAGTCAGCGGTTTGAATCGGTGCGGTTTCCCCTGGCGCTGGCCATCCAAGGAAGCAACCTGACACTGGCGGGTGATGACGGCACGGTGGTGTCTCTGGACGCCTCCTCCGGCAAGGAGTTAAGTCGCAGCAGCGTTGCAGCCAAACTCAGTGCTGGCGTGGGCTCGGATGGGCGTTGGTCTGCTGTGGCTACCCGTGACGGCAAAGTGGTTGTCTTGGATGCCGGGCAAGTCATTTGGAGCCACGCTCTGGGCTCGCGCGTTGTGACGCGCCCCTTGGTGGCGGGAGAGCGGGTATTTGTATTGGCGACGGACCGCAGCGTACATGCGTTCGACGCCTCCACTGGCGCCAAATTGTGGACCGTTCGCCGGCCCGGTGATGCGCTGACCTTGAGCCAGTCGGGCGTGCTGCTTGCCGTTGGCAACACGTTGGTGGTCGGGCAGGGACCCCGTTTGGCTGGGCTGGATCCCTCCAATGGCACGGTGTCTTGGGAGTTGCCGGTGGCGATACCGCGCGGGACCAACGAGATTGAGCGTTTGGCTGACTTGGTGGGTCCAGTGGGCCGTGTCGGTGAGGTGGTTTGTGCGCGGGCGTTTCAGTCTGCGGTGGCTTGTATAAACGCTGTTCGCGGTACCTTGTTGTGGACGCGCAATGGGGGTGGCACCCAGGGCGTCGCTATGGATGCGCAAACGGTGGTTGGGGCTGACGCCAGCAGTCGGGTCACCGCGTGGCGGTCGGCCACGGGGGAGGTGCTGTGGTCTACAGACGCTCTTTTGCACCGTGACCTGTCCCACCCAGTGGTCTTGACTGGAGCGTTGGCGTTTGGTGATGGTGACGGCATGGTGCATTTGCTGTCCAAAGACAACGGCAAGACCACGGCGCGTCTGCCTACCGATGGCAGTCCTATTCAAACACTGGCCTTGACCGCTGACGCCACCTTGGTCGCTGTGACCCGAAACGGTGGCGTGTTTGCATTCCGGCTTTGAATTAGCTTGTAGTCCATTGATGGACCGCAGGCCAGCGGTTTTCTTTTGTGAAGTGAAGCCATGAAACCCGTGATCGCCATTGTGGGCCGTCCCAATGTGGGCAAGTCCACGCTGTTTAACCGCATGACCAAGTCGCGCGACGCCATCGTGGCTGACTTCGCTGGGCTGACCCGCGACCGCCACTATGGCGATGGCAAACTCGGTGACAAAGAATTCATCGTGGTCGATACCGGTGGCTTTGAGCCTGACTGCTCCAGTGGCATCGTCAAAGAAATGGCCAAACAAACCCGTCAGGCCGTGGCCGAGGCCGATGTGGTGGTGTTTGTGGTGGACGTTCGCGCTGGGTTGTCTGGGCAGGACCATGACATTGCACAGTACCTGCGCACAGTGGGCAAAACCGTCCTGCTGGCAGCGAACAAGGCCGAGGGCATGGTGGATTCACCCCACCTGGGTGAGTTTTTCGAGTTGGGCATGGGCGCGCCCCATCCGATCTCCTCAGCCCATGGTCAGGGCATTCGCAGTCTGTTGGAGGCGGCTTTGGCGGACTTCGACCGGGATGACGACACCGACGAAGCAGACGACGACAAACCCATCCGGCTGGCCGTGGCGGGCCGTCCCAATGTGGGCAAGAGCACCCTCATCAACACATGGCTGGGTGAGGAGCGTCTGGTTGCCTTTGACATGCCGGGCACCACACGCGACGCCATCAGCGTTCCATTTGAACGCAATGGCCAGAAGTTTCAGTTGATTGACACCGCAGGCCTGCGCCGCAAGGGCAGGGTCTTTGAGGCGATAGAAAAATTCTCTGTCGTCAAAACCCTGCAAGCCATTGCCGACGCCAACGTGGTGCTGCTGTTGTTGGATGCCACCCAAGGGGTCAGCGACCAAGACGCGCACATCGCCGGCTACATCCTTGACAGTGGGCGCGCTGTCGTATTGGCCGTGAACAAATGGGACGCGGTCGACGCTTACCAGAAAGAACAACTCGCGCGTTCGATTGAACAGCGTTTGGCGTTCCTCAGATTTGCCCCCATCCTGCACATTTCAGCGGCACGCCGACAAGGTTTGGGGCCCGTATGGAAAGCCATTGGCGATGCCCACGCATCCGCCACGGTGAAAATGCCCACGCCCGTGCTGACCCGCTTGCTGTTGGAGGCGGTCGAACATCAGGCGCCCAAAAGAACAGGCGTATTCCGCCCCAAGATGCGTTATGCCCACCAGGGCGGTATGAACCCCCCCATCATCGTCATCCACGGCAATTCGCTCGACAAGGTGACCGACTCCTACAAGCGTTTCCTTGAGGGACGTTTTCGCGACCATTTCAAGCTCACGGGTACGCCCTTGCGCATTGAGATGCGATCTGGTTCCAACCCCTTCACAGACAAGGACACGTGATGGGTCTCCCCGGCTGGGGAAACCCTGTGTTAACGTGCGTGTGTGATCAACTTTCAACACGGAGAATATCGTGAGTAACAAAGGGCAACTCCTCCAAGACCCCTTCTTGAACCTGCTGCGCAAAGAGCATGTTCCGGTGTCAATTTACCTGGTCAACGGCATCAAGCTGCAAGGCCACATCGAGTCCTTTGACCAGTACGTGGTGTTGCTGCGCAATACAGTGACACAAATGGTCTACAAACACGCGATCTCGACCGTGGTGCCGGGTCGTGCGGTGAACTTCCAGGCCAATGATGCGCCAGCCGATCCGGCCTGAGGCCTGACCCTCCAAGCCAGTGCAACACGACCTTGAGTTCTGCACCTGAAATCTCCGAAGCTCCCACCATGGCCCGCGCCATCTTGGTGGGTGTTGATTTTGGGCAGAACAAAACACAGGGCCAGGGTTTTGACGCCAGCCTGGACGAACTGGCCCTGCTGGCCGAGTCGGCCGGTGATGTGGCCGTGGCTCGGGTCATCGCCAAACGAAAAGCACCCGATGCGGCGCTCTTTGTAGGCTCAGGTAAGGCTGACGAAATCAAGCTGCTCGTGCAAGCGCATCAGGCCGAAGCGGTGCTTTTCGATCAAGCGCTTTCAGCTGCGCAGCAACGCAACCTGGAGCGGCACCTGGGTGTAGCGGTCGCGGATCGCACCATGCTGATCCTGGAGATTTTCGGGGCTCGTGCCCAGAGCCATGAAGGTAAGCTGCAGGTGGAGTTGGCGCGGCTTCAATACCTTTCTACACGTTTGGTTCGTCGCTGGAGCCATTTGGAGCGGCAACGTGGTGGCATTGGGAACCGGGGTGGGCCAGGTGAAGCGCAGATCGAACTGGATCGCCGGATGATTGGCGAGCGCATCAAGTCCGTCAAACAGCGTCTGGACAAAGTCAAACGTCAGCGCAGCACACAGCGAAAATCACGCGAGCGCAACCAAACATTCCGTGTTTCGTTGGTCGGCTATACCAACGCGGGTAAGTCCACCTTGTTCAATGCACTGGTCAAAGCCCGCACTTACGCGGCAGATCAGCTTTTTGCGACTTTGGACACCACCACGCGCCAACTCTATCTTGAAGAAGCGGTGCGCTCTATCAGCCTGTCGGACACCGTTGGGTTCATTCGCGATCTACCTCACAAACTCGTGGAAGCCTTTGAGGCCACTTTGCAAGAAGCTGCAGACGCTGATTTGCTCTTGCATGTGGTCGATGCCGCCAGCCCGGCCCTTGCCGAACAAATGGCAGAGGTCCAGCGTGTGCTGACCAGCATTGGGGCAGCCGACATCCCGCAAATTTTGGTTTACAACAAAGCGGATCTGTTGCAAACCAACCAACAACCCCGGGTGGGTGTGGATGCCATGTCATTCGAGGGTGGCCCACCTGTGCCGCGGATCTTTCTCAGTGCGGCGCAGGGTACCGGCCTGGATGCCTTGCGTGGCCTGATCGCCGCCCAAATCACATCGGCACCCAGCGTGTATAGCCCTGCAAGCATCGGGGATGACTTGAATGAGATGGACCCCGGCTCCACATACTCCGAAATCTCCGCGGCATCTTCAGATGCCCAGGCGCCCAGTTTTCCAGATGATTTGCCCATCGTGGCAGCCGCTTGAATCAACAACTTCATCCTAGAAGAACGACACCATGAGCCACCATTCGCCGTATTCGACTCGACAAACTGAAAGCGCACACGCGGCGGGATTTTCCGTTCGACTGACCGGTGTTGCCGCCGCAGCGAAGGCCCTGCTGCTGGCTCTGCCGGGTGCATTGTTGGGCCGGCCAGAGCCAGTGCTGAACAACGGCAATAAAGGCGACGGCGGACCTCCCGACTTGGATGAGCTGTGGCGCGACTTCAATCGCAAACTCGGGGGGCTGTTTGGTGGGCAGGGTGGCAATCAGCCCCCACGCCATAACGGACCCGACCAAGGCGGTGGCCCAGGTAACTTTCAGCCCGACATGAAAAGCGCCGGCATCGGCATGGGTTTGATCGCGGGTGTTGTGGTCTTGGTATGGGCTGGCAGCGGATTTTTCATCGTGCAAGAGGGCGAACAAGCCGTTGTCACATCCTTTGGGAAATACAGCCACACCGCGGATGCAGGTTTCAAGTGGCGCATGCCTTATCCCTTCCAAGCCCATGAGACGGTGCCTGTGACCCAACTGCGCTCCGTCGAGGTGGGGCGCAATGCCGTGGTTCCTGCCACCGGCTTGCGTGACTCTTCCATGTTGACCCAGGACGAAAATATCGTCGACATTCGGTTTACGGTGCAATACCGCTTAAAGGATGCCCGCGAATTCCTGTTCGAGAACCGCAACCCCGCGGAAGCTGTCGTGCAAGCTGCGGAGTCGGCGGTGCGTGAAATTGTCGGCAAGAGCGTGATGGACTCTGTGCTCTATGAACAACGTGATGCCATTGCCATCGAGCTGGTGAAGTCGGTGCAAAGCCAGCTCGACAGGCTGAAAGCGGGGATCGTTATCCAGAACGTCAACGTTCAAAACGTGCAGGCACCCGAGCAGGTGCAGGCGGCTTTTGACGATGCCTTCAAAGCCACCGCTGACCGCGAGCGCCTGAAAAACGAAGGTCAAGCCTACGCCAACGACGTGATCCCCAAAGCCCAAGGTACCTCAGCCCGTTTGCGAGAAGAGGCCGAGGGTTATAAGTCGCGTGTGGTGGCCCAGGCCGAAGGTGATGCTCAGCGATTCACCAGCGTGCTCGCCGAGTACCAAAAAGCCCCTGCGGTCACGCGTGACCGCATGTACATCGACACCATGACCCAGATTTACTCCAACGTCAGCAAAGTCTTGGTGGACACAAAAAGCAATTCCAACTTACTTTATTTGCCGCTGGACAAGTTGATGCAACAAGCGGGGGCCGCTACTCCGATGGCCTTGCCGGCCCCGGTTCAACCCGGCTCGGCGGACGCCTCTTCCAGCACAGCCGCCTCGCCCGACGTTCGCTCTCGCGACGGGCAGCGTGGCCGTGACCGTGATGGACGCTGAAACAACACCAAAAACACTGGACCAGGATTTTTAGCCATGAACCGCATTGCATTTTTTGTCACCAGTCTGCTGGTGCTGTTGATGGTGGCCTTCTCCACCTTGTTCATCGTGGACCAACGGCAGTTTGCTGTCATCTACGCACTCGGTGAAATCAAAGAGGTGGTCACCGAACCTGGCCTCAAAGTGAAGATGCCACCCCCATTTCAAAATGTGGTGTTTTTGGACCGCCGTATCCAGACACTGGATAGCCCAGAAACCCGCCCTATCTTTACTGCCGAAAAGAAAAGCTTGGTGATCGATTGGTTGGTCAAGTGGCGGATCAGTGATGCCAAGCAGTTCATCCGCAACAGTGGTGCTGACATGCGTAATTTGGAAAACCGCCTGAGCCCCGTGGTTCAGGCCGCCTTCAACGAAGAGGTCACGAAACGGACGGTGCAGGCCATGCTCGCGACCGACCGCGACCGTGTGATGCAAGGTGTTCGTACCCGTTTGGCCGACGAGGCCAAGTCTTTTGGTATCGAAATCGTGGACGTTCGCATCAAGCGGGTGGACTTCTCCGCCAACATCACCGATTCCATCTACCGCCGCATGGAATCTGAGCGTAAACGTGTGGCCAACGAACTGCGGTCAACAGGCACGGCAGAAGGCGAGAAAATTCGCGCCGATGCCGACCGCCAGCGCGAAGTGATTGTGGCTGAAGCCTACCGTGACGCGCAAAAAATAAAAGGTGAGGGCGACGCAAAGGCATCTGCACTGTATGCCGCGGCCTTCGGCAAGGACCCCCAGTTTGCGGAGTTCTACCGCAGCCTGGACGCCTACCGCGCCAGTTTCCGCAACAAAACTGATGTGATGGTCCTGGACTCCGGCAGTGAGTTCTTCCGCGCCATGAGAGGCAACGCGCCACCTGCCGCCAGCACGACCAAAAAATAAGAGCACTCGATGAGCGATGTGCTTTGGGTTGCGTGCGCCCTGGTTTTGGTATTCGAGGGCATGCTGCCTTTCCTCAGTCCCAAAGTCTGGCGCCAAGTGTTTGAGCGTGCGCTGAAGATGAGTGACGGGCAAATTCGATTCGTCGGTTTGTCCAGCATGTTGCTCGGCGTGGGCCTGTTGCTGATACTGTGGCCCTGAGCGTGCGGGCGTGATGTCAGGGCACCCGCCCTCGTCGCCCCCGTACAATGCCGTTTTTAATCCCCCGGTTATCCCCATGTCATCTGCTTGGCTGCTGCCTGAGCACGTTGCCGATGTGCTGCCGTCCCAGGCCAGGCACATTGAAGAGCTGCGACGCGCACTCCTGGATGTGGCGCGCAGCTACGGCTGCGAGTTGGTCATGCCGCCACTCATCGAACACCTGGATGCATTGTTGTCCGGCACCGGTCAGGCGCTCAACCTCAGAACCTTCAAGCTGGTGGACCAGCTCAGTGGTCGTACCCTGGGTGTGCGTGCTGATACCACCCCGCAAGTGGCAAGGATTGATGCCCATCTTTTGAACCGCAAAGGTGTGACAAGGCTTTGTTACTGCGGCCCGGTACTCCACACACGACCGGCCAACCTGCACGCCACGCGCGAACCTTTGCAATTTGGTGCCGAGATCTATGGTCACGCCGGACTCGAAGCTGATTTGGAGGTGCTGGACATGGCACTGGACGGTCTGGTCCGTGTGGGTATGACAGCTGTTACGTTGGACTTGGGAGATTCACGCATCGTGAGGGCCCTGGTGAATGCAGCGCAATTGAGTTCGGATGCCGTTCCACACTTGATCACGGCGTTGGCTGCGAAAGACGCTTCCGCGGTGCGGAACCTCACTCACGCATGCGAGCCGACACTGAGTCTGGCTCTCCAGTCCTTGTTGAAGTTGTATGGTCCGCTGGAGGC
>Ga0315907_10002442_pt1 | contig 23364 bp, 14 predicted proteins | sample LakEriMetagenome_3_FD_203525 | JGI IMG/M metagenome (GOLD analysis project Ga0315907, IMG submission 203525) | Freshwater fungal communities from buoy surface, Lake Erie, Ohio, United States - Buoy 12 MA123 | ecosystem: Environmental > Aquatic > Freshwater > Lake > Lake biofilm | place: USA...
TTTTTTTCATATTTCTATTAATTAATTGTTCAAATGTAAAAGGGACGCCAGCGTTTTCCAACTTCCCTGCCAAAGTTAGGTAAATAAAAAAACCGCATTCATGATTATGATGCGGTTTTTAAATTATTCCATAAAATTGATACTAATTCTACTTCTTATTCTTCTGTAGAAGTTGCTTCTGCTTCTGAACTACCTTCAGCTGGCATTGTGCCATCATTTAGCGGTTCAACACCTTCAACAGTCTCTTCTTCATCATCTTTCATTACTGAACAAACAGCGGCAATTTCATCATTACCTCTTAAGTTGATGAGCTTTACTCCTTGTGTTGCTCTACCCATCACTCTAAGGTCCTCAACACGCAGTCTGATGGCAATCCCAGACTTGTTGATGATCATGAAGTCATGATCTTCGTCCACCCCAAGAATGGAGATCAAATTACCTGTTTTGTCAGTTACATTAATGGTTTTCACACCCTTACCTCCACGATTGGTTACGCGGTAGTCATCTAAAGATGATCTCTTACCAAAGCCTTTCTCAGAAACTACAAGGATATCTTGTTCTGGATTGCTTACGCAAACCATTCCGATAACCTGATCATTTTCAGAACCCAAGGTCACACCTTTCACACCTTGAGCTGTTCTGCCCACTGCGCGAACAGTGCTTTCATGGAAGCGAATTGCTTTTCCTTCTTTCAAGCCCATGATGATTTCACAATTACCATTGGTCAAGCGTGCTTCTAATAATTCATCGCCATCCACAATAGTGATTGCATTGATACCATTAGAACGAGGGCGGCTATATGCTTCGAGAGAAGTCTTTTTGATTAGACCTTGACGAGTACAAAGAATAACGAAATTGTTATTTACGTATTCCTCATTCATCAAATCCTTCGTCGGGATGTAAGCCAAAACCTTGTCATCCTGCTCGATATTGATCAAGTTTTGGATCGCTCTTCCCTTTGAAGTTTTAGTTCCTTCCGGAACCTCGAACACCCTCATCCAGAAGCATCTACCCTTCTTAGTGAAGATCAATAACCAATCATGGTTAGTAGCTGTGAAGATATGCTCAACGAAATCCTCCTGGCGAGCTGTTGTTCCTTTTGAACCAACTCCGCCGCGAGATTGCGAGCGATATTCTGTAAGGTTTGTTCTCTTAATATATCCAGCGTGAGTGATGGTAATCACCACATTATCATCTGGAATCATATCCTCAATGCTCAAATCAGCAGAAGAATACTCAATCTGCGAACGACGTTGATCACCGAATTTTTCTATTAAATATCTTAGTTCATCTTTGATGATACCTTTTCTAAGATCTTCACTAGCAAGGATTTCACGCAGTTTATTGATTAATTCCATCAATTGCGCGTACTCTTCCTTGATTTTATCACGCTCAAGACCTGTAAGTCTTTGAAGACGCATGTCAAGAATTGCACGAGACTGAATATCAGAAAGTGCGAACTTAGTCATCAACCCTTCGCGAGCTTCTTCAGGAGTCTGGGAACCGCGGATCAATGCGATTACTTCATCCAAATGATCGAGAGCGATCAACAATCCTTCTAAGATATGGGCTCTTTCCTCAGCTTTACGAAGCTCGTATTGCGTGCGGCGAGTAACCACTTCCATTCGGTGAAGTACATAGCTCGAAATGATATCCTTCAAGTTTAAAACGAGAGGACGACCGCCTACCAGCGCGATATTATTAACTGAGAATGAGGTCTGTAGAGCTGTGTGCTTATACAAATTGTTTAAGACAACATTCGGTATTGCGTCGCGCTTTAATTCATAAACCACACGAACACCATTTCTATCTGATTCATCTCTGATCTCATAGATTCCTTCAATCTTACCTTCTTGACAAAGGTCCCAAGTCTTTTTAACCATATCGGCCTTATTTACTTGGTAAGGAATTTCCTCTACGATGATACAATCTCTATTATCTGCTTCTTCAAATCTAGTCTTAGCTCGAATTACAATACGACCACGACCCGTTTCATAAGCTGATTTCACACCATCGACTCCGTGGATAACACCACCTGTTGGAAAATCTGGAGCCTTGATGTAATTCATCAAACCTTCAATTGTGATTTCCTCATTCTCGATGTATGCGATAATTCCTTCGCAAACTTCTACAATGTTGTGCGGTGGCATATTGGTAGCCATACCAACTGCGATTCCAGAAACTCCATTCAATAAGAGATTTGGAACTTTTGCTGGAAGAACCTTTGGTTCTTCTAACGAGTCATCGAAGTTTGGTTGAAAATCAACTGTCTCTTTATCAAGATCTTCAAGAAGTTCTTCGGCGATTTTTCTAAGACGTGCTTCAGTGTAACGCATTGCTGCAGCGCTGTCGCCGTCCATACTTCCGTAGTTACCCTGGCCATCAACCATTGGGTATCTCAATGACCAATCTTGAGCCATACGAACCATGGTTTCGTAAACGGCGCTGTCACCATGTGGGTGAAACTTACCGAGTACCTCACCTACGATACGAGCTGATTTTTTATGAGGTCTATTTGAAAGTACACCCAATTCGAGCATACCAAAGAGAACACGTCTGTGTACGGGCTTTAATCCGTCTCTTACATCTGGGAGTGCTCTGCTCACAATAACAGACATCGAATAATCGATGTATGCTGTTTTCATCTCATCTTCGATGTTGATGCGAATAATCCTGTCTTCTGCCATTTCGTCTATTTTTAAAATTGCGCACGGATTTTGAAACTACGCGGCCCGCGAAAGTACGATTTTGATAGGGTTTTACTTGTATATCAATGGTGGTTTTTTATTCACATTCCCACAACATTGTGTGAATAATTAACGATTAAAAAATGGCGTATTTGGAATCGTCCAAATACATTTGGAAAGTCGGTAGAAATGCTGTTTCATTGTATAATCTATCAACGCGCAACTTTTTCGCATAAAAAGTGGTTGAACTAATTAGAAAAGACGGAGTTTTTATGAGTATGGAAGCTAAATTTTCCCCTCAGGTAAAGGATGTAATTACCTACAGTCGCGAGGAAGCACTTCGTTTGGGACATAGCTACATTGGAGTGGAGCACTTGTTATTAGGGCTCATCCGTGAAGGCGAAAGTGTTGCAGTAAAAGTGCTTTTAAGCCTAGATGTAGATTTGAGCAAGCTGAGAAAGGTGATCGAAAGTTCGATCAAGTCGACTGCTTCTCAACCTACAGTGAAGCCTGCTGCCTCTGGAATGATTCCATTGGTAAAGCAAGCCGAGCGTATTTTGAAAATAACCTATTTGGAAGCTAAAACTTTCAAAGCCACTTTAGTTGGCACAGAACATTTACTACTATCCATCCTAAAGGACCAAGATAACGTAGCAACAAGAGCTTTGAAAAGCTTTAGTGTAGATTACCAAATTGTAAGAGATGAACTAGAAAATATGTCTGGTCTCTTAAGCGAGCGTGATCTTCCTAAGGCTGAATTGCCATCACAAGATGATGATGATGACGACAGAGCATTTGGCGGCGGATCTGGAGGTGCTTCAGGCGGCGGTGGTGCTAAAAAACCTGGAGAAAGTAAAAGCAAAACTCCTGTTCTAGACAATTTTGGTCGCGATCTAACCAAACTAGCTGAGGAAGGAAAGCTTGACCCAATCGTCGGAAGAGAAAAGGAAATCGAACGTGTTTCTCAGATTTTATCAAGAAGAAAAAAGAACAACCCAATTTTGATTGGTGAGCCTGGTGTGGGTAAATCAGCTATCGCTGAGGGTCTCGCTCTTCGCATCATTCAGAAGAAAGTATCTCGCGTTCTATTTAATAAGAGAATCGTTACGCTCGATATCGCTTCTTTGGTTGCTGGTACAAAATACCGTGGTCAATTTGAAGAGCGTATGAAAGCAGTAATGAATGAACTAGAAAAGTCTCCGGATGTGATCTTGTTCATCGATGAAATCCATACTATCGTTGGCGCCGGCGGCGCGAGCGGCTCTTTGGATGCTTCGAACATGTTCAAGCCTGCGTTGGCAAGAGGTGAAATTCAATGTGTTGGTGCTACCACACTTGATGAGTATCGTCAATATATTGAGAAAGATGGTGCTTTGGAGCGTCGTTTCCAAAAGGTTATCGTTGATCCAACAACTGTTGACGAAACAATCCAAATCCTCCACAATATCAAGGATAAGTATGAGGAACACCACAGCGTGACTTACACTCCTGAGGCTATTGAGTCTTGTGTTAAACTCACAGCTCGTTACATCACAGATCGTCACCTTCCAGATAAAGCGATTGACGCTTTAGATGAAGTTGGGTCTCGTGTTCACTTGAACAATATCAATGTTCCCAAAGAAATCATCGATATCGAAAAGAGTATCGAGGATATCAAGGAAGAGAAAAATCAAGTTGTACGATCTCAGAAATATGAAGAAGCAGCAAAGCTTCGTGATAAAGAACGTCAACTGCAAGAGCGCTTGGAAGAAGCTAAGCGCAAATGGGAAGAAGATACCAAAACGCATCGTGTAACAGTTACTGAGGCAAACGTCGAAGAGGTTGTTGCGATGATGACTGGTATTCCTGTTACGCGTGTTGCTGAAAAAGAAAGTGGCCGTCTTGCTAAGATGGATCAGGAGTTGGAAGGAAAAGTAATCGGACAGGATAATGCGATTAAGAAGGTGGTGAAAGCCATCAAACGTAATCGCGCTGGATTGAAGGATCCAAATCGTCCTATTGGTTCTTTCATATTCCTCGGTCCAACGGGTGTTGGTAAAACACAATTAGCAAAAGAACTTGCAAAGTATCTCTTCGATTCAGAAGAAGCTCTTATCAGAATTGACATGAGCGAATACATGGAGAAATTTGCTGTTAGCCGCTTGGTTGGAGCGCCTCCCGGATATGTTGGATATGAAGAAGGTGGTCAATTGACTGAGAAAGTTCGTCGACGCCCATACTCTATCATTCTGTTGGATGAGATTGAAAAAGCTCACCCTGATGTATTCAATCTATTGCTGCAAGCTTTGGATGATGGTCAAATGACAGATAGTCTTGGTCGTAAAATCGACTTTAAGAATGCAATCATCATTATGACATCAAACATCGGAGCGCGTCAATTACAGGACTTTGGTACTGGTGTTGGATTCGGAACTTCATCAAGAAATTCTCAAGAAGAAGCCGATAAAAAAGGTGTTATTGAAAATGCTTTGAAAAAAGCATTCGCTCCTGAATTCCTCAACCGTATCGACGACCTTATCGTTTTCAATGCTTTGAAGAAAGAAGACATTCATCAAATCATCGATATCGAATTAGCGAAATTATTCCATCGTGTGACTGATCTTGGTTACAATATCAAGTTGACAGATGAAGCAAAGGACTATATCGCTGATAAAGGATATGACGAGAAATTTGGTGCGCGTCCTTTGAAAAGAGCAATCCAGAAATATTTGGAGGATCCAATTGCTGAGGAAATCATCAGCAGTAATATTAAGACTGGTGAAACGCTTCTCGTTGACTTCAATAAGGAAACAGAAGAGATCACAATGAAGGTTGAGAAATCAAAGCCTTCTAAAAAAGAAGAAAAGACAAAAGATTCCGGAACGGAAGAATAATAAAAATCCCCTTGTCAATGACAAGGGGATTTTTTTTTACTTCTTATATCCTTCAATCAGAATATTCAATATTTCAATTGCAGCTGATGGAATCTTGGTGCCTGGTCCAAATATTCCCACGCACCCCGAGTCGTAGAGGAAATCATAGTCTTGCTCGGGAATTACTCCACCAGCAACTACAAGAATATCCTCTCTGTTTTCTTTCGATAGTTCTGAGATTAATTCTGGAACCAATGTTTTGTGACCAGCAGCAAGCGAGGATGCACCAACAATGTGTACATCATTTTCTATCGCCTGCTTAGCAACTTCTTCAGGAGTTTGGAATAATGGTCCAATATCCACGTCGAAGCCCATATCGGCGAAGCTTGTCGCGATTACTTTTGCTCCTCTATCATGACCATCCTGTCCCATTTTTGCAATCATAATTCTGGGGCGGCGGCCTGCAATACCTGCAAATTCGTCAGCCAATTGTCGGGCTTCTTTAAAGTCTTTGTCCATACTTGATTCAGATGAATAAACACCGCTTACGCTTCTAATTTGTGCTTTGTATCTTCCAAAAACTGACTCAAGAGCTGACGATATTTCGCCGAGACTCGCTCTCTTTCTAGCTGCATCAATCGCCAATTCTAGTAAGTTACCACTCCCCGATTTTGCGGCTTCTGTAATTGCTTCTAATGCTTGTAAAGCAGAAACTTCATCACGTTCCCCTTTTAATTTTTGAAGACGTGTGATTTGAGAATCACGCACCGCAGAATTATCAACTTCAAGAATATCCATCTTGGTTTGATCATCTACTTCAAACAAGTTAACTCCAATAATTTTATCCTTTCCACTATCTATGCGGGCTTGTTTTCTCGCTGCAGCTTCTTCAATTCTCAATTTAGGAAGTCCTGCTTCAATAGCCTTCGTCATTCCCCCCATCTCTTCTACTTCTTGAATCAACGCCCATGCTTTCGCTGCTATTTCTTCTGTAAGTTTTTCTATATAAGTAGAACCCGCCCAAGGGTCAATAGCCTTTGTGGTATGCGTTTCCTCTTGAATGTATATCTGAGTATTACGAGCAATTCGCGCAGAAAAATCGGTTGGCAATGCTATTGCTTCGTCTAATGCATTGGTATGTAAACTCTGCGTACCTCCGAAAGTAGCAGCCATCGCTTCAATGCAAGTTCGAGCTACGTTATTAAAAGGATCTTGTTTTGTCAGGCTCCAACCACTTGTCTGACAATGTGTTCTTAGTGCAAGTGATTTAGAATTTTTCGGATTAAAACCTTTAAGAAGCTTCGCCCATATCATTCGAGCTGCTCGCATTTTAGCGATTTCCTCAAAATGATTCATCCCGATCGCCCAGAAAAATGAAAGTCTAGGTGCAAACTCATCCACGTTCATTCCAGCCTTGATACCCGCTCTAACGTATTCAAGTCCATCGGCAAGAGTATATGCAAGTTCTTGCTCAAGTGTTGCACCTGCTTCTTGCATGTGATATCCGCTAATGGATATAGGATTGAATTTGGGCATATGCTTCGAAGTGTACTCGAAGATATCACTCACGATTTTCATACTTGGAGTTGGTGGATAGATATAGGTATTTCTAACCATGAACTCTTTCAGAATATCATTTTGAATAGTCCCGCTCAATTTATCTTGAGAAACGCCTTGTTCCTCAGCTGCAACAATGTAGAATGCAAGAATGGGAATGACTGCACCGTTCATAGTCATAGATACGGACATCTCTCCCAATGGAATTTCATCAAAGAGAATTTTCATATCTAAGATGCTATCGATCGCCACCCCTGCCTTTCCTACATCTCCTTTAACACGCGGATGATCCGAATCGTAGCCTCTATGGGTTGCCAAATCAAAAGCGACGCTAAGTCCTTTCTGACCTGCTGCAAGATTTCTCTTGTAGAATGCGTTTGATTCTTCAGCAGTGCTGAATCCAGCATACTGACGAATAGTCCAAGGACGGATGCTGTACATACTTGCGTATGGCCCTCTTAGAAATGGTGCAATACCTGCATCAAAACGTTCGTGGGCAAAGGTCGAATCACTTTTGCTAGCCGAGTTCGATAGTGGTCTATTAGAAAAGTCTATTCTGCTCATTTTTTATCCTCCATCTCTTTTTCCATGATAAAAGATAAACGTTCTTGCACTCCTTTGTTGAGTAGCTCCGGAGCAATAATCTCCTTTTTATTGGGATATTTATTTACACCAAGAATTGGAGTTTCTCCAGATTTTACTTTTTCTATTTGAGTGTTTTTAAACTCTGTCATTTTCGAATTGAAGAATTCCCAAGCGTTTGAAATGCCTCCTTTGTTTTCTATTTCTTGAAAAAGTTCCCAAGCATACTCGCATAATGAATCGATCAATTGCTCGATGTAATATGCTCCATCCGTTACATTGGATATTTCTAAAAGGTAGCTTTCTTCCCGAAGAAGATGCAGAATGTTCGATGCCCATCTATTGCTTTCAGAGGATGGATGATTGCTGAAATGATCAAAAGCGAGAGGTACAACATTGTCAACATCACCAACAATGGCGCTCATAGCTTGCGTTGTAGAGCGCAGCATGTTGTTATGTTGATCAGCTGCAGCTTGAAGATAGAGACTGCCGAAACCGTCGACTTTTGTGTTAATACTGCATGAATGTACAGGTTGGTAGGCATTCACTACTTCACTCCACAAAAATCGGAAAGCCTTGTATTTGGCTATTTCTGGAAAATATGATGAAGATGTTGCAAATTGAAACCTCACCATTGCTGCTGCTTTATCAATGGTTGTGCTTGCTTCAGAAATAATTCGGTGAAGCGTTTCATTTCCTTCTGCTAGCGCGTATCCGAGAGACTGAATAATTGATCCACCTTTATTGTGAATCTTATCTGCATGGACTGTGAATACTTGCCACTTGCCAGAGAGCTCACCAAAAAACTGCTCTCTTTCTTTGATTTCCTCTTTTGAAAATTTTTCAATGGATGGTGAGTCAAAACTTCCGGATGTCTTGTCAATTTCTGAGGTTTTATGCTTTAGATATTCAATGAAAGATTTAATCATTGAATTATCTACACCTTTCCCTTTAAAGTGTAGATCAATGAATTCAAGGAATACGCCATCCAACAAGACATCCCAAGAAATTTTTTGAGATTGCTCGAATTGAATGAATATTGCATTCACTCCTAGATTCAACGAAGAAAGAATCTGTTGGTTAGTTTCTTTTTCTGTGGTGTAAGAGATTACTTGGCCTATCCCCCAATCCTTTTGAATTCTAGAAACGCGAGGATATTTTGAGTGATATGATTTGAAATAAGGGTTCGTTTTCCAACCACCCTCAATTTCCCAGTCCAGACTTTCATATGGTTTGTCTTTCAATTCTTTGACCACTTGGCCTTTCCAATCCTCAAATGTTGAGGGCGGAAACTCATTGAAATCTAATTTCGTTTTCATCGCATCAAACTTACAATTTTGTAACTTATTTTGAAGCTAGAAATATTAAGAAAATGACACATTTATCATGGGAAGAATTTGAGCGTGTTGAAATGCGAGTTGGCACTGTAAAGTCTTGTGAAAACAATGTCAGTTCGAAAAAGCCAGCATTTCTGCTCACAATTGATTTTGGTTTGGAGTTAGGGGTACTTAAATCGAGTGCTCAAATCACAAATCTCTACAAACCCGAAGCGGTAATAGGTTCCCAAGTCATCGCTGTAGTTAATTTCCCCAAGAAACAAATTGGGAAAATGATGAGTGAATGTTTAGTTCTTGGAATGCAAGATGAAAATGGTGCAATTTCCCTCTTGCGCCCAGATCATGCCTTACCGAACGGGAGCAGAGTTTGTTAAAAAGTATGAATGAGGTGAATTGAAAGATGAATCATGTTTTCGGCAACATGAGTTGTAAATATTGTTCTTTAATGCAAAAAAAGAGTCCAAAACCTCCTAAAATCATTGGTATTTCAAATAAAATTCTCTGTCGTTGAAATCTTGACATTCAGCTAATTTTTGTTGATTTCGATTTATCAACATTCTATCTTTAACAAGAATCATTGCTAAACCTGCAAGGGAAACGGAGCCTCGACCGTTTTTAAGGATGGTGTTTTTAAACCCTAACTCCACCGCCTATGTCTGTCCTTTACTATGAAAACGACTATGCTTGGATGTCAATCAACAATGACATTCTTTCCATCTATGTCAAACAAGGCTTCGTTTTAGACGAAGAGGAGATTGATATGATCCTTACAGACGCTAACCGTCTTTTGGATGAAAAACCATATTTTACAGTCTTTGATATGTCTAATGTCAAAGAAGTTAGTCCAGCGGCACGACGTTTCTATTTTGATCATATCAGTAATAAAAACAAATTAGCAGAAGCTTTGATTGTGAATTCGCTAACTATGAAGATGTTTGCGACATTCTACATACAATTCTATAAGCCGTCTGTTCCGACGAAGCTTTTTAATACCATCCTTCAAGCAGAAAGTTGGATAAAAAATGTAAAGTCAGCAGTAACTACTAATATAGCATAGCTATGGCACACTCTCCCCTAGCAATTTCTGACATTTCAAAATTGCTCATGAGCGATTTTGCAGGATTCTATCTCGTTTCAGATTGGCGATCTGAACTTAGAAAAAACGGAATCATTTCAAAGATCTATGAACTCCTCAAAACGGAGTCAAGAAAAAAATTCATAGAGTTCTTAAGCCAGGGTGAAGACGATGTTCAAATAGATCATCATGAGAATCTATTTCATTATACAAAAGGATTTCAAAATACAGGTCACTTTAGAATTTCACTAATAAATGGACGTGCTGCAGGTATAACAGGATTGGTTATGTTTATTCAAAATGTAACAGAGGAGTTTCAGGCTTTTGAAAATTTACAAAAGATCAATAGCAGGCTTTCTAATTTCTTCGAGTATTGCCCTCATGGCTTCGCATTAGCTGTAAATGGTCGATTGAGTTTTATGAATAAAAAACTCATTGAACTCACTGGATTTTCAAATTATACTCAAGGAAGAAATTTTAAAGATGTTTTCCCTATGCTTGAAGCACAGAGCGAAAGCACGTGGCGACGTAAGCGCAATATCACCCAACACACTACCATTCAACACAAAGATGGTCATTCAATGGTAGTTGATTCTATCGGTCATCTTATTAATGAGAAGGGACAACAAATCAAATTAGTATGTGTAGGTGAAACAAACAGCGGCAGCAAGGTTGAAAACAACTTGCTTCGATATTTGGTTAGTTTCAAGCAAATAGCAGATAGCATTCCAGATGTACTTTTCCAAATTCGTTTTACTAACGCTGGACATATTGAGTTTGCTTACTTCTCAGGAAACACAACTAGTGTTTTAGGTTTTTCAATAGATATTCTTCAAGACAATCCTTCACTTCTGCTATCATATATAAAACTTGATGATATCAATAGAATGAGTTCAAGCTTTAAGAAGAGTTTTCAAAGCGGAACCACTTGGGAGGATGAATGCGCGATAGAAGAATCTTTGCATTCAGAAAAATGGATTAGCGTGCGCGCTTCAATTATACAAGATCATGATGCTTTTGAAGTTTCCGGGATCATCAATAACATTTCTGAGGAAAAAAAGAAACAAAAACAAGAAGCCAATATTCGAAAGCTTTTGTTAGACATTCATAGTAACGACGCAGTTCAAAGTGGTGATATTGAAGGGACATATGAATTATTATCTAAGGCTATTCACGATAGTCTTAGAAGTGACTATGTTTCATTTTGGTTTTTTGATGATCAACATGAAAGCATGTGTTGCGACTTTTCTGAATTTAGCAGTGAAGACTTTGTTTTGCAAGGCCAAGTCATTACCTCAGAGTTTTATCCATTCGAATGGAATGAACTAAAAAATACCGGGATACATTTTTACAATGTTTTTTCCGAAACATCAACACGCACAAATATTTTTCAAAAGACAAATTTATTTGCAGCGATTATCCACAACGGACAGATGTCAGGTGTATTACAAATCACCTGGGATCGGATGGAAAGACAGCTCAACTCTCCTGAAATTCAATTTATAAGAAACTTAACAGAAATCATTTCTTACAGTAGAAGTGTTGGTGAAAAAAGAATATTTGAAAACGAACTCGTTTACTTAAATAACCACTTGAGTCAGTTGGTTCAAAGAAGAACAGAAGAGGTCTCACGAAAACGATCACTTCTTGAGCAAAAAAACACAGAGATTACGAGCTCGATTCGATACGCAAAGCATATCCAATCGTCACTCCTTCCGAGCCAAGATTTTTTTGAATCTATATTTCACGAATCATTTGTTATTTACGAGCCAAAGGATATTGTTGCAGGAGACTTTTATTGGATAGATGAAATTAATTCAAATGAAAATAAAGAAACAAAGATTATTGCATGTTGCGACTGTACTGGTCATGGCGTACCTGGAGCGATGATGAGCATGTTGGGTTCTTCTGCCCTTTCTCGAGCAGTGCATCAAATCAACCTGTCAGATCCTAGCGAAATATTGCTGCAAGTCAATAACATCCTAAGAGAAAATACTAAAAAAGGGAAGCATGAAATCTTTGATGGTATGGACGCTAGTATTTGCACGCTGCAATATTTAGATCAAGATAGAAGAACTGCCAAAATTCAGTTTGCAGGTGCAAATGCTGCAATATGGCTTTTCAGAAAAAATGACAATGGTTATGAATTAGAAATTTACAAAGGTGATAAGTTTATGATTGGTGCTTGTCAAAACAATCAATCCTTCACACAACAGACGATCAGTGCTTCATCGGGCGATATGGTATATATGTTTACAGATGGAATGGCCGATCAGTTTGGAGGGCCTTTCGGAAAAAAATTAAAGTATCGTAGAATGAGAGAAATGATTCACGAAGTGATTCATCTACCTTTATCAATGCAAAAAAGATGTATTGAGTCTGCATTCAATCACTGGAAAGGCCAAACAGATCAGGTTGACGACGTCATGTTAATTGGTTGGAAAGTATGATTTGAAAGTGTATAAAATACACTTATGTTTGTGTTTTATAACCAATGCAAATGAAAACATTTACTCTAATCTTTACCGCTGCAGTCATTGCAATGCAGTCGTGCGGAATGAAATCGGCGCCAGATAGCACAGCCACAGCAAATCTTGTTGGACATTCAGAAACAAAAGTGTTGCGTCATCCAGAGTGGGCAGCAAATGCTACAATCTATGAAGTCAATATTCGTCAGCATACTCCAGAAGGAACATTTGCGGCATTTGAGCGCGATCTAGCAAGACTAGACAGCATGGGAGTAGACATTTTATGGTTAATGCCAATACACCCTATTGGAGAATTGAATCGAAAAGGAAGCCGAGGAAGCTATTACAGCGTTCGCGATTATAAAGCAGTAAACCCCGAGTTTGGTAATATCGAGGATTTCAAACGCTTAGTTAGAAATGCACATGCTCGAGGAATGAAAGTAATTATTGATTGGGTTGCCAATCACACTTCATTTGATGCAGTTTGGACCCAGCAGCACCTTGATTGGTATACACTAGATACAGCTGGCAAACCAATACCCCCAGTTGCTGACTGGAGTGATGTTGCTGATCTTAATTATGACAAGCCGGAAATGCGTAAAGCAATGATTGATGCAATGAAGTACTGGGTTAATGATTGCGATATTGATGGATTCAGATGTGATGTGGCAATGATGGTACCTACTGATTTTTGGGATGATACTAGAGCTTCATTGGATAGTATCAAGCCAGTGTTCATGCTTGCTGAAGCTGAAATGAAAGAACATCATTTGAAGGCATTTGATATGAGTTACTCATGGGAGTTTAACGGCCTCATGAATGATATTGCAGCCAAGAAGAAGTCTCTCAACGATATTGACACCTACTTAGCAAAACAAGATACTGCGTTTCCTAAAAATGCTTATCGCATGACATTTACAACCAACCATGATGAAAATACATGGAATGGAACCGGTAATGAGCGTTTAGGAAAAGCTCGTCAAGTATTTGATGTATTGGCATTCACATTAACAGGTATGCCATTGGTGTATTCGGGACAAGAAGGCGGAGAGCAATATGCCGATGGAAAGCCTCATAGATATAGATTCTTTGATAAAGATACCATCAATTGGAATGGCTATAAATTCCAAGATTTTTATGGCAAACTTCTAAACGCTCATAAAAACAACAAGGCATTATGGAATGGTGAGCACGGTGGAAAAGCTAAAAGAATCAAAACTTCAAATGATGATATTATTTATGCTTTTTCTCGTAAAGTAGATGATAATGAAGTGGTGGTTCTTTTAAACTTTAGCGATAAGCCGCAAAAAATAGACTTTGTAGAAGATCTTCCATCTGGTGATTTCTTAAGTATTTTCAATAATCAAACATTCAGTATTTATTCAAGAGGAGATGTTAAGCTCCCTGCTTACGGCTACCAGGTGTTCGTTAAGTAACTAGTGAAATATGAATGATATACTCAGAGACAATCTTGTATCTACTTTTCTTGATTATTTAGAACAAGAGTTGTCTGCCATGTACGAAGAGCGCGAAAGACAACAAACCATTCAATGGTTGTTTCATGACCTTAAAAATTGGAATAGAGCTGATCTCGTTATGAATAAATCAGCTCGTCTTTCCGAGTCTGAGATTCTTACTTTGCACTTTAACTTGAAAAAATTAAAGCAAGGTGAGCCTATTCAGTATGTCGTTGGCGAAGTTGATTTTTTTGGATTACAACTAAGGGTCAACCCTTCTGTACTTATTCCAAGACCAGAAACAGAAGAGCTTGTTAAGCTTATTATCACGGAGAACAACCTTCCAGGCACTTCAATATTAGATATTGGAACAGGAAGCGGGTGTATCGCCATAGCCTTGAAAAAACTTCGCCCTCAATGGAAAGTAAGTGCATTGGATGTTTCTGTGAACACCTTAAACACTGCAGAGCAAAATGCCAGATTGAATGAGGTTATGATTCAATTTGAAAAATGTGACATCCTTCACTCCTATCCTCTTCATGGCCCTTTTGATATCATCGTGTCTAATCCTCCCTATGTTCTTGACTCTGATAAATTTGAAATGGCAGATCAAGTGCTTAATCACGAGCCCCATCAAGCGCTATTCGTGCCGGACGCAGATCCCTTATTATTTTATAGAAGAATCTTAGAAATAATGCCAGAGGTTCTTAAACCAGAAGGGAAAATTTATTTCGAAATTCATGAATCAAAGGGAAATGAAATGAAACAGCTCGTGGAGAACTTCCCTGTAAAAAATATTCATCTTCATCAAGACATGCAGGGCAAAGACCGCATGCTTTCTATTCAATACAACCCAAATTAATGAACCGCATATTCATTTATTCTTTCGCAGTATCAGTGTTAATGTCTTGCTCTTCAAATGATCAGCAAAGCAATATTGATTTGAAGAGTCATATCATTGGTAATGCCCAGCCTATCAATCTGTCCGATGACACTTCAAAAATTAAAGTATCAGATTTCTTTGCGGATATAAATGGGTTTGAAAGTGCTTCAATTGGAAATAAAAAGCTTGACGTAAAAGAAGATAAGATCATTATTCCTAATGATTTGGTGCCAACACCTGTATCTAATCTTAGACTCATTTACAAAGGAATTCAGCATGATATCCCACTATTTAAAAGTGAAAAGTTAGCGTATACCTTCACTTACAACAGTGATTTGGAAGCGAAGACTGTTGGAATGGCTGGAAGCGTAAATGGATGGAACTATAAGGCTGATAGTCTTACCAAAACTGATAAAGGTTGGAGCAAAACATTCAGACTCACACCTGGTCGATATCCTTATCGCATATGGGTAGATGGTAAAGAAGGTTTAGATGAAACTAATCCCAACACTATGGATAATGGTCTTGGGGGACTAAATAATTATTTCATAGTAGGTATTGAAAATGAAAAGGTAGAACTACTTCAGACACTTGCTCCTTCACAAGACACCATTTTTGTAAAAGCCCCAGCATCACTAAAAAACGTTCTTGCTTATTTAGAGAACCGATTGATCTCTGTCGAGAGAAAAGATGACAAAGCTTTTGTTGTTATTCCTAGTTCGGTTGAGAAAACCGAGCGAACGTTCGTTCGCTTTTATGCGGATAATGGCTCGAAAAGAACTAATGATTTGCTTATTCCGCTTCAGAATGGTCGACCTATTCAGCAGAGTATTGATTTAAAGAGAGAGGATTTGCATGCCACTGTGATGTATTTTATGATGGTAGATAGATTCATGGATGGAGACAGCACTAATAATCGTCCAACCATGGATCCAGCAATCAAACCTCAAGCGAATAATTTAGGAGGTGATCTCCAAGGTATTGCGCAAAAAATTAAGGATGGCTACTTCCAAAGTTTGGGAATCAACACCATATGGATTTCACCAATTTCCCGCAATGCAGAAGGCGCATGGGGTCTTTGGGATAAAGGCACTAAAAGTACATTCAGCGCCTATCATGGTTATTGGCCAACGGCCTTAACCAAAATTGATGATCGATTCGGAGATGAACAGGCTTTTAGAGAACTAATTGATCTTGCACATGAGAATGGCATAAACGTCATCCTCGATTATGTGGCACACCACGTTCACCAAGATCATATCTTATACAAGCAGCACCCAGAGTGGACCACTCAATTATACCTTCCAGACGGCACATTAAACACAGAAAGATGGGACGAGCACCGCTTAACTACGTGGTTCGATAAGTTCCTCCCAACATGGGATTTTTCTAAGCCGGAAGTAGTGAGTGCTCTAACAGATACTGCTATGTATTGGGTTAACAATTATGACCTAGATGGATTTAGACATGATGCTACTAAGCACATTCCTACAGAGTTCTGGGAAGAGTTGACGAAAAAAGTAAAAGCAAACAGCAAGAAAAAGCTTTTTCAAATTGGTGAAACTTATGGATCACCAGAATTAATTTCGTCTTACATCACCAATGGTCAGTTGGATGCACAATTTGATTTCAATCTTTACGATGCTATTGTAGATGCCTTTGCAAAAGATGAGACGTCCTTTGATAATTTGGATCGAGTTTTAAATGAAAGTTTGAAGACCTATGGCCACCATCATTTGATGGGAAATATCACAGGCAATCAGGATAGAGCACGTTTTATATCATATGCAGATGGTAGTGTGAAGTTTTCCGAGGATGCAAAACTCGCAGGTTGGACAAGAGACATTCAAAACCAAGGTGAAGTTGGATTCAATAAAATGGCTTCTCTTCAGGCATTTTTAATGACTACACCAGGAATACCGTGTGTCTATTATGGCGATGAAATTGGACTTCCTGGCGGAAATGACCCCGACAATCGTCGTATGATGAAATTCCAGGACTGGAATGATAATCAGAAAAAATTACACGATGTTTCTTCCAAGCTTATTCAATTGCGCAGATCGAATCTTGCATTGTCATATGGCGAATTGATCCCTCTTTACAAAGACGCAACAACTCTAGTTTTTGCCAGAAATTACCTCGGTGAAACAACAATTGTGATATTCACCAAAGGCCAGACCTCAAGTACTAAAAACATCAGTTTTAATTGGCCATTTACTGAAATTAATTTGAAAAAAGAATCCTTCTTTGGGCAATCTACAATCCAAGTAAACGGCGGTAAATGTTCAATAGATCTGAAAGGTGAGTCGGTTGGGAAATATGGCTTTGAGATTTTTTACAATTAATTAAGTTGTAAATGTGATATAGGTTGCTTTGGTTAATTGTAATGCGTGGTTAACTTTGACCAAAATTACAATTATGCCAAAAGGAGTTTACAAGATCCCCTTCCCTATCAATGAGCCTGTAAAGAGCTATGCTCCAGGTAGCCCTGAAAAGGAAGAATTGCTTAAAGCATACAAAGCCCTTTACGATCAGAAGGCGATTGACATTCCGATGTATATCGGTAGTCATGAAGTCCGTACTGAGAATAAGCGTCCATTGATTACACCTCACGAGCATGCAAAAGTGATTGCTCATTATAATTATGGAAGTAAAGAAAATGTTGTTGCAGCAATAGATGCTGCCTTAGAGGCAAGAGAGCGTTGGGCTCAATTATCTTGGGAACATCGTGCAAGTATCTTCTTAAAAGCAGCTGACCTTCTCGCTGGTCCTTTCCGAGCTAAAATGAATGCAGCGACTATGCTAGCACAAAGCAAAAATGCTTTTCAAGCGGAGATTGATGCAGCGTGTGAACTCATCGACTTTTTGAGATTTAATGTTGCATATATGCAGCAAATCTATCAAGATCAACCGGGCTCACTTCCTGGAATGTGGAACCGCATGGAATATCGCCCACTAGAAGGATTCGTGTTTGCTTTGACTCCTTTCAATTTTACAAGTATTGCCGCAAACTTGAGTGTTGCTCCAGCATTAATGGGTAACGTAGTCGTTTGGAAACCAGCTGAAACTCAAATTTACAGTGCGCAAGTGATTATGGAGCTTTTCCAAGCAGCAGGCGTACCTCCAGGAGTAATCAATATGGTAACTGCAAGTGGTCAAGAAATGGGAGATGTTATATTCAAGCATCCTCAATTTGCTGGTATCCACTTCACAGGTTCTACAAGCGTTTTCAAAAGCCTTTGGAAAGAAATTGGGAACAATATTGACATCTATAAATCCTATCCTCGCATCGTTGGTGAAACTGGTGGAAAGGATTTTATCGTCGCGCACCACTCTGCTAATCCGCTAGAAGTAGCTACTGCAATTACAAGAGGGGCCTTCGAATTCCAAGGCCAAAAGTGCAGTGCAGCTAGCCGAGGATATATTCCAAAATCTATTTGGCCAGCAGTAAAAGAAAAAATCGTAGCAGATTTGAAGTCATTCAAAATGGGAAATCCTGATGACTTTTCAAACTTCATTAATGCAGTAATCGATAAAAAGGCATTCACAAAAATCTCTGGATATATTGATTATATCAAAGAACAAAAAGATGCTGAAATCATCGCTGGTGGTAACTATGACGGCAGTGTCGGTTATTTCATTGAACCTACTGTTGTAGTTACTAGCAATCCTAGGTTTAGAACGATGTGTGAAGAGATCTTTGGTCCAATCATGACCATCTTCGTTTATGAGGATGAACTTTGGGCTGACACCCTTCATCTTGTGAATGAAACGAGCGAATACGCTCTTACAGGAGCGATTCTGTCAAATGATAGATATGCTATTGATCAAGCGACAAGAGTTCTTGAAAATGCCGCAGGTAACTTCTACATCAATGACAAGCCTACTGGAGCGGTTGTTGGTCAGCAGCCTTTCGGCGGAGCTCGTGGCAGCGGAACAAATGATAAAGCGGGATCATATCTCAACCTCCTTCGTTGGGTTTCTCCTCGAACTATTAAAGAGACATTCAATCCTCCAAGTGACTATAAATATCCCTTCTTGGGATAAACAAAAAAGTCCCGATTTCATCGGGACTTTTTTTTGTTTTAATATTTAGTTCAAACTAGGATCTTCTGGAAGATTGGCGATCATCTCACCTTGCCTGCCTTGCTTTTTCATAATGACTTTCCATAAATCTTCGATGTCAGTATTCATTACGGTATCCTTCTCAACATTCGTTACAAACCAGGAGTTACTTTCAATTTCTGATTGTAATTGATCAGCAGACCAACCGCTATATCCCACGAAAAAGCGAACATTCTCTTTTTCCAATTTCCCTGCAATAAGTAACTTTTTCAAATGATCAAAATCACCACCCATGTAGATTCCTGGCATTATCTCCACGCTTTCTTTAATTTCCTCACCAAGGGAATGGATATAGTATAGGTTCGAATTTCTTACTGGTCCACCAATACTAATACGGGTAGGAAAATGTGGCATTTCCTCCATTATTTGATCGAGCTCCACATCGATGTAATTATTCAAGACAAAACCAAATGATCCCTCATGATTGTGTTCACAAAGCAACACAACGGTTCGTTTGAAATAGGGGTCATTCAAAAAAGGCTCTGATAAGAGCACGTTCCCTTTGACAGGTTTAATCTTACTATTCGGGGAAAAGTCAATCTTCACGGTCTAAATTTATGGCAAACAAGCATAAACTTTAACATCAAATCATGTAGTTTTATACAATGAGACATTTTATTCTTTTAGCATTTATAATGATTGCCTTGAATGCATCTTGCCAACATGATGCTTTTTCAGGTAATACGACTGTTACTTGGCAAGATTGTATTCAAATATTTTCCAAAATCGACCAATCAAGTGACATTGCTCAGCTTACTGAAATGGGAAAAACAGATATCGGGAAACCATTACATCTGCTTGTCATTAATAAAGATAAAGAGTTTGATCCTAAAAAATTTAACCCTAAAAAAACTATCATTCTAATTAATAATGCAATACACCCTGGCGAACCCGATGGTGTTGAGGCTTCAATTAACTTCAGTCGTGAAATCATTGACCCTGCCAATAAACTCCATTATCTATTGGACTCGGCTATTATTTGCATAATTCCAATTTACAATATTGATGGTTCATTTATTCGAAATGGGTATAGCCGAACCAATCAAAACGGACCAGTTGAATATGGCTTTCGTGGTAACGCTAAAAACCTCGATCTCAATCGCGACTTTATCAAATGTGATAGCGAAAATGCAAAATCATTCACCAAAATATTTCACATGGTGAAGCCTCACATTTTCATTGACACACATGTAAGTAACGGTGCAGATTATCAATATGTAATGACTCTCATTTCCACTCAAGCAAATAAACTGGGTGGATCACAAGCTCGATTTTTAAAAAATCAAATAGAACCTGAGCTATTCGAAAGAATGGCGCAAACTGGTTTTGAAATGATTCCTTATGTCAATCATATGGGAGATATTCCAGAAACAGGAATTGCAGATTTTCTCGAAACTCCTCGATTTGCAAGTGGCTACGCCGCCCTCTTTCAAACACTTGGTTTTATTACGGAGACTCACATGCTTAAGCCATACGCACAAAGGGTCGAAGCTACGTATTACTTTTTCAAAAGCATGCTTGAGTATGTCAATGAAAATAACTCAAGTATCATCAAACAAAAAGAAAAGGCAATGAAAGAATGGGCTTCGATAAAAAAATATCCTCTCAACTTCAGGTTAGATACATTGAAAAAAGAAGCTCTTAGTTTCAAGGGATATGAAGCGGTATATGAAAATTCATTGGTTGGAAATGGCAAAAGACTTCGATACGATCGCAACAAACCATACGTAAAGTCTATTCCCTATTTCAGAAACTATACACCTGAAATTACGATCGATGTTCCTAAATTCTATATCATTCCTCAAGCATGGAGTGAAGCAGTAGACAGATTAAAGCTGAATGAGATTCAACTAGACCGAGTCCAAAAGGATACTACCTTGGAAGTCAGCGGCTATTATCTATACGGAGAATCAACTGGTAAAAAGCCATACGAAGGTCACTATGTTCATTCTGGCGTGCAAGCTCGAGAGGAGAAAATGAAGATCCTTTTTTTCGAAGGGGATTACATTGTGCCAACAAATCAACCAGGTCTCAGATATATCGTTGAAACCCTTGAGCCACGATCAGTGGATAGTTTCTTTAGTTGGAATTTCTTCGATAGCGTGCTCCAGCAAAAAGAATGGTTTAGCGATTACGTTTTTGAAGAAATGGCCTCCCAATACCTGAATGAAAATCCAAACTTGAAGGCAGAATTCGATGATGCCATGAAAAATGATCCAGAAATGCAAGAGCATTGGGCGCAATTGTATTGGATTTACAGACACTCACCACATTACGAAGACAGCGCATTTAGGTACCCTATTTATTTTTTAAAATAACTATTTAGGCTACCAGCTTGGACAAGGCAGCGGCTCGAAACCTTGGCGACGAACTTTAGGCTGCTTTTTGTTTTTCTTGTCACCACATTTCCAATGCTTGAAGAGTGTGATTTTTAATGACAAATAAAAGTCTGCTCCGTAAATATCTTTTTTGCGTACAATTGAAAGTAAATCATCACTTCCGATAATGAGACTGTTTAGCCTCAATGCCAATCCAGCCATGGGCTGTCTAAACTCATGTATCGTTACAGGAACTGATATTTCGAATCTTTTTTTCTCCCAACGAGGCGCAATACCAATATATAATGCGCGTTGAACTCCTAGTCTATTCTGCCAAGGAATTCCAGCTGTAACTACTGAATAAACATAAAAACCTCTTCCTAGATTGTAGTCAAATTGAGCAGAAAATGCTCCCGGTAGCATCATTGTAAATGGACGAGTGTCTGAATTGTTTTGAGCAGCACCAAGCCCTTCTGTCAACAAACTATCTATGCTCGAAAGATCTTCAATTTGAGTATTCGAAAAGTCTTGCCATTCATTCTGCTCTGTTTCGTTGAAAATATTCCTATATGATGGAGACTTGAATTTGATTCTTCCAATATCTAATAATGAAAAGCCTAAACGATAACGGTAATCACCATCAGTGCATGGATCATATGGTGTATAACCTTCTGAAGACTTGAAACGCTGCTTGAAAGTGATTCCTAAATCAGTAGAATAACCTGTTCCATTATTCCAAGAAAAACCATCACGTAGCGGATCGTTAAATCCATACTCACCGCTAAATGTCTGAGTTTCCAAACTGCTACTATCTCTTACCACATAAGTCCAATCGTCAATGCGCAGCCCTACTCCACCTATACCCCAAAGTCTTTTGACAGATATAGCAGCTTGAGTTATCATGTCGCCTCTAGCGCTAATAATAGTTCCATACGTAATTCCGAGTTCTGCCCAATTCAAAGAATGTGCTCTCAAGTTTTTCGATTGCTGAAGTGCTCCCATTTGTGGTGCATATTGGAAACCTTCCACTAAGTAATTACCTAACTCTTCATCGATGCCTCTAGCATCCGTAACCGAACGAACGTTCGAGAAAACAGCAAATGCATGTTTCTTAACGGCAAATGTGAACGAAGGTCCACCAATAGCAATATCCGCATAAGCTCTGTAATCCGACTTTCCAAGATTGTATCCCGGCTCTTTAAGTTCACCTAGTGCTTGACTATTCAAAGAACCGCCCGGAAGAAAAACAAAGTTATTTCTTGCAAACGTACTTACGCCGAAAAGTTGAATGTCAATGAAAGCCCGTGAATCGACAATGGTAGATGGGTTGTTCAGGAGAGTGTTTACCGGCGACCTCGAACTTCCTGCAATACCCAAATTATCTTGAGCACGCGACACAAGGCCCGTGAGCAGAAATAGGGTGAAGAGATAATGTTTCAAGGCGACCACTTTTACTTGAAACGAAATTCACCCTTAACTTGTTTCTTTATCAATGAATTATTTACTTTTTTTCACCTCGAGTACGTTGATATCGAAGTAAATCGGAGTCTTCGGAGGAATGATTCCAGTTTGACTTCCATCTTCACCGAAAGCGAGACTTGATGGCATGTAAACAAGTGCACGTTCACCAGCGCGCATCAAGGATATGCCATACTGCATTCCTGGAATCATCTGTCCGGGCTTACCAAAGGCAGTTTGCATATTGGTTAAAGAATCCTTTCGAGTTCCATCCAACCAGTAAGTATTGTACTCAATAGTTATTTCATCTCCAGCTTTGATGCTATCTCCATCTGTTTTATTAATCCAAGCCATAGAAATTTTGCCATAATCCAGCCATTCCATGTTTTTAGTACTTTGACAAAGCTTGATGGCATCAATTTCATCCATCATATTCTCTTGCGCTTTGTGCATGAAATACTCACAAATATTATCATAAGAAGCAAATCGTTTTTCCATCTTTACCTCGTATTCAACCTCTACTCTATTTACTAGCTCCATTGAATCTGCGCTGAATAGAAGAAGG
>Ga0315907_10002444_pt1 | contig 23360 bp, 20 predicted proteins | sample LakEriMetagenome_3_FD_203525 | JGI IMG/M metagenome (GOLD analysis project Ga0315907, IMG submission 203525) | Freshwater fungal communities from buoy surface, Lake Erie, Ohio, United States - Buoy 12 MA123 | ecosystem: Environmental > Aquatic > Freshwater > Lake > Lake biofilm | place: USA...
GCATACCGATTGCACTTGAACATTGTAGGTAGTACCGGCTGTCAGCCCTGCGATGACAGAGGAGTTCGTGGCGACATTGACAGTGGTCCATGCGGTTGACGTGGCCGGACGATACTGAAGCACGTAGCCCGTTGCTCCGCTTACAGCAGTCCAGCTAATCGTTGCTCCGGTTTGTGTAACGGAGGTGGAAGTCAAGCCGGTAATAGCTCCGCAAAGCACAGGCGTTGGTGTGCTGCAACCATTGCTGGTGAGTAATGAGGCACGAGCACCGCCCGCTGCAAACAACGCTTGCATGCGTGAAATCTGGCCATTCGAGAACATATACATACACGCATCGTCGGTGTAGTCCATGTAGTTCATGTGCATGTCGCCGTTTGGACCGTTGCTACAAGTAACAGTAGGAAACGCAGGGCAACCAGTGTTAGGACCTGCAGCGTTAGGTGTATCGGTTACCTGGTCGCTACCGGTGCAACCGGTACCGTCATCGCCCCAGATGTGACGAAGGTTGAGCCAGTGACCCACTTCGTGTGTTGCCGTGCGGCCTTTGTTGAAAGGAGCGGTAGCTGTTCCGATAGTTCCGAAGTACTGGTAGTCAATCACCACACCATCGGTACTGGCAGAACCACCGGGGAACTGAGCGTAACCGAGAATGGTTCCACTAATATCACACACCCACAAATTGAGGTATTTCGATGCGTTCCATGCATTCGAGCCACCTGAAGTGGAAGACTTCACTGTATTATTCGTGCCGAATGAGGTTGCTGTGGTAGGCACGCGCAGCACGCCGGATGTTGCATTTCCGTTGGGGTCCACGGTTGCCAAACAAAATTCAATGTTAGCATCTCCGGCTAAGCCCGCAAAAGCTCCGGGAGTATTGGCAACGTCTGCATTGAGCTTGCGGAAGTCTTGGTTGAGTACGGTGATTTGAGACTGAATCTGCGCATCACTGACGTTCTCGGCAGTTGTGTTGTAAACAACATGCACAACAACCGGAATGGTTACTAGGGCGCGCTCACCTTGCGGATTGTTCACAAGGAAGTCGCGGGTGAACTGTTCAATTTCTTCTCGACGATTAATAATGCTTGGATCTTCTTGTTCCAACATCATCTGGTATTCGGTTGTTCCGCAAATACGCTGTGCAAGCGTGCTTTGCTGTAAAGCGAATACCGCAACTAATAGTGTAAAGATTTGCTTCATCGTTTGACTGATTTTAATTGATTTTTGTCTAAATAAATAAAGATTGGGATACACACCAACATTAAGTTTTGAAAGAAGAAATTAAAACACAGGCGGTTTCAGATAGTTCATGGAGATGGATGTTGGAGGGTGCAGCCGTACTTTCCAATGTGTCGTTTACCATTTTGTATTTAAATCAAAGTCAATGGGCCTTTCCTATGGGAATCATAGGCCCGTTACTCTTACTGGTGTTGAGTTGGCGCGAGAAACTTTATGCAGAACCGGTTTTACAAATTGTATATATCGTGTCGGCGGTAGTAGGTTGGTATTATGCTCAATCCGGCTGGAAAACAGGTCAGCTGGGAGCAACTGCACAAATCACTCTATTGACCGGGAGCATTGTGCTGGCAATAGTTTGGGGTTGGGCATTAAAGCGATTTACAAATGCGAATTTTCCCGGACTCGATGCGCTCGTTGCTTCGTGGGGTATGTTGGCCACCTGGTTAATGATGTTTCAGGTTCACTCTTGCTGGCTTTATTTGATGGCCGTAAACGCGTTGTCAATTTTCATCTATTTCCGTAGGCGTCTATATCTCGCCGCTTGTATGTTTGTGCTTTATTTCATTATGTCGGTCGACGGATATTTTCAGTTGCATTGGTTTGAGTTATGATAAGAATAGCCATTACGGGTCCTGAATGCTGTGGGAAGTCAACGCTTTGTAATTGGCTTTCAGAACGAATATTTGACGCGCGAGTGGTCAAGGAATATGCTCGTGAATACCTTCAGAAAAAGGGAAATAACTACGTCTATGCTCAAGATGATGTGATGCTCATTGCACGTAAAACATCAGAACTACTTGCCAAGGCTTTTAAGTCGAATAGTGATGCGCTTATTGTAGACACGGATTTCTATGTGCTGGACATCTGGTGGCGTGAACGCTATGGTGAATCGAATGAGGAGATAGCTATGATGAAGGAAACATATGACTTCGATTTATATCTCGTCTGTCAGCCCGATCTGCCCTGGGAATCAGATCCGTTGCGAGAGAATGAAGAAGATCGCGACCGTTTGTTTGCTCTCTATATGGAAGACCTATTCAATGATGGAAAGACCGTCGAGGTTGTGAAAGGAACCGGCGACGCTCGCATGCAGGAAGTGCTGGATAAAATATTGCGTCGTTTTCCGAATCTTATGACCGACGAGTGATCCTCGGTTCTATTTTTTTAGCCATCCACAAGCCTGTTGCTGCTCCACAAAAATCGGCTAGCCAATCCATTGCATCGCCTGAGCGTTCATCGGTGAATGTAAACTGAATATACTCGAGGAGCGCTCCATATCCGGCACACGCTATCAGGATGAAAAAAACGGAGTTGCGCACCGCGCGTTTCGAATCACGTGCCAGAAAACTCACGCCCGCCAAAAGGAAAAAGAGAATGCCGTGTATCCATTTATCGGCAAATGGAAAATCGAATCGGGCTACGCGTTCCGTATCAACGGGAGCGATGTGAATGATAAAAACAAAAGCCGCCCAAATCCATTGGGCGGCTCTGAATATCTGCTTATGTCGAAATGAGCTGGTCATGTGCTCATCGAGTTTTTAGGTTTAGAGCGAAGCTTCGTAAGCAGCAGCGTCCATAAGGTGGCTCATGTCTGCACCGGCATCTATTTTCACTTTGATCATCCAGCCACTTTGATACGGGTCGTTATTCACAGAAGCCGGATCATCAGCCAATGCTCCATTCACCTCTACAATAGTTCCTGCAACTGGCATGTACAAATCGCTCACGGTTTTTACTGCTTCCACCGTTCCGAACACTTCGTGTGCGGCAAATGACTGTCCGTTGGTTTCAATTTCTACAAAAACGATGTCACCCAATTCACCTTGGGCGAAGTCAGTAATGCCAATAGTGGCTACATCACCTTCGATGCGCACCCATTCGTGGTCTTTCGTGTACTTGAGGTCTGCTGGAAAATTCATAGTCGATTTATTTCTGCACCAAATGTAAAGGCAACTCCGGGCATGAAACGAATTCAAGAATGGAAACTTTAATATTTCCCTTCAGCGTGAAAATAAAAATTACATTCGTCGAAAATTGTTTTATGGATTTTAGCGCAACACAATTGCTGATTTTGGTACTGGTGGGTATACTCGCGGGTGCGCTGAGTGGCTTCGTGGGAGTAGGAGGTGGCATCATCATAGTACCTGCCATGATTTATTTTATGAATATGAATCAAATGCAGGCTCAGGGTGTCAGCCTTGCATTGCTCATGTTACCGGTTGGAGTTCTCGGTGTCATGAACTACTACAAAGCCGGACATATTCAATTTAACTATGTCTTGATAATGGCGGTCGGCTTTGTACTGGGGAATTACTTCGGATCGAAATACGCTATGCGCGTGCCGGAACACAAAATCAAGTTCTTCTTCGCATTGCTCATGCTGTATGTTGCCGTTCACATGTTATGGAAGAGTGGCTCCAAATGGCTTTCTGACCTCTACTGACTTCTTATTGTTTTTTTTCGTCGTATTTCTTTTTGTACTTCTCGTAAAGATCGGTTTGCTTGCTTCGTAAAACAATGCTGCGCCCTTGTATGAACCCGTGTGTCAGGGCGTTTGTTCTCATGTCGAGTGCGTCGCCGGCAGAGATGAAAAGCGTGGCATCCTTGCCGATTTCAAGTGTTCCGCATTGGCCGTCAATTCCTAGGATTTTCGCCGGAGATTGCGTCAGTGACCGCACAGCCTCTTCATAAGGCAACCCATAGGCCACCGATGTGCCTGCAAAAAACGGAAGGTTGCGTGTTCCCATGCGTTCCATGTCGCCTTCATTTTGAAGTGCAAACGTCACCCCTGCTTTATGGAGCATTGCAGGTATCTTGAATGGTAAATCGATATCATCCTCCGCATACATCGGCAATTCGTGCAAGCGACGCAATAGCACCGGCACTTGATTGGCAACCAGTTGATCGGCCACCAGATGCGCATCGTAACCTCCAACAATGACCATGCGCTGCACCTGTTGGCTAACTTTAAAATTGAGTGCTTCTTGAATTGATTTCGCGTCGTCGGCATGAACATATAAATTCTGCTCTCCATTGAATACGCCGCGCAATCCTTCAAATCGCAATTCGCGAAGTCCCGGTTCTTTTACGGAGCAATAAGCCCGTGCTTCATTGAAAAACGCATGGATTTCACGCAATTGCTGATCATAGGTTTTCACCTTCTCTACATTCACTTTTCCCTTGTCGTAGTGCTTATGAAAAATACCGGGCCAGTTGAGGTGAACGCCATCATCTGCTTTGATTAACGCGTCTTCCCAGTTCCATGCATCAAATTGCATCACCGACGACGTGCCGCTAATAACGCCGCCCCGCGGTGTAATCTGCCCCATTAACACACCATTTAACCGCACTGTTGGGATGATTTCGGAGTCAGTGTTGTAGGCAATCGCCGAGCGAATGCCCGGTTTGTAGGAGCCTGTTTCAGCTACGTCGTTGGCAGGGCGAATGGCGTCCAACTCGTGCAAGCCGAGTGTTGAATTCGTTGCAATGAAGCCCGGGTACACATGCTTACCTGCTGCATCAATCGTTTCATCGTAGGCGTTTGCGGCCAAGCGAATGGTGCGCGCATCGGCCACTAAATCAAGTTTCCCATCCCGGAAACCAATCGCAGCGTTTTCGATGACGGTTCCATCACCAATATGGGCCGTAGCATTCATGATGAGTATAGAGCCCTTTTGTACAGGTGCCACCGTAGGGTTTTGCTGAGCAGAAAGAACAGCAGCAGCGGCGAAGAATATGATGAAGAGAATGGTTCTCATGGTGACGAATTATTTAAAGGAAATACCTTGTGAGGTTTGATCGAGTGTGTCGCAGTGGAAATGTTTCTTGTCTTTGAAGCCTGGAGCTTTCACGGGTTCTCCTGCACCTTTTGCATTCAGCATTTTCTGAATAATGCGCGCCCGCTCGCTGTTGATTTCGTTGCGCAGAGACGCGTCGCGCTCGGCATCGAAGTAACAAATTCCATCTACAAAAGTCTTTTCTGCCTTGGCATAAATGCTGAGCGGATGATCAGTCCAAATCACAACATCAGCGTCTTTGCCTGCGGCTAAACTTCCGGTGCGTTTGTCGATGCGCAACAGTTTCGCCGGATTGAGCGTCACAAATTTTAACGCCTCTTCCTCCTTAACCCCACCATACTTAACTGCTTTCGCAGCTTCCTGATTAAGGCGTCGTGCCATTTCCGCGTCATCGCTGTTGAAGGCCACGGTGATACCCTGCTCGTGCAACAGTGCGCCATTGTGAGGGATCGCGTCTTTTACTTCGTATTTATATGCCCACCAGTCACTGAATGAGCTGGCACCGGCACCATGTGCTTTCATTTTGTCGGCCACCTTATAGCCTTCCAGAATGTGGGTGAAGGTGTTGAGAGTAAAATTCATGCTGTCTGCGACGTGCATAAGCATATTGATTTCACTTTGAACGTAGCTGTGGCAGGTTACAAAGCGTTGCTTTTGCAGAATTTCCCAAAGAGTTTTCATTTCCAAATCGACCCGTGGAGAATTCACGTAAGGCAAAGAACTATTCTGTCTTTTGTTTATGTTTTTTCCTGATTCCTGTAAAGCTGAAACATTCGCAATACCATATTCACGGGCTCGAATGAAGTGATCGTAATACAATTGCTCGACACCCATGCGTGTTTGCGGAAAACGCGTGCCATCGTTATACCAGTTCGATTGCTTAACGTTTTCTCCAAGTGCAAACTTGATGAACCCGGGCGCGTTGTCAACCAGCATATCATCGGCATTTCCACCCCAATGCAATTTCACCAATGCACTTTGTCCGCCGATGGGGTTTGCACTCCCGTGTAACAATTGCGAGCATGTAACGCCGCCGGAAAGTTGACGGTAGATGTCGATGTCTTCCGGCCATACGACGCGAGCTTCTTCTACTTCTGCGCTGCATGCCTGTTCACCTTCATTTACACTTGCTAAGGCAATGTGGCTGTGCTCATCAATGATACCGGGCGTTACATGTTTGCCTTTTGCATCAATTACTTGAGCTCCCGGATATTTTGATGCATCCACCGTTTTACCGATTGCTAGAATTTTTCCTTGATGGATTAAGAGCTGACCGTTTTCAATTTTTCCTTCGGATTCGCAAGTCCATAGTGTGGCGTTCTTAATCCAAACCGTCTCAGCTTTGGGTCTTTCCTTCGAGCCATATGCAGTGAAAGGATAGATAACCTCGCCAATCACTTCTGCATTCTCCGCTTCTTTCTCCTTTCTCTTTTCTCCATTCTCCTTTTTCTCCTCGCCTTCCTTCCCTGCCTTCCTCGCCGCGCTCCATGCCATCCAATTTCCAGCGGCATCCTGTCCGCGACCGCTCCAGGTTGCACGATCACCCGAAATGTCACCGGCCAAGCGTAACATTCCTGCGTAGAATTCATCCGATGCATCGAAGCTAATAGTAAGTAACTCGTTAACTGAAGTAATTGAAACGGTGTAATTGAGTGTATCCATTTTCGCTGTTCCATCATCGTTCTTGCCGGGCTTCACGTGCTGAATGGATGCTTTTGTTTTTCCTTCGACCTCCTTTACTTTCAATTCGTAGGTATGCTTGGGTAATTTCAATTCGTAGTTGCCCACGAGATCGATTGTTTTGGCAGCATCAATCACAAACTGTTCGCCCTGAACCCAGTTTTCATGCAGAATTGCAGACTCGTTGAAGATGTTGTCTGACGCAATGAAAAAGTTAGCCCATGCGCCTGCTTTTAGAGAGCCTAACTCGTTATTGGCTCCTATCCAAAAAGCAGGTGTGTAGGTCAGGGCTTTCAGCGCGTCTGACTCTGAAAGTCCTCGCTTCACTGACTTGCGCAGGTTTTTCCAAAACTGAGCGCGCTCATTCAGGCCATGTGAGGTAATAGCGAACGAAATTTTCTGCGCTGAAAGCATGGCGCAATTCGACGGCGCCATTTCCCAGTGTTTCATTTCATCGAGACTTACCAGGCGCGACACATAGGGGTCGCTCACATCATAAGCATCCGGAAAATTTAATGGCACAATCAAAGACGCCTTTGTGGCGACAACATCATTCAATCGCTGGTATTCGGTTCCATTGGTTTTGATGATGTATTGAATTCCGAATTCATCGCCTACTTTATCTGCGCGGAAAACATTCCATTTATCGCCGGCATCGAAAAACGAAGGTCGGAGGGCAAGCGTATTCATAGCATCGAGGGAAAGGTTTCGCTCTTCCGAACTGCCTCCGCGTGCATACCACTGCGCGTCGTAGTATGACTGACGTAAAAGTGCAATAGATCCCATCAGCGAAGAAGGATAGCTGGTTGTGCTGGTGCCTTTATTAAACGAGTAGTGTCCTGAAGCCATGGGGTTCAGCAACGACTGATTCGGCTGACTGCCCAATGTAACCAAGGCGCCCGACCCGCGAACAATACCATCCATTTTATGAGTGAGCACTGCGCCAAAACCAGCTCCTCGCATTTCTTTAGCTGCTTCTTCCTTGCAAGTAAAACTCAGCGCGGCATTGTAGTCGGCGTTTATCGCGTCATTCCAGCCAAAAGCTCCTTTGGGTGATTCGTTTCCGCTGCCACCGCGCATGCGCGGCCCACCTTCATTGCCTTTTGCCGGCGCTGCATCACCCAATCCGTAATCGGAATGTAAATCGATGAATGAAGGGTAGATATATTTCCCTTTGCAATCCACCACCACAGCATTGGCAGGAATGCTAATCGCTGTGCCCGCTGCTACGACCTTTCCTTTTTCGATGACCAACGTAGCATCTTCGATCCTTGTTTGATAGTCGACAAAAAGGGTGGCGTGCGTAAAGGCAACCGAGGTCACGTCTTTAGGAAGTATTCCATTGTAGGGAAAGGTTGGCTGCGCGTGCACGACAACAGCAGCGAGCAGCGACAGCCAGACGGAGAGAATGCGCATGGTGATGAGTTTAATTGTTGGCTGCAAGATATTGCAAAGTGAAGCAAACATATTTCAGGTGTCGGCATGCGGGAAACTTGGGCGCTTCACCGAAATTCGCAGCCAAACAAATTCGCACACATGCTCTCCAAGGACACTGACAAAAAACTCTTTCTGCTCGATGCATACGCCTTGATATTCAGAGCATATTATGCCTTCATTAAGAACCCGCGCATCAACTCCAAGGGGTTGAATACATCAGCGATGTTCGGTTTTACCAATGTGCTGCTTGATATTTTGAAGAATGAAAAACCCAGTCACATGGCTGTCGTATTTGACCCACATGAGGAAACCATTCGTGTAGCGGAATTTCCGGAATACAAAGCCAATCGCGAAGAAACTCCCGAAGACATTAAGCTGGCTTTTCCCTACATCGTGCGCATTATAGAGGCGATGAATATTCCGGTGTATCAAGTCAGCAAGTACGAAGCCGATGATGTAATTGGCACGCTGGCTAAAAAGGCAGAGCAGGCAGGTTTTACAACCTATATGATGACGAGCGACAAGGATTATGGCCAATTGGTTTCCGACAATATCTTCATCTATCGTCCCGGCCGGGGAGGCAATGAGGCCGACATACTTGGTGTGCCGGAAGTGTGTGAGAAATTCGGCATCAACCACGTGGAGCAGGTCATTGATATTTTGGGAATGATGGGTGATGCGGTCGATAATATTCCCGGTATACCCGGCATAGGCGAAAAGACGGCAACGAAGCTGGTGCAGGAATTTGGGTCGCTTGAGGGGTTGTTAGCGAACACCGATAAGCTCAAAGGAAAGCAAAAAGAAAATGTCGAGAACAACACGGATATAGCGTTGCTCTCGAAAAAGCTAGCCACCATCATTCTTGACGTGCCGGTGGAGTTGGAAGAAGAAAGGTTAACCGTGAAGGAGTTTGACCAAGACAGGATTCGCGAAGTATTCGAAGAGCTCGAGTTCCGGAACCTGATGAAGCGAGTGTTGGGTGAAGCTCCCGCGGCCGATAAGCCCGTGCAAGGGGAGTTGTTTTTTGTAGAAGAGGAAGCGACGGATGAAAAGACCGTATCGAGTTTCAAAACCATTCGGGATATTGAGCATCGCTATCACTTGGTGCAGTCGGAGGGAGATCTGCTGGCATTGCTCGACAAGCTCAGTAAAGCTTCTGTTTTCTGCTTCGATACCGAGACAACTGAGATTGAGCCCATCAATGCCTCGCTGGTAGGAATGTCATTTGCCATTCAACCTTACGAAGCTTTTTATGTGCCTGTTCCTTCAGAGCGAGATTCGGCCGTTGCAATGTTGAAACTCTTCGCGGCAGTGTTTGCGGATACAGAGAAGGAGCTCGTGGCGCAAAACTTTAAGTATGATTACAAGATGCTGCGCAAGTATGGCGTAGAGGTACGCAACCGTGTATTTGATACCATGGTGGCGCATTACCTGATGAATCCGGATGGTAAGCATGGCATGGACGAGCTGAGCGAAAACTACCTGCAGTATTCGCCTATTTCCATTGAAACACTCATCGGAAAAAAGGGAAAGTCACAAGGCTCCATGGCTGATTTGTCGCCCGAAGCTATTTCTGATTACGCAGCTGAAGACGCGGATATTACGCTGCAGTTGAAGCAGAAATTCGAGCCGGAGTTGCAAACCGGAAAGATCCGATCGGTTTTTGATGAAGTGGAGGTGCCGCTTATCACGGTATTGGCCGACATGGAGTGGGAAGGTGTTCGTGTCGATGAAGGTTTTTTAAGAAACTACAGCGACATGTTGCAGGCGGATATTACCGCAGCGGAGGAAGAAATCTGTATGATGGCCGGCGAAAAATTCAATATCGACTCTCCCAAGCAGCTGGGAGTTGTATTGTTCGAGAAAATGAAAATCACGGATCAGGTGAAGAAGACTAAAACCGGTCAGTATAGTACTGATGAGGCCACCCTTTCGAAATTCGAACATAACAATCCGATTATTGCGCGCATTCTAGACTACCGTGAGTTGCGCAAACTGAAGTCGACCTACGTCGATGCGTTACCGGCGCTTATCAATGTCAATACCGGCCGCGTGCACACCAACTACGGACAAACGGTGGCGGCCACCGGTCGTTTAGCATCGAACAATCCGAACTTACAAAACATACCCATTCGCACTCCGCGCGGAAAGGAGATCCGCAAGGCATTCGTCCCACGCGACGAGAACTACGTGCTGCTCTCTGCCGACTATTCGCAAGTTGAACTGCGCATCATCGCAGCCTTGAGTAACGATGAAAATATGTGCGAAGCGTTTTTACAAGGGGAAGACATTCACAAGGCTACTGCAGCGAAAGTATTCGGGGTATCGTTGGAAGAAGTGAGCAAAGACATGCGCTCAAAGGCCAAGGCAGTGAACTTCGGAATTATCTACGGTCAGGGGGCATTTGGTTTGGCGCAGAACCTGGGCATACCGCGAGGCGAGGCCAAGTCGATTATCGATTCCTATTTTTCTCAGTTTGCTCAGTTGAAGAGCTATCAGCAAGAGACCATTGAGTTCGCGCGCAAGCATGGTTACATAGAAACATTGTTGGGTAGACGTCGTTATTTGGCTGATATCAATTCTGCCAATGCTGTTGTCAGAGGATTTGCGGAAAGAAATGCCATCAACGCGCCTATTCAAGGATCGGCGGCGGATATCATCAAAGTGGCAATGGTGAATCTCGATGGTGAAATCAAGAAAAGAGGCATGCGTTCACGTATGATCTTGCAAGTGCATGACGAATTGGTGTTCGACGCTCACCGCGATGAGGTGGAGGAGTTGAAGGCACTGGTGGCCGAAAAAATGAGTCACGCTGTGCAACTGCGTGTGCCGCTGGTAGTCGATATGAGTACCGGAAGCAATTGGCTCGAGGCGCACGGCTAGACGAATCTTTAGGCTTGCTTTGGATTTAGCCGGAAGGGCTCAATTCTCGCTATCAACAATTCGTGCTAAATAAGTTTTGCGATTGCAATTCCTGCCGTCGCAATTCCGTATGAATTTTCGCGTTGGCTTTTCCGGGTGGAGAAGTTAGAAATCTTTATCTGAAAATACATACGCATGGACATTCTCTTTTTTCTTCAGGAAACCGTAACCGGTGCAATTCAAGAAGGTGTAGGCATTACGCCGCCAACTGTGGGAGCGCCTGTAGGCAATTTTAGTGTAATGGATCAGCTGATGAAGGGTTGGTACATCTACTTGCCACAGCTGATCATGAGCGTTATTGCTGTTTATGTGATTATTGAGCGCACGCTCACCGTGGGCCGCGCCGACAAGGAAGAGGCTAACTTCATGGAGAAGATTAAAGAGTATGTGAGTCAGGGTAAACTCGATAGCGCGCGCAATTTGTGCAGCACGTCTCAGACTCCGGTGGCACGCATGATCGAGAAAGGAATCAGCCGCATTGGCAAGCCTACACAAGACATCAAGAAGGCAATTGAAAACGTAGGTAAACTGGAAACAGCGAAGCTCGATAATAACGTGGCTATTCTTGCTACGATTGCGGGTATCGCGCCGGTGTTCGGCTTCTTGGGTACTGTGTTCGGTGTAATTGTAATCTTCCGCGACATTGCGGCAGCAGGCAGCCTGCAAATTGGCACCGTGTCGGAAGGTTTGTATTTGAAGATGATTTCATCTGCCGTAGGTCTGATTGTATTTATGATTGCTTACATCGGTTATAACACGCTGGTGACCCGCATCAATAAAGTGGTGAATAAGATGGAAGCGAACGCTGTAGAGTTCATGGACATTCTCGAACAACCAACGCACTAACCCATGAATTTCGGAAGAAGAAATAAAGTACATGTGGAGCCTGCGATGTCGGCATTGTCTGACATCATTTTCATGCTTCTCATTTTCTTCATCATCGCCAGTACATTGGCCGTGAATGGAGAGCAGGTCAACTTGCCGAAGACCTCAACAGGCACACCGACGCAATCGACGGTGACGGTTACCATCACGTCTGATTTGCGTTATCTGGTAAACAACAATGAAGTGCCCAAGGAGGAGGTTGAACTCAAGTTGAAAGCCATCTTGGCGAATTCGGCCGACAAGAAAGTTGTGTTAAATATTGACCGTGACGTACCAACGGGTGAAACAATTGAGTTGTTCGCTGTACTGAAGCAAAACGGCTGGAATCCGTTTATTGCAACCAAGCCCAAAGAAGAGTAAAACACAATGGCAAATCTTGTAGAAACCGATCGCAGATGGTCCCTTACGGGCACCTTGTTGTTTCACGTCACCATTGTGGGGCTGCTATTTCTATTGAAATGCGGCAACGGAGGTGGTGGTGGTAACGGCGGTTTGGGCTACTCCGGATTGATGTCGCTCGATGCCGCGGGTCTCGGCACGTATGTGGACGGAGAAGGGTTTACACCTTTCCCCGAGCCGGTCTTGGAAGAGCCTGTTCCCGAAGCGGCTGAAGAAGCGAACGCGATTACCGATGACGCATCGACAGATGCGCCTGTGGTGAGTAATAGGCAACAATCCGAGAATCGCAGGACGGACACACAAGTTCGAAACGACAATACTACGCAGCAGCAAACGCAGCAACCCAAGGTCTCAAATAATTTGAATAATGCATTCAACAACATAGGCAGTAGCGGCACCACTACAGGCACTGGTCAACAAGGCGACCCGAATGGAAGTATAAACGGAAGGGGAGTAGTCGGCGGCGGCGGAAGTACAGGCACAGGTGGCGGAAGTGGAGGCGGAGATGGCACCGGCACCGGCACAGGCGTTGGCTCTGGTTCAGGTTCCGGCATGAGTTGGAACTTGGCAGGTCGCACTATGAAGAGCACGCCCAAGGTGAATGGAACAGCCCCGGACGATGGCACCGTTACCGTCGACATTTGGGTCGATGCTAATGGCAATGTCACAAAGGCAATTGCCAATGCTGCTAAGTCGAATACCTCCAACGGCACACTATTCAAAATGGCGGAAGACGCTGCGCGCAAGGCGAAATTCAACAGTAACCCCGGAGGCAATGAGCAGAAAGGGAGCATCAAGATTACGTTCAAGTTGAGTTGATCGGAATCAAATGAGTCGCACCTCTGCGGGTTTTCCTTTGATTAATTTCGTGGCATCTATATGAGAGGACTTTTGTTGATTACTAGTTTCCTAATGCTCCTGTGCGCGATGAGCATCGGCGTGCAGGCACAGTTAAATGACTGTTTGCAGAAGTCGGAACTTTTGCAATTACAGGCTTTTGATCTCACCAATGCTACCTCAATGATGCGAACAAAGGGTTGGAAATTTGATGGTGTTAAGGAGACTTCGAGTTCGGTGGAATCAAGCTTTTCCGCCATCAATCAAGCAGTTGTTTGGAAAGGCCGGGATGGCAATGAAAACATCTATTACTATGACAACGAAGATCAGGCGAATTTCATAATTGCTAAACTTCGAGAAGAGTGCTATAGCGCGCTGATATCATCCTTTAGTGAGAAGCAAAACGGATCAACTTCGGTTTATCAGGGAAGTTTAGTAACGACATTTGTCAGCAACGAAGTCTATGTCGAGTTTCTCGAGGGAGTAAAAAAAGACTTCGAAATACGGCTGTATTCAAGAAATGATAAAGAGCGATTTTACGAATTGACTTCAGTGCGGCCGTTTTCCGGTGGCAAGGGTAATGACGGCAATTGGAATTTAAGCGGCCGTCAATTATTGAATAATCCCGTTGCACAGGGAGCCGCCCCCGACGAAGGAACAGTGACTGTTGATATTTGGGTTAACTCAAGTGGCAATGTGACAAAGGCTGTAGCCAATGCCGCCAAGTCGAACACATCCAACGGAACCCTTTTCAAAATGGCGGAAGATGCAGCGCGCAAAGCGAAATTTGATAGCAGCCTAAACAGCAATGATCAGAAGGGTACGATCAAGATCACGTTTAAGTTGAATTGATATCTCGGCCGTTCTCTATTCTCCATTCCCCATTCCCCATTCTCCATTCTCCAATCTCTTTGCTATCCTTGCTCCGTGAACTACCACCAAACCCTCGACTACCTCTACTCCCAGCTCCCCATGTTTCATCGCGTGGGGCCGGCAGCGTATAAGCCGGGGCTCGACAATACATGGGCGTTGCTTGAGCTCGTGGGTAATCCGCATGAAGGCTTGAAGACCGTGCACGTGGCGGGTACCAACGGCAAGGGAAGCACTTCTCATATGATAGCCGCAGCGCTTCAGGTGGCGGGCTATAGAATAGGGCTTTACACTTCGCCGCATCTCAAAGACTTTCGCGAACGCATTCGCATCAACGGCATCATGATTCCCGAAGAGGAAGTGGTGACTTTCGTGAATGAATATCACGAAGCCTGGCAAGCTATTCAGCCTTCGTTTTTTGAGATAACCGTGGCCATGTGTTTCTGGTATTTCAAGCGAGCGGGCATTGACATCGCAGTGATTGAAACAGGATTAGGAGGTCGTCTCGACAGCACGAACGTGATCGTGCCCGAGGTGTCCGTCATCACGAATATCGGCTATGACCACATGAACTTGTTGGGCGATACCATCGAGAAAATTGCAGGCGAGAAGGCGGGTATCATAAAGGCCGGGCGTCCTGTTGTGTTGGGCGCCATGCGCGATGAAGCCAGAGAAGTTATGCTTCGAAAGGCGAGCGAAATGCAATCGCCCGTAATTGAATCAAGCGTAATTGCCCCCAAGCACATACCGGAAAGCGCACTGAAGGGATTGTATCAGCAAGAGAACAGAGCAACGGCTTTTATGGCCTTGCGAACACTGGCGGCTATGGGTTGGCAGCTAGCCGAAGAGCATATTACACAAGGGTTCGAGCAAGTGGTTGAGTTGACCGGCCTACTAGGTCGCTGGCAAAAGCTGAACGATAAACCATTGGCCATTGCTGATGTTGCACACAACGAAGACGGCATTCGCATGGTGCTTGAACAAATACGCCAAACACCCCATAACAAACTTCACTTTGTATTGGGATTAGTAGGAGATAAAGATGTCTCGCGTGTCCTGAATCTCTTGCCTTTACACGCTAATTATTATTTCTGCAAAGCCGATATTCCGAGGGGATTGGATGCGGAATTACTCAAACAACAAGCAGCAGGGTTTCACTTAAATGGCGAACATTATTCGTCCGTTCAGAGCGCTTATGATGCTGCTCTTGTTGCTGCAGCGCCGGATGATCTAGTTTTTGTCGGAGGTTCTGTGTTCACCGTCGCAGAGGTGCTCTAGCGCTTACTTCACTTTTCTTCTTTTCATTTCACCTTGAATCAACGTAAGCTCTCGCCCCGTTTGACCTTTCACTGAAGTATTCTCCTGAGCCCTGCGAATGAGATAGGGCATTACTTCACGAATGGGCCCATAGGGTAAGTATTTCGCCACATTAAACCCGGCATTGGCGAGGTTGTAACTGATGTGGTCGCTCATGCCATAGAGTTGAGCGAAGAAGATGCGCGGGTCATTTCTTTCCAGCGAACGACGATCAATGGTAGCGGCGAGCTTTAAACTACTTTCTTCGTTGTGGGTGCCGGCGCAAAACGCAATGCGGTCGATATGATCGAGGCAATAGTTTACGGCCAAATCGAAGTCTCGGTCGCTGGCTTCTTTATTGGGTTGAATAGGGTCGGTATAACCTTTTTCGGCGGCTCTGTTACGCTCCTTCTCCATGTATGCGCCGCGAACCAACTTTACCCCGAGAAAGTAATTTCCTTTTTGTGCCAGTTGATGCGATTTATCGAGGAATGCCAGACGGTCGTGACGGTAGAGTTGAATGGTATTATAGACAATCGCTTTACTCCCGTTGTATTTGGACATCATGGTGTCAGCCAGTTGATCAATGGCATCTTGAATCCAGCTATCTTCAGCATCAATGAAAACGGGCACCTGGTGTTGCGCAGCATGCGCGCAAATAGTGTCAACACGTGTTTCTACGCGCTCCCACTCCAGTTTTTCGGTGTCGCTGAGTGCTTCTTTTGCGTTTACTTTTTCGAGTAATTCAAAACGGGCAATGCCGGTTATTTTGAAAACACTGAAGGGAATGCTCCTACTGCGCGCAGCTTCTTGAATAGTTAGCATGATTTCCGCTTTTGTGTTTTCTAAATCGGACTCGCTGTCTTTGCCTTCCACGGAATAGTCCAGAATAGTACCTATGCCGAATTTTCCGAGCGATTCAACGGCACGCGAGCACTGAAGAATATTCTCACCGCCACAAAACTGCTTGAAGATATTACCGCGAATGGCCCATCCAATGGGAATGCGCAGGGTAAGGGCCAGATTGGTCAACACTCTTCCGGCCACTACCAGGGAGGGATTGCCTATGAGTTTGAAAAGCCAATATGCGCGTTTCAATTCAGCGTTTGATTTACTGCTGAAGGCGATTTCCGTATTATCGAAAGAGGGTTGTGGTCGAATTTCCATGCGCGGCGAATTTCAGCATGGTTTGTTGTTTCACAAAACAAAAATGATTGTGGACTACATTCGTGGCCGAAAATTACGGTTATGGAAAAAGCAACCCAATACATTCAGGAAAACAAGCAACGTTTTCTCGACGAGCTCTTTGAACTTCTGCGCATTCCCAGCGTGAGTGCCGACCCCAAGTATACGGCTGATGTAGCCCGCTGTGCCGACAAAGTCGCTGAGCACTTGCGCAATGCAGGTGCCGACAACGTGGAGGTATGCGCTACCAATGGACACTCTATTGTTTATGGCGAAAAACTCATCGATGCTTCCTTGCCAACAGTCTTGGTCTATGGTCACTATGATGTGCAACCGGCTGATCCGTTTGAGTTGTGGCATACCCCGCCGTTTGAGCCGACTATCCGCAAAACAGAAATACATCCGGACGGAGCCATTTTCGCGCGTGGTTCCTGCGATGACAAAGGCCAGATGTTTTCACACGTGAAAGCTTTTGAGGCCATGATGAAAACCAATTCACTTCCTTGCAACATCAAGTTCATGATTGAAGGGGAAGAAGAGTGCGGCAGCAATAACCTGGGCCCGTTTGTAAAGGCCAATAAAGAGCGTTTGAAGAGCGATGTTATCTTGATTAGCGATACTTCTATCATCGCAAATGATACCCCTTCGATAGACTGTGGTTTGCGTGGTTTGAGTTATCTCGAAGTAGAAGTAACCGGCTCTAATCGCGACTTGCACAGTGGTGTATACGGCGGTGCGGTTTGCAACCCCATTAACATACTTGCGAAGATGATTGCAAGCATGCATGACGAGAATAACCACATCACTATACCCGGCTTTTATGATAAGGTGCAGGAACTCACGGCGGCAGAGCGTGAAGAATTGAACAAAGCACCATTTGATGTAGAAGCGTACAAGCGCGACCTCGACATTGATGATGTTTGGGGTGAAAAGGGTTACACAACCATCGAACGCACGGGTATTCGCCCAACGCTCGATTGCAATGGAATTTGGGGTGGTTACATCGGTGAAGGAGCGAAAACAGTTTTGCCGTCGAAAGCATTTGCGAAAATTTCCATGCGTTTAGTACCGAATCAGGTGAGCGATGAAATAACCGTTTTGTTTCAGAAGCATTTTGAAAATATTGCACCTAAAGGAGTGCGTGTAGAGGTGCGTCCGCACCACGGTGGAGAGCCCGTAGTAACGCCTACTGATTCGAAGGCCTATAAAGCTGCGAGCGATGCTATGATGATGACGTATGGCAAAAAGCCTATTCCAACTCGTGGTGGCGGATCGATTCCAATTGTGGCGTTGTTCGAAAAGGAATTGGGTGTGAAAACAGTATTGATGGGCTTTGGTTTGGATAGTGATGCGTTGCATTCGCCGAATGAGCACTATGGCGTATTCAACTACTTCAAGGGCATTGAAACCATTCCTTATTTCCATCACTATTTTGCTCAGTCTTGATAGGTTTGAAAAGAGGATATGCGCTGATTTTTTTGCTCTTGCTCACGCTGCAGGGATGCAGGGTATATCGTGACGTGGAATTCAATGGGGTGAGGGAAACACGCTTTACCAGCTTTGGTTCGAATGGAATTTCGTGTGAATTTGATGTAGAACTCTACAACCCGAATCCATACAAGATTACTCTGATGCGATCAGATGTCGATTTGTTTTTTGAAGGAACCCGCCTCGGAAAGGTGGAGTTGCCGTCATCAGCGGTACTAGGTAGTGAAGAGAAGACAATGCTGAGGCTCACCTGCACTGCAGACCCAGCGAGTATTCCCAAGTTGGTAGGTGGTGCAATCGGAATGGTATTCAAAAAGGATTTAGTGATTGAAGGAAAGGGTACCGTAACCGCGAAGGCCTTTTTAGTTACGAAGACGGTGCCGGTAGAATTCAGCCAACGCATGAAAAAGGAAGATCTGGGTTTTTAGAAAAGCGCTGATTTTCAGTGCTTTTTGCAACTCGAGCGAAAAATATCCCCGAGTAGCTTGAAATATCAACCAAGCGGGCTATATTTGCGCCCCCCAAAAGGGATAATTGTGTAAATCGTTTAAAAAATTGAGTCATGAGTAAGCGTACCTACCAACCATCGAATACCAAGCGTCGTAACAAGCACGGTTTCCGTAAGCGTATGTCAACTGTTAAAGGCCGCGCGGTATTGGCTGCTCGTCGTAAGAGAGGTCGTAAGAAATTGACTGTATCCAACGAGCGTCGTCACAAGGGTACTGTTCGTCTGTAACAGTGTTCTTGGCGTAATAATATAAAGGCTGCCGTTAGGCGGCCTTTTTTTATAGCATTCCATTTAATTTCGACGCATGAAGATAGCCGTGAACACCCGTTTATTGTTGCGAGGGAAACTCGACGGCATTGGTTGGTTCACGCATGAAATTATGTCGCGCATCGTTCTCGCGCATCCGGAACATGAATTCCATTTTCTGTTTGATCGTCCGTATGATCCATCGTTTGTTTTTGCACCCAATGTGCATGCGCACGTGGTAATGCCACAAGCCAGGCATCCGTGGCTGTTCAGGCTTTGGTACAATTGGATGGTTCCACGTAAACTGAAACAAATAGGTGCCGACATTTTTGTGTCGCCCGACATGATGCTTTCTCTGCGAGCTACCTGTAAACAGATTGTAGTGCTCCACGACTTGAATTTTGAGCATTATCCGGACGATTTACCAAGTCATATTAGTCGCTATTTAAAAAGCCAAACACCCCTTTTTGCAAGTCGTGCCGAGGCCATCATAACGGTCAGTGAATTCAGCAAGCAAGACATCATAAAGCAGTATGGAGTTGCTGCTTCTAAAGTGCATGTCGTATATAACGCTCCTCAAGAGGCTTATCGCCCATTGAGTGAAAGCGAGCGAGTCGCATCAAAGAGCAGATGGGCGAAGGAAGAGGAATATTTCGTCTTTATCAGTTCCATTCATCCGCGTAAGAATTTGCAGCGTTTACTGCTGGCGTATGATCGTTTTAGAAGCGAGTCGGGCAGCAAGGTGAAATTAGTTGCCGTTGGTCGGAGGTTTTGGAAAAACGACTCGCTCGACCAAACGCTGCTCAACATGACGTTCGCTGACGATGTTCTTTTCACAGGACATTTGGAGCAATCGGATTTAGTTCAAGTATTGGGTGGAGCGCTGGCCCTGCTGTATGTGAGTTACTTCGAAGGTTTTGGTGTTCCCATAGTGGAAGCCTTTCGCAGCGGTGTTCCTGTGATTACCTCAAACGTTACATCGATGCCCGAAGTAGCGGGTAAATCGGCCTTGTTGGTAGATCCGTTCAACGTGCAGGAAATTACAGCGGCCATGGTGCGCATAGAACAAGATCCCCGTTTACGTTCAGAATTGATTGCGCAGGGCTCGGAACAAGTCAAGTTGTTTGATTGGAATCGTTCCGCAGAGAAGTTTTGGGGGATTATCGATGAAACGGCCACAAGGAATGAGTGAGCTGAAGAAATATCATCGTAAGGGAGCCGTGGAAGCCGGCTGCGATGAAGCCGGGCGAGGTTGTTTGGCAGGCCCGGTGGTTGCTGCCGCTGTTATTTTGCCTCCGAGATTTGATCATCCGTTACTCAATGACTCCAAGAAATTAAGCGAAAAGCAGCGGATGTTGTTGCGTCCAATCATTGAAGAGAAGGCTGTTGCCTGGGCGGTTGGAATCGTCTCGGTGCAAGAAATTGATGAAATCAATATTCTCAACGCTTCTTTTTTGGCGATGCATCGAGCATTGGACAGCCTTATATCGCGACCGAATCTTTTACTAATTGATGGTAATCGTTTTAAGGCTTATCAAGACGTAGAGCATGCCTGTGTTATCCAGGGAGACGGTATTTACCGATCTATTGCGGCGGCATCAATCTTGGCTAAGACTCATCGCGATGACTTGATGAATGAACTCCACGATTGTTTTCCTGTCTATCGATGGAATTCGAACAAGGGTTATCCCACCAAGGACCATCGTGAATCGATTCGGTCGCATGGACCATGTGAGCACCATCGACTTACCTTCACACTCTTACCGGTTCAGCCTGAGTTGCCTTTTGAGTAGCGATTAATTCGCCACCAGTAATTTTTCGGTTACGCGTCCTTGTGCATTAGAAAGGGTAATGAGATAAATGCCGTTCGATAATTCGCGCTCGGTTGTGATTGTCACCGTGCTGTTTTCATGAATAGCTGCCAGCGAGGATGTGTGTATGAGCTGTCCATTTATGGAATAAATCTCTACTTGCGTATAGCCGGATAGGAGCGATTCGGAAACATCAAGTGTGATGGCATTGTCTTGAATGGTTATAGTTTTCACTCGGCCTTCCGCGACAAAAGTTTCTTCCTCGTAAGTATCAGAATCTAAGTCATACATATCCAATGACCGATTCACGGCAATGAGTTCTTCCGGTAAGGTAATAGAGGAGGGGGGGCCGTAGGAGCAACACTGAATAGAGCTGCCGGCCGCAGGTGAGCTTGCATTGGCCAGTCCTATGAAGCAGGGCCAACCCCAGTCCGATTGTTGCGCCGGAATGGTAATAGTCTGCCCGCTGGAGTTGGTATAAGTACCTGAGTTAACCCGGCATTGGACCTGAAGCATGTACACTTGATTTTGAGGTAAATTGTACGCTCCAATGTTGAAAAAACTATTACTGGTCCATCCTGTCAACATGGCCCCTCCGGTTGGAAGAAACGGATTCGCAGCGCATGTGTTGACCGGTGTTAGTCGGTAGCGGTAGCGATCCATGCCGGCAATAGGTGTTGCCTCAATGATTCCGCTAGGTGATCGCCACTTGCAATAGTTGTTAGTGCCAAGAATACTCGCGTATGGGAATGCACATGTCGAGAATGTACATGGCCCGCACCATTGAGCGTTGTTATTGCAACGTTTCACGCGTGCGTAAACCTGATAGATTTTGCCATAACGCAGATACGAGACACTTTGAGTTTGAAATATCGGCGAGGTACTCCAAGAAGTGATAAATTCACTTTGCCCGTTGTCGGTAACAAATTTGAATTGATACTGGAAACCATCACCAACGTTGGAGCAGGAGAAAGTGGTATATAAAATATCGCAGACGGTTCCGCCGCAAGTAACTGTATTAGCTGCGGCGCTGATAGTAGGGCATATGTAGGTGCACAAATCGAGGGTTCGCCCGGTAGAGTATCCCCAGTAAATATTTCCGCAGTCGGCATCATTTGCTTGGATTTCTGCATAGGCAACAACCGAGGTGACGTTCTCACATAAACCGGTTGCAAGACCGAAATTGAAGAGGTAGGTACCGGTATAAGGACCATAGACATTTCCGTTGGTGTCAACGAATTTCCATTTTGTGCTTCCTACGCTGGGTGTAACAGGAGTTCGCTGAAAGGGTGTTGCGAAATCGTAGCAAGTGGCAGCGCCCGGTGGGTTTGGGAAAAAACCCGAGCGCACTTCGATGGCCATATGCTCGTACATCAAAATGAATGTGCCGGGTCCATTCGTATTGCTCCGGCCCACGCGAACCTTGTAGGTATTGCCAACAACGAGAGAATTAGCACAAATAACTTCTTTTTGCCCGATGCCATTAGCGTTTGATGCTGAAATAGGGGTGCCGGTAGCATTTGCATTCCACAATTCAATCGATGCATCGAATCCGCTGGGGGTACATACTTTGATTTTAGCCACTTCAGCAACAGCTACGAAATGAAACCAAACATCGTTTCCCATGATTCCGGAAATAGCTGCAGGCATTTGCGTAGAGGTGGAATTACCCAAATTATATGTGGTCCCTGAGCACGTTGAAGTAGCAAGGCTCGTGTAATTAATCATACTTGTTGGGCTAAGCAACAGAGATCCCGCGGCATCTTCATTTACTTGTGCGATAGCGCCATGACAAATAATGCCCAGCACTAAGAGAATTGCATACGCTTTCATGTGACAATTGAGATTAATTCTAAACGAAAGATGAAGGTAAATCAAAATCAGTTGCACCGTCGTGAAAATTTCTATTAACTTTTCGGTATTAACTAAGCAATCGGCGGATGAGCGCGGTGTCGTATTGCGCGTAAACTTCATCGCGGCTCAGATTAGCTTTTGCATTAAAGGTCGATATGAATTTTTCAATCGGGTTTTCATGCACAAAGAGCGCCTCTGCAACACCTTCCTCAATCATCTCGGCGGCGTAGTCGCTCATAGACCCATATTGCTGTAACGAGTAATTACACACGTCAAAACCCAATGCGTCATAAAAGGTCGTGCTGTATATACTAATTTGAATTTTGCATCTTTTCAGAAGATTGTCGAGAGGAGTTTCAATATCTCTGATTTCCACGCCTAGTTCAACCAGCTTGTAATACGGTTCCTTATTGCGTTCGAGAGGATGAAGTTTAACAACAATTTTCCATTCAGGGTGCTTGGCTGTATGATGAATTAAATCTTTAGCATAACTCACGTAATCATCATGCATATTCTTCTGAGCGCAGATGACAATGAGATTCTCCTTAACCAGTTGCTTTTCCGATGATTCGTTCAAACGATACAGGTAGTCACCTCCTATATGAATTTGATCTTTCCTGAATTCGCAACCGCTTTCTAGTATTTTTTTCCAATAGGGGCCATACACAAGGATTTTGTTCGGAAAAAAACTGCGATTGATGGATGCTTTGAAATGTGCGTCGTACACATAATACAAGTCGTTTGCTGCAATCAAACCGTGCTGAAGCTCAATGGTTTCAATACCTAAAATTTCGCAGGCTGCAATCAAGCCTTCATTGTGGTAATGGCAGGTGAAAAGTAATTTTTTGGTTGCTTGATTTTTTAAAAGGTTATAATACACACGGAATTCGAAAAAGAAAATATGAATGG
>Ga0315907_10002445_pt1 | contig 23352 bp, 18 predicted proteins | sample LakEriMetagenome_3_FD_203525 | JGI IMG/M metagenome (GOLD analysis project Ga0315907, IMG submission 203525) | Freshwater fungal communities from buoy surface, Lake Erie, Ohio, United States - Buoy 12 MA123 | ecosystem: Environmental > Aquatic > Freshwater > Lake > Lake biofilm | place: USA...
AAAAGTGCCTTTTACTTTCAGATTCTCAATCGGTGTCGTAACAAGCACTTGCGCTCTCGCCGGATGAACATCTCTACCGGGAAGAAGTTGCTGAGCAAATCCGTTAGTGCACACAAGAACATGTCGCGCCTTCATGTATCCGGCACTTGATTGTATTCCTACATTGTATAAGTTCGTTTGCACGCCATGGACGCTGATACCGAAAAGACATTTGATATCTTTTTCTGTTGCTAGTTGATGAAAACGGGACATCATTTTTCCCGTATTTATCTGACCTTCCAAACGATTGAAATAACTCGTTTTAATATCCTTAAAACCAAATGAATGGATGCTTTGTTTGTCCTCAGAAAAAACATTTTCCTCGCCAGTTATCAATCTGATTTGTTCATTCAGGTAGGGGATCTGTTCGTTTATGGTGGAAAGTTGACTTTCATCTGTAGGAAGAATAAGGTCCCAGGAACCGTTTACTTCAAGATCCAGCGCATCATCACCAATTACTTTTTTTAGATTCTGAAGTCCATCCCAACGTTTCTGAACAGTGCTCCACACTTTGTCTTCGTCCATTCTGGTTAGATCATCAAGCAGTTCGGTCGCGCTACCAAAACACGCAAAACCGGCATTTTTTGTGCTTGCTCCAGAAGGCAGGAAGCCTCTTTCCAGGATCAGAATCTTCGCATGTGGGTACTTCTCCCGAAGCTCTAAAGCAGCAGAATAACCTACGATGCCGGCACCAATGATCAGGAAATCTACCTCTTCAAAATAGGTCTTACGTTCCCAATAACTCAGCTCTTCAATGTTTAGCATTTTGGAGACGGTATTAATTGAACATTTTTAGCCATATTTGTATGTAAATTGTTTTGATCAAAATTAAACCAAATCTGTAACTAGGTGTACAGCGCTTCGTTTAAAGAAAAAATATGAGGCATTTTTTACTTTTTTGTCTAGTTTTCTTGTCCTATTCTGTTGGGGCTCAGTCGTTGAGTTTTCTTTTCAAAGGAACGGTGGAAAATTCAGATCTTGGTAAAAGCGAGGCGGGTGTTATTGTTGCTATCGTTCAGTCTGGTTCCACAATAGCATCTGCAACAACAGCTTCCAACGGAAAATACAATCTTAAGGGAAACGTTAATTACAAGCAGACGTTTTCAGTTGTTTTTTCTAAAAATGGGTTGGTTTCAAAAAGAGTAAATTTCAACTTTGCTTTGTTGAATGAGGAAGATATCCCAGCAGGCTCTGAATACCAACCAATCTCCGACCTTAGTATGTCTTTGTTTGCTGAAAAGCCGAACGCAGATTTTTCGTTTTTGAAAACAGAACCCGTTGCAAGTTTTGACTGGAATGGTTCTAAAGCAATTCCGGAGCTGGACAGAGTGGCATCTGAAAAGATGAAGGCACGCATTGATAAACTGTTACTTCAGGCAGATCAGAATAATGCCGCGAATGATGCAAAATACCAGGCTGCCATAAAGGAAGCAGATAATCTTTACTTGAACCTAAAGAAGTACGAGGAAGCTAGGGCAAAATACGAAGAAGCCGTCATGCTCAAACCAAAAGAGAAGTATCCTAATGATCGTATTCTTGAACTTGATGCACTTATCATGGCGCAGAAAAAAGAAGACCTGGCAGCTCAGCAGGCAGATTCTGAATATTTGAACCTGATTAAAGCGGCAGATCTTTTACGGGATCAAAAGAAATACGAGTCGGCCATAGCAAAATATGAGGAGGCTATTACAAAAAAGGACGAGCAATATCCTAAAGATCAGGTTGCGATACTGAAAAAGATGGTCGAGGATCAGAAGAAACAAGCAGAGACAGACACGAAGTATCTTGAGGCTGTGAAAATGGCTGATATGTTCTTTGGGCAGAAATCATGGGAAGCGGCGAAGGAAAAATATTTGATTGCAAAAGATTTAAAGCCATCGGAACAACATCCAATCACGCGACTTGCAGATATTGAAAAGAAGATTGCTGAAAAAAATGCTGCAAATGAGAAGAAACTGAAATACGATGAAGCTATCGCATCGGCAGATCAGCTATTTATAGAGGAAAAATACGAGGGAGCTAAGCTGAAATACGGCGAGGCAAAGGTCTTGATGTCGAATGAGTTGTATCCATCGGAAAGAATTCGCGAATGCGATGCAAAGATTATTGAAAAGGCAAAAGAAAAGGAAAAAGCGGATAAAATCGCAAAATTACTAACAGAAGGGGAATTGTTAATGTCTGCTTCCAAATGGAATCAAGCAAAATTAAAATATGATGAGGTATTAACGCTTGATTCGGTTAATGAGAATGCCATAAATAAACTTGCTGAGATTGCTCAGAAGTTAAAAGAGCAGGAAGATTCTGCAGCTATCGATTCGAAGTTCAGCAAACTTGTCTTGGAAGGTGATGCAGCTGCAAAATCATTGAAATATCAGGACGCAAAACTAAAATATGAAGCAGCACTCGAACTGAAGACAGAGCCGGTTATTCAGTCCAAATTGGATGATGTGCTTAAAAAAATAAAAGAAGAAGAAGAAAAGAAAGCGTTAGATGAAAAGTTCCAACAGTTAAAGTCTGAAGGCATGAAATTTGCAGCAGAACAGCAATGGATTGAAGCAAAAACAAAGCTGACTGAAGCACAGGTAATTAAATCCGATGCGCTAATTACGGCAAAACTAAAAGAGATTGAAGAAAAGATCAAGGCAAATGAGGCATTGGTTAAACTCGAAAAAGATTACTCGGATCTTATTGCCGCCGCAGAGGTTAAAGAAGCAGCGAAGGATTATGACGGGGCTATTTCTAAATACAAGGAAGCTTTGGTTAAAAAGTCAAATGAACAGCTTCCAAAAGATAGAATATCAGCACTTGAATTACTGAAGGGAGATGCAGCCAAGCAAAAGGAGATCGATGAAAAATATCGTGTGTTCTTAAAAGCAGGAGATGACTTGGTAAAGGCGCAAAAGTATATTGAAGCAATTCAGCAATACAACGAAGCTCTGGGTTTAAAACCAAATGAACAGGAACCGGTAGAGAAAGCAAAAGAAGCTGAAAGACTGGCACGTGAAAAGACATCAGAAGCAGATGCATTATTCGAGAAAATTTTGAGTGCGGCTCAAAGTAATATTGATGAAAAGGATTTTTTAAAAGCAAAGGAATTACTCATTGATCGGGCAAGCAAAATGCGACCTGATGATCCACGGCCCAAGGAAATGTTGAGAAAAATCGACGATCTTGAAAGGCAGGAGAAAGAATACAAAGCCAAAATTCAAGAAGCTGAAATTTTTGCTTCTGCGAAAGAATATCAGAAGGCAATAAACATTTTTGAGCAAGCCAAAACAATTAAACCGGATGAAAGCAAACCTCAGGAACGAATTGATGAGATGAACCGCCTGATGAGTGAAACTGCTTCAACACAGCAGAAAGAACAGTTGTACAGAGATTACATGATGAAAGGGGATCTTAGTAAGAATGCAAAAAACTGGGAGCAAGCGCTTTCTCACTACCAAAATGCACTGTCTGTAAAAGAGAATGATCAAATTGCGAAGGATCGAATAGCTGAGGTACAGCAGATAATCGATGATCTGAATAATGCTGCAAAAAGTGAACAGGAAAGAAAGAACCAGTTTGACGCATTGATAGCTACAGCCGATATGTCATTTAGTCAGGAAAATTATCTGGAATCCAAACTGAATTATGAGAAAGCCCTACTATTGGAAGGTAGTAACTCATATGTAAAAACACAAATTGAAGAATGTGTAAAGAGACAGCTTTTGAAAGATCTGGCAATGGCTGATGCTGAATATGACGGAATTATAAAAGAAGCGAATGAGAACTTCGACATCAAGAGCTATGACAAGGCAAGGTCGAACTATGAGAGAGCATTGTCGATCAGGCCGAAGGATTCATACCCTAAGGACAGATTGGTTGAGATTGATGCTATCTTGAACCCGGTTGTTCAAAACATGAATAAACTCGAAGACCTCGGAGTCCCTTATGACAATTCGATCATGGACGGATATGCAGCCTTGGTTAAAGCGGATATCGAGCGAAAAAATCTGAAAGATGATGCTTTGATAGAAACTGTAGATAACATCAAAAAAACAGAAACTGAACTTTCAGAGATAAAACAGATTGAGCAGCAACAAACCACGAATGAGATTTACCAGATTACCAGCAAGATTGCCATCTCAAATGAGGTGTCAGATCTCAATCGGCAGTTAACAGTTGATGTTCTTGCACAAGCCGAAAAAGAGCTGGAAGACAAACGTTCGATGAGCAACATCAGTAAAAAAGAGGATAATTTGAAGTCTCAGGGAGTATTAGATGTGGTTGTTGAACGCTCCGCTTTGGACAATACGATTCGTCAGAATGTCTATCAGGAAAACACACAGGTATTGACAGACTACGCTACCCAAGAAGCTGAAAGAGTTCGAAATCAAGCTCAAATTGAGACCGAATCGAGCCTTACAGCTGATCAGAAATTGATTGCTATCAATGAATATATGCGTGCTGAAGCACAAGATGATTTTGAAGAAAGAAAAGAGACTGAAAGTCAAGTTAATTCAGTGGTTCAGCGCTCAATAGATATTCGAACGGAGATGAGCTCCTCCAAAAGTGAGGAGTTATTGGGAAATAAAGAAACGCTTGTCAAAGTTGACCGCTTAGTCGAGGAGAAAATGCAAAATGATGCCAAGCATGCTCCTGAAAATAAAGAAACTTTGAAGGTAATAGAGAATTCACTTGTTGATGCTGAAAGAATCAGAGGAGATGAGGAGTATATCCATTCTGCTGAGATCAATTCTAAAGTAGAGAATATCAATGTTTCTATAATAGAGAACAACTATGAACGTGACCTCAATAGACAGGTAACAACCCAATCGATAGAAGAGGGAAGAACAGAAATTGAAAATGCAGCATATGCGGATTATGCAAATGAGAGTTTAAAATATCTTCAAGCTAAAAATGCAATTACCAAAGAAGTTGAAAAAGAAAGCGGGTTAAGTGCAAAAGCCGCTGAAAAGCAAAGTGAAAATATCACATCGATTGAATTATTGGACAAAAAAGCAACAGCAGTATATGAAGAAGTAGCGCTTGGTGACGATCAGGAGCGACTTAAATCGCGTTCCAATGTTGAGATGATAAATGCAAACAATGAGGAAAGTTCACAGACTTCAACAGAAAAACAGTCGAAGAATTCAACGAAGTTAGATGATGTCAGTAAAACGATTGAAAAGGGTGTTACGAACCTTGGGGAGAATCAAACTGAGAAACATTATGATGCTCAAACCAAGTTGAACACGATCGGGTCGAAGCAACCTGGGAAAGTTAAGCTGGCGAATTCACTTGGTCAAGATTATCCGGAAGGTGTCTCGCAGGAATCCTTTACGGATAATGATGAAAATGGCCTTATGAAAGCGGTTATCACGCGCAGGATCGTAGTTATAGAAGGGCATGGAGATGTGTACGTTAGAACCCAAACCCTGTATGCGATTACATATACGAAGAATGGCACTCCGACTACCGAAATGGTCTGGCAGAAGGAAACACAGGGGCCACATCTTCAAAAGCACTATTAGATTCAGATAATGGAGCTTTTGAAATTCAATATTTAGTGTCAGTAACTCTTGTATTGTTGTGTCGGTACATGGTGCTTTTCAGATAACTTCATCCAAAAGTTAACGTATGTCAAAAAGTCTCTTGTTGGCGTTGGTGATTATTGGGAAATTGGTGTTTTCCTTATTAATCTGCATTTATTTTTGGAATTCAACGGATCTGTTATCAATCAAACGATTGCCGATTTACATCATTGTTCTGGCTGTTTTATACATCGGCATGCAAATGCTCACCCGCAAATTTTCAGAAGTTAACAAGTGGTGGGATTGGGTTTATTATTTTGGTCTGCTTTCCATTATGATTCCTGCGACATTTGCAACGAAACAAAATGAGCAGATCTATCACTTGATCACTGATGTGGGGACGATTTTTTTAATACTCCCTGCACTTGTAGACGGTTATTTTTTAATAGTTCATTCATCTAATAAGTCATGAAAGTTCATTTTATAGCGATTGGCGGAAGTGCCATGCATAATCTAGCAATTGCTCTTAGTAGAAAAGGAGTGTTGGTTACCGGTTCAGATGACGAGATTTTCGAACCGTCCAGATCCAGACTTGAAAAACAGGGTATTCTTCCGTCAACTATTGGATGGGATAACTCCCGCATATCTACTGATCTCGATGCAGTGATATTAGGCATGCATGCACGTGATGATAATCCGGAATTATTGAGAGCGAAAGAATTGGATATTCCGATATTCTCCTATCCGGAATACTTGTATGAACAGAGTAAAGATAAGCTCCGTGTCGTTATAGGAGGGAGTCATGGAAAAACAACGATCACCTCCATGCTGCTCCACGTTGTCAATGAACTCGGGATCAATGTCGATTATATGGTGGGGGCTCAACTAGAAGGGTATGACTGTATGGTAAAGCTTTCTGAAGATGCCGGGGTGATGATTCTAGAGGGTGATGAGTACTTGAGTTCTCCGATCGACAGGAGGCCTAAGTTCCATTTGTATAGACCCAATGTTGCGATTATCAGCGGTATTGCGTGGGATCATATCAATGTGTTCCCGACATTTGAGAACTATGTTGAACAATTCGATATTTTTTGTTCACTGATCGAAACAGGAGGAACACTTATTTATAATTTAGAGGACCCTGAAGTGAACGAACTGGGGAAGAAATATTCCGCTACTATGAAAACGGTACCTTATAAAACTCCGACTTACGAAGTAACTGAAACCGGAACACGATTGTTCTTCGATGAGGGGATCTATAATTTAAGGATTTTCGGTGGGCATAATCTTCAAAACCTGATTGGTGCGATGCGTATTGGTGAAGCTATTGGGATCGAACCTCACCGTTTTCTTCAGGCTATTCAGACCTTTACCGGAGCGGGTAAACGACTTCAAAAAGTAGCAGAAAAAGGTACGTTTACAATGTTTAAGGATTTTGCACACTCACCGTCCAAATTGAAAGCCACTACAAAAGCGGTAAAAGAACAGTTTGCAGATAGAAAAGTAGTGGCTTGCATGGAGCTTCACACCTTCTCCTCATTAAAAAAGGAATTCCTTCCACACTACAAAGATGCCATGAAAATAGCCGATGAAGCGGTGGTTTATTTCAGTCCTGAAGTGGTAAAACATAAAAAACTGGAGCCTATAACCAAAGATCTTGTTTGTGATGGTTTTGGAGGGAGTGTGACGGTTATGAATGAAACACAGGAAGTCCTTGATTACATTCGGTCACACAAATGGAACAATGCTGTCTTGTTAATGATGTCTTCAGGAAATTTTGACGGTATCAATTATGAGCAGCTGGGCGAAGAGCTTTGTTCAAGTATCTGATCCTGATCAGGTCCTTGGTTTGAAAACGACCTGACGGTAAATGATCGTCACCAGTATACTATACAATGTAGCCAGAACCAATAATGCAAGAACGGATAAGGTAGATCTGAATCCAGGGGATGCTCCTTGGATATTACTGTCTTTCAGTTTTTTCTCGATTTCCTCTTTGGTCATAACCTCTGCGTCCTCCATTTCACTTCTGAATTTTTTCAATTGAGCCGGGTCATTCACCATCTTCTCGATCGCAACTTCATTCTCAGCGATCTGGTGTCGGTCGAATTCAGGGTTGATCTTCGCATAGAAGAAATAGATAAAGATGCTGACCATTACTACGTAAGGAACACCTGCACTCATCGCGTTTTTCATGTCAAGTAATGCGTTCGTTTCTTCTGTATCTCTCAGTTTTTGAAGGAACAGTCCAATACTGATCGCAATTAAAACCCCCAGAATATTCGTCAGGACACCCGCTTTAATGGAGTCTTCGAACAAACCGAAGTAGAAGAAGCTCATTTTCAGAGCAATCCAGCAAAATGCTGAAATAATTCCTGTTTTAACTGTGATCCTCATAGTTGTTCAAAAAAAATCCCGATCCATAAATGGACCGGGACAAAAGTAAGATTTAAATACAATTAGCTGTTCATCGATACAAGGAATTCCTCGTTTGAAAGCGTATTTTCCATATGTGATTTCATGAATTCCATTGCTTCAACAGGGTTCATGTCTGCAATGAACTTACGGATCAACCAAACTCTTTGAAGTACGTCCTTTCCTACCAAAAGATCTTCACGACGTGTACCTGATGCGGTAATATCAATGGCAGGGTAAATCCTTCTGTTGGCGATCTTCCGATCTAGTTGAAGCTCCATATTTCCTGTGCCTTTGAACTCTTCGAAGATTACTTCGTCCATTTTTGAACCAGTCTCTGTCAATGCCGTTGCCAGGATGGATAGTGAACCACCATTCTCGATCTTTCTTGCAGAACCGAAGAAACGTTTTGGTTTGTGAAGTGCATTTGCATCAACACCTCCAGACAAGACTTTGCCTGAAGCAGGTGAAACTGTATTGTAAGCGCGCGCCAGGCGAGTGATCGAATCCAGTAGGATGCACACGTCGTGACCACACTCAACCATTCTCTTTGCTTTCTCGAGTACCATGTTGGCAACCTTAACGTGTCGGTCTGCCGGTTCGTCGAAAGTAGAGGCAATTACTTCAGCCTTTACACTGCGTGCCATATCAGTTACCTCTTCCGGACGTTCATCAATTAGCAAAACGATAAGATAAGTTTCAGGATGATTCGCAGCGATCGCATTTGCGACATCTTTCAGCAACATGGTTTTACCTGTTTTAGGCTGTGCTACGATCATTCCTCGCTGACCTTTTCCAATTGGAGCAAAAAGATCCATGACTCGTGTTGATAATGTTTCCTGCTTGTGCCCCGTCAACTTAAACTTTTCATCCGGGAAAAGGGGAGTAAGGTATTGGAAAGGAACTCTGTCGCGAATATATGACGGATCACGCCCATTGATTGATTCTACTTTTACCAAAGGAAAGAACTTCTCTCCCTCCCGGGGTGGTCGTATCGTACCTTTAACAGTATCGCCCGTTTTTAAACCGAACAATTTTATCTGACTTTGAGAAACATAAATATCGTCAGGAGATGGCAAATAATTATAATCAGATGATCTCAGAAAACCATAGCCATCCTGGATCACTTCGAGCACACCTTCCGCAGATACAATTCCAACTAAATCATAAGCGGCTTCATCAACCTTCATCTCCTGTTGTCTGGTATGCTGGTCTTTTCTATGTGGATTGTTCTGATTTTGGTTTCTGTTTTGATGCTGATGTTGAGGGCGCTGATGTTGTTGTTCCTTTCTCTCAATATTCTCAGTTGCATCAGGTGCTGAATCAGGATTTTCAGTAGGTGCTTGAGCTACTTCTTCTGCCGAAACATCCGGTTTTGGTCGTTTAGCAACTTCCAGTAGATTTCTTCCAGGACGTCCCTGACGACCTTTCTGAGTGCGATTTTCATCGACTTTTTCTTCTACAGGTTCAGAGGAAGACAGAGCTTCTGTTTTTACCTCATCAGAGAATAAGGATACCTGTTCGCTATTAACATCCGCAGCGTCCGCCTTGATTCGTTTACGTTTAGGGCGCGAATCCTCATCGTTATTATTTATAGATGAAGGTGAGTCTCCGGTGATCGCCATGATCAATTCAGATTTTTTGAGGTTTTCAGCGTTTTCAATACCAATTGACTTGGCTATCTCACGCAGATCAGAAAGCTTTCTACTTTCCAGGTCTTTTTTATCCATAAATAAAATAAAAGTGCAAAATGATTAGTTGGAATATATCAAATTGAGTTGGATTGATGAGCAAAAGACAAGATGCTCATGTTCTGTGGTACAATAATACACATTAAAACTGATAAAACTAGTCAAGTGTAAAAGTTTTTAAGCCAAGACTGAAAAAAGTGTCGGCGAAGGCTGCCCGAAAGGTTCTTGGAAATTTAATTATCTTCACGGCATGAACCTATTTCAATCCATGTATACCGTGTTTTGGTATGTCACTGCATTCGTGCACATCGGACTCGTTTTTTTAATTGAAAGCCTATTGCCGGGTGTGGATCCAATTGCCTTCAAAATGATTCGCTACTTGTTGATAGGGTATCTGTTCCTGATCTCATTTAAGCGTAAAAAGCTTTCGTTATGGATATTTTCCTCCATGATACTGGGAATTGAGGTGGGAATGGATTTTCCTGTCTTTGCTCTTGAAATGGAGCGATTCGGAAAGATCTTCTTGCGATTGGTGAAATCACTTGTGGCACCGCTGATCTTTGCAACGTTGGTAGTCGGGATTGCCGGACACAGTAATCTTAAGCAAGTAGGACGCATTGGTTTGAAAAGTATCTTGTATTTCGAGATCGTTACAACAGTTGCACTTTTCATCGGTTTGTTGGCTATAAATGTTTCTCAAGCCGGTGTTGGTGTGAAGGTAGAGGCGCGGAGTCAGGATAAGGAGAAGTCAACGGAATTACTTGCTCAGAAGGCTGAGCACAAGGATCATTTGGTTGAGATCTTTCCTGAAAATATAGCGAAAGCGATAGGTGAGAATCAGGTGCTTCAGGTTGTGATCTTTTCGGTGATCTTCGCTATTGGGCTTGGAATGGTAAAACACCAGAAACACAAACAAACAATGCTGGATTTCAGCGAAAGTCTTGCAGAAGTTATGTTCAAGTTTACGGATATTGTGATGTATGTGGCTCCGCTAGCTGTATTTGGAGCTTTGGCTGCGACAGTGGCTAAATCCGGAGTAGATATCCTGCTTAATCTAATGAAATTGGTGGGGACGCTCTATGTAGCGCTTATCATCTTTGTGGTAGGAGTGTTGTTGCCCATTGCTTTGATGGCAAGAATTCCGATCAGACGATTTATCGGAGCTGTTACCGAACCTGTTACGCTGGCGTTTGCTACGGCCAGTAGTGAAGCTGCTTTACCAAAGGCGCTTGAGAATATGGAACAATTTGGTGTTCCTAAGAAGATCGTCGCCTTTGTTATTCCAACGGGTTACAGTTTTAATCTGGATGGTACTACCTTATATCTTTCGCTCGCTTCTGTATTCGTTGCACAAATGTCCGGAGTGAACCTTACCATCGGTGAGCAGATATCAATTTGTCTTGTTCTGATGTTGACCAGTAAAGGTGTTGCGGGGGTGCGCGGAGCATCCTTCGTGATCCTTGCCGGAACGGTTGCATCAATGGGACTTGATCCTGAAAAGGCAAGTGTCATACTTGCGATCGATGCCTTGATGGACATGGCGAGAACATCGGTGAACGTTCTCGGAAATTGTCTTGCCTCTGCAGTTATTGCAAGAAGTGAAGGGGAGCTCGTTATTCCTTCTGAAGCTTAGGTAAGAGGAATTTTCCAGTCGAATTTCCGCTTTCTTTTACCAAATCCTCCGGGGTTCCTGCAAATAGGATGTTTCCGCCGTTTTTACCACCTTCTGGTCCCATATCGATAATCCAATCCGCACATTTGATTACTTCCGTGTTGTGCTCAATAACTACAATGGAATGTCCTGAATTGATTAGAGAATTAAATGAAATGATTAATTTATCGATATCGTGAAAGTGTAATCCCGTTGTTGGTTCATCGAATATGAATAGAGTAGATGGAGCATTGAATCCTTTAGATAAAAAGGATGCTAGTTTAATGCGCTGTGCCTCCCCACCGCTCAGGGTGCTGGATGACTGCCCCACTTTTAAGTAGCCTAGCCCTACATTAACCAACGGTTGTATCTTTTCAATAATCTTCGCTTCGAGTTTATCATTTCCAGCTTTGAAGAATTCCAGCGACGATTCAATATCCATGTCAAGAAGATCAGTAATGTTCACTCCTCTGTATTCGATCTCAAGTGTTTCCTGTTTGTAACGCTTTCCCTGACATGTTTCACATTCAAGATGAACATCTGCCATGAATTGCATCCCGACTGTGATCTCACCTTCGCCTTCGCACATCTCACATCTTCCGCCTTCCACATTGAAGGAAAAGAATCCGGCTTTATAACCCCGCATCTTGGCAAGCGGTTGTTTTGCAAACAGTTCGCGAATATCATCGAAAGCCTTAACATAGGTGATCGGATTGCTTCGACTCGATTTTCCGATAGGATTCTGATCAACGAATTCAATTGCTTTGACTTGCTTAATGTCACCGGTCAATGCTCCAAATTGTCCCACGGAATCTCCAAATATCCCCAGTTCCTTTTTTAGTGCGGGGTACAGAATCTCTTTTATCAAGGTGGATTTACCCGATCCGCTGACACCGCTTATACAGACCAAAGCATTGAGAGGGACCTCTACAGTAATATTTTTAAGATTGTATTGTCTGGCACCGCTTACAGTGATCTTGTTCTTTATCGTTCTGCGTTTGATTGGAACGGGGATAGTCCGTTTTCCGTTGAGGTAATCTGCTGTTAAACTGCCTTTAGCCTTTTTCAGCATTTTATGATCTCCTTGGAAGACAACCTCTCCACCGAAAATCCCGGCCATTGGTCCAATATCAAGGATCTCGTCCGCTGCCTGCATCATCTCTTCTTCGTGTTCGACAACGATGACTGTGTTTCCAAGATCGCGAAGTTCATGGAGGACTTTGATCAGTCGTTGGGTGTCTTTCGGATGAAGTCCGATCGATGGTTCATCCAGGATGTACATTGAGCCAACGAGACTACTTCCAAGGGAGGTTGCAAGATTGATACGTTGCGATTCTCCTCCGGAAAGTGAGTTGGACTGACGGTTGAGTGTCAGATATCCCAGACCTACGTCTTTCAGGAATCCCAGTCGATTGATGATCTCCGGCAGAATTCGCTTTGAAACATGGCTGTCAAAATCTCCGAGCTTGAGCGTATTGAAAAATTCATGACTTTCCGTAATAGGCATCAACACTACATCGGTGATCGATCTGCCATCTATCTTCACATAGTTCGCATCCTTTCTTAATCGTGTTCCGTTGCAATCAGGGCATTCTGTCTTTCCTCGGTAGCGGGAAAGCATCACGCGGTATTGGATTTTATAGGTCTGACTTTCAATGAACTTGAAGAACCCATTGATTCCCGTAAAATATTTGTTTCCCTGCCATAATAAACGGTATTCTTCATTGGTGAGTTCTGAGATAGGTCGATGGATCGGAAAATCGAACTTCTTGGCGTTGTATACTAATTCATTCAGGTATTCACCCATAGATTCTCCTTTCCATGGAGCAATAGCACCTTCGTAAACGCTAAGACTCTTATTCGGAATTACCAGAACAGGATCGATGCCGATAACCAAACCATAACCTTCACATATTTTACAAGCTCCAAAGGGGTTGTTGAACGTAAAGAAATGCTCGTTTGGCTCCTGAAATTCCATGCCGTCAAGTTCAAAGCGATTGGAGAAGGAGGTTTTGAGAAAGTCTTCCGCTAAAAGGATGGAACATTCTCCGTGACCTTCCGCAAAAGCAAGTCCTATGGAATCTGCATAGCGCGCCTCATTCTCTTCGTTGAAATTGATGGAGATCCTGTCTATTATAAGCTCGGAAGAGTCGATCTCAACAGGAGCATGTGTTATGCATTCAGCAATTTCCAGAACCTCCTTGTGAAGAAGGATCCTAGTATAGCCTTGCTGTTTTAGGACGTCCAGTTGTCTTTGAATACCGTATTTCTGAAAACCAACGATCGGACAAGTGATGTAAACCCGAGTGCCTTCAGATAAAGTTCTTAAATGATCGACTACATCCGTAACGGTATGCTTTTTGACCTCACTGCCCGAAACTGGAGAGTAGGTCTTTCCAATTCTCGCAAAAAGGATCTTAAGATAATCATATATTTCAGTGGTGGTGCCGACCGTCGACCGTGGATTGCTCGATATCACTTTTTGTTGGATGGCAATAGCGGGAGAGATGCCCTTAATATAGTCCGTTTCGGGTTTATTTAGTTTGCCAAGAAACTGACGTGCATAAGATGAAAGACTTTCGATATAACGCCGCTGTCCTTCAGCGAAAAGGGTGTCAAAGGCAAGTGAAGATTTACCTGAACCAGATAAGCCTGTGATCACCGTCATTTTACCATGCGGGATTTTGACACTGAGATTCTTCAAATTATGAACTCGTGCACCTTTTACCTCGATAAATTTCTGCTTTGACATACCCGTTTGAAGAGTGAACGTAAAGATAAAAAACACTTTCAAGGAAATTGTTCATTTCTCTTACCAATTAACTAAATCATTGATTTGTTTGGAATATCTATTTTATTTGGTATCTTAGCAATTCAAATTCTAATAATTCAGGTCGCCTATAGAACACATTTACGCTTAAAAGTTAGATTTAAGAACTACTAATTCAGCTAGTTATGACTATGAAGCGTATGGATGACCGTGAATTGATTACATTGTATATTGACGGTAATGAGAAAGCCTTTGAGGTGTTGTTGATGCGACACAAGGATAAGATCTATCGATTTATCTACCTTAAGGTTCGGGATCAGGTGTTGGCAGAGGATATCTTCCAGGAAGCCTTTGTGAAAATAATCAACACACTGAAGATCGGATCCTATAATGAAGAAGGGAAATTCCTTCCGTGGGCAATGCGAATTGCACACAATCTGGTAATCGATCATTTCAGGAAAAGCAGCAAAGTGCGCATGGTCTCGGAATCTTCGTCAATGAAGGATGATTTCAATATTTTCAGCACACTTTCTATGGAGGATAAGAATGTTCAGGAACAAATGTCATACGATGAGTTAGAAAAGCAAATGGTCGATTTGATCGAATATCTTCCGCTTTCTCAAAAGGAGATACTTAAGATGCGTATCTTCCAGGATATGTCTTTCAAGGATATTGCTGAGCTAGAGGATATCAGTATAAATACAGCTCTTGGTAGGATGCGTTATGCCTTGATCAATTTGAGAAAGTTGATCGAAAAGCACCAGATGGTTACTGATATCTGATCTCGAACTTCAGTTCATAAAGATGATTTTTGTCCTTTTCGGTTCCTGATCCGTTTGATATTTCGGGCGACTTAAAAGTTTTGCGCATGGAGGATAAAGGGATTAAAAGGTCCGGTCAAATAAGAATAGTGTTTCTGATTCTTTTGATCCTGTCGGTCCTATGTGCCTTTTTTCCATTCAGGATCGAAACTGTCCGAGAAGGAATGCAATCCGGCTTGTTTGGAAATTTACATAATGTAAATCCAAGCAGAAGATCAATGAATGCATTTGATTTGCCCATCATATTTACAGAGCATGGGATACTATTGATCGCTGCTCTTCTTTTGGTGATGTGGGATAATAGGGCGTTGAGAATAATCGGCCTGATCTTTACGGTAATTGCCGGTTTGTTCATGTTCATTCTTTATGCCATTCTAAATTTTCAGTTAAATCTTTTTGGCAATCACAAAACTATCGAGATAGGAAGTGGCTATTTCTTTCTATTACTTGTGTACATTGTTTTTCTTATCCATTCTGTTGTCTCATTACGCAGTGCACAGATTTCAACGAAAAGTAGTTTAGCTGCACCGGATCTACTGGATGATCCATTTTCGAATTAAAAAAATAAAAGAAATCATCGGGATTAGTTTTTTGCAAAATGTAAAGTAAATTTGTCAAAAAGAATTAAATACTTTACAAAATGGAAGGACGAAAAAACAAAAACCAGCTCATTTCTTTACCGCTGTATTATAAATGGGTAGGCCTGGCTTTGATGATTATTTCAGCAGGATTTATCGGATATGCCAACCTTAATGATCTTGATTTGGGCGGTGAGAACGAGCGATACAAAGTACTAACTCTTAGCGGGTTTATTCTGGGTGCATTCTTTTTGGCGTTTGCCAGAGAGAAGGAAGAAGATGAAAGATTGTTGGTACTGAAATTGCGCTCTTTGGCGATCAGTTTTGCGTGGGCTGTGATCATGGTGGTGATACGACCGGTATTGGATGTGATATTTGGGGATGAATTGTCGCTTATGTCATCTCAGTCCCTTGTGTTGAGTATGTTGATCGCGTACTTAATAGTATATTATGTGCAAAAGCGTAACAGCTAATGAAAAATACGATCAAAGTTGAACGTGCCAAGATGGATATGACGCAACAGGAACTTGCTGAACGTGTAGGTGTTTCGCGTCAAACGATCAATTCGATAGAGGCGGAAAGGTACGTTCCGTCGACCGTATTGGCTTTAAAGATTTCAGAAATATTCAATACAACGGTGAATGAAATCTTTAAGTTGGAAGAGGCAGGAAGTTGATTGCCTAATCAATATTGCATGTGCCGCTCCTTTTTATCCTCGTAGATGTCAGCGATAGTAACAAGAATGGCTGTTTCCTCCACATTTCCAAATTCAGGATTGACGGCAGTTCCAAAGGTTTTCATCGTTGGTGAAAGACTCATGTATATGTTCACAAGAGGAGGTATGAACTCGCCATTTTCTCTTACGGCACTGTTCAATACTTTGAAACCGTCCTTAAAATCCAGTCCTTTCAATTGACCTTCGACGTAGGCCCTGTCATAATTTTGAACCAATTGATTGATTGGTTTCATCAGATTTTCGGTGTCCGGGAAGTAGTGGTGCATGAAATGTAACAGGAAATCCCTGCTTGCAGTATTGTAACTTGGGTACATGGTAACCTTGCCAAAGAAATATTTGATCTCCGGATTGAGGTTGACCAAAGCACCCAATCCATCCCAAATATTGTCCAATGCGAACAACCCTTTTCTCGGATTGACGGAAGGTTGGAAATTTGGCTGTACCCAACTGCGACCCAATTCGATAGTATAGGGGAGGTAGTCCTTCACAAATCGGTCAGTAAAGTTGAAATAATGAGCAGTTGAAAGGTGGATCTCTCCATTTTCATCGATCGCATCTAAACATTTTATGAAACGGTAGCCTCCAACTATCTGTTCATCTTCCGGTGACCAAACTATCAATTGTTTGTAGCAGCGCTCGCTAAGGTCGTAATCATCCAGGTCAACTGAAAAGCCGGTTCCTCCTCCGGATGCGCGAAAAGTCAATTCTCTGAGTCTGCCGATCTCCTGCAGTACATTTGGAGCGTTGTGTTGGTCAATGATGTATATCTCATTCTCTCCTTTTCGGGTATGGCGCACAAAACGTTCTCTTGTTAGTTCTGATTTCAGGACCCCCTTATCAATTGGGTCGATGATCTTTTCCATATTATTTTTTTCTTGCAAGTTCGTATACTTTCGATTTGTAGAATTGAGCAAGGTCGCGCTCCGATAAACTCTGATCAAGGTCTTTCGGCCAGATCGGCTGACCAACGATCAAGTTCATGGTTTTGTTCCTTTGCTTGAATAGTTCGTTTGCCAGATAAAGCATTTCTATATTTACCTTGATCCCAATCGCTTTTCTGAAGTTCGCCAATCGGTAGAAGAAGTTGCTTAATTCACCGTCAATGAAGATTGGAATCACCGGTTGATTGTACTTCTTGGAATAAGTAACAAACGTTTTTTTCCAGTCCAGATCACGAACCAATCCATTTTTTTTGCGGCTGACCAATCCGGCGGGGAAGATGCAAACTGCCTCCTCAGATTCGAACAATTCCATGATCTGTTGACGTGTTGAAACTTCATTCTTACCGTGTTTGTTAACACCTATGAATAGGTCTCTAAGGTTGTGAAGGTTCATCAACAAGTCATTCACAATGAACTTCAAGTCTTCGCGGTGTCCTTTTAGCGCGGTGATCAGTGTGATTGCATCCATGCCTCCCAAGGGGTGGTTCATGGCGATAATGATTGGACCTTCTTTAGGTATCTGTTCGATGTTTTGAACGTTGATAGTGATGTTGAAATAGTCTATTACAGCCTCGCAAAAATCAGCGTTATAGACTTCTTTGTGTTCCGAAATAAAAGCGTTGATCTCATCCTGATGCAGAATTCTTTTCAAATAGTTCAAAACAAAACCAGGCAGCCACTTCACGAGCCGCGGATTTTTACTTTCGATAAGTCCTTTTACATCGATGAACTTGTCTTTATTCATACCTCACACAAAAATAGGGTTATGCATGCTACAAATATTTTAACTTGATTCAAATTATCCACAAAATGGTATTGAATTCTTCTGGTATTTTTAAACTGTTCAACCCGTCCTTTCGCTCAAGATTCATTAGTTTTGCATAGAATCGTTTAAAACAAGGTATGATACAATTGTCTGAGCGCCTGATGGCAATGGAAGAATCGGCAACTATTGCCATGTCCCGTAAAAGTAGGGAGTTGAAAGCTGAGGGGAAAGATGTGATTTCACTTAGTTTGGGAGAGCCTGATTTTTTCACTCCGCAATTCATCAAGGATGCCGCCATTGAGGCAATGAACAATAACTTTACAATGTATACGCCTGTTCCGGGTTATGATGATCTTCGTGAGAGCATTTCATTGAAGTTCAAAAGAGATAACGGACTACACTATACCAAGGATCAGATAGTCGTTTCTACGGGGGCGAAGCAATCGATCGCAAATGTCGTTCTGAGTATCATTGGACCAGGAGATGAAGTAATTGTTCCAGCTCCATATTGGGTGTCCTATCTCGAGATCGTTAAGGTGGCAGAAGGGACACCTGTGGTCATTAATGCCGGAATAGAGAATGATTTTAAGATCAACGGAAAGCAGTTGGAAGCAGCGATCACCCACAAGACGAAGATGCTGATCTTTTCAACACCTTGCAATCCGACAGGATCTGTTTACACGAAGGAAGAGTTGAGGGATCTTGCTGATGTTTTGGTGAAGTATCCGAATGTTGTAGTTATCTCCGACGAGATCTATGAGCATATAAATTTTATCGGGAAGCATGAAAGTTTAGCACAATTCCCGGATGTGTATGAGCAAGTTGTCACCGTTAACGGCGTTTCTAAAGCCTGGGCAATGACCGGATGGCGTTTGGGGTATATCGGTGCGCCTAAATTGATCGCTGATGCTTGTACTAAAGTTCAGGGACAGTTTACTTCTGGTACATGCTCAATAACCCAGAAGGCCACAATTGCAGCAATGAAGGCAAATCCTATTGTTTTGAAAGATATGATCACTGCATTCAATAATAGACGAAAACTGGTTTTAGCTGCCTTGAATGAAATGAAAGGCGTCAAGGCGAATGTTCCCGTTGGAGCATTTTATGTTTTTCCCGACGTATCTTCTTTTTTTGGAAAATCTTATAATGGAACTGTAATCAAGGATGCAAACGACCTTTGTTTATATCTTCTTGCAGAGGTGCTGGTAGCCCTTGTCTCAGGCGATGCTTTTGGAGACCCGAAATGTATACGTATTTCATATGCAGCTTCTGAAGAAACCCTTGCTGAAGCAATGAAACGAATCAAGTCAGCTCTTGAAAAACTGAACTAATGGAATTTAAAAGACTCTTTGACCAGTTTCTCGGGAAGCGCATCCTTGTTATAGGAGATGTAATGATCGATTCCTATCTTCGGGGCAAGGTGAATCGGGTGAGTCCGGAAGCTCCGGTTCCGATCGTTAGTCTTGATAAAGAAGAGGACAGACTTGGTGGAGCAGCGAATGTCGCTGTTAATTTGGTGGCAATGGGCGCATCACCTGTTATATGTTCGGTTGTTGGGTCTGATAAACAAGGTAATGATCTTCAGTTTTTACTCGCGAATGCCGGTATTTCTTCAGATGGGCTGATTTATAGCCATACAAGGAAAACGACAGTAAAAACAAGGATTATCGGTAATAATCAGCAATTGTTGCGGGTTGATTCGGAGCAAACAGATCCTGTTTCGATCAATGAAGAGGAACTATTGATTCGAAAAGTAAAGGAACTTTTGAAAGATGGAGTCGACGGAATCATTTTTGAAGATTACAATAAAGGTGTCCTGACACCAAAAGTGATCAGCGAGATAATTTCTTTGGCCGAAAAACATGACGTAATCACAACAGTGGATCCCAAAAAGGAAAACTTCTTCGCGTACAAGAATTGCTCGCTTTTTAAACCAAATCTCAAGGAGCTGAAAGAAGGTTTAGGAATTGATTTTTCGTTTCTTTCAAATAAAGACAAGTTTGAAGAGGCGGTGAACGAACTTGAGAAGCGATTAAATAACAGCATATCGTTTGTAACGCTTTCTGAGCATGGAGTTTTTATTAAAAGTGATGATTCTCAGCATTACATCGCTGCTCATGTGAGGAATATTGCCGATGTCAGTGGAGCAGGTGATACGGTGATTTCGGTTGCGACGCTTTGTTTGGTCGCGGGAGCCCCTCTGTCTTTGATCGCAGAGATCTCAAATATCGCTGGTGGACTGGCCTGTGAGAAGAGTGGGGTTGTCTCTATTGACCGTATTCAGTTGCTTCAGGAAACAGAAAGACTTTTAAAGAATTAGGATCGCGGAACAAATTATTCGGTCGGTCGGTTATATAGCAAAAAAAGTATGTCAGGTTCAAGAGTAGTTAAACCATACGGGAGCGAGGATAAATCAAAAAAACAGGAGGTTGCAGAAATGTTCAATAACATTTCAAAGCGCTACGATTTTCTAAATCACTTTCTTTCTCTTGGGATAGATAAGATCTGGAGAAAAAAGGCGGTGAAGATGTTAAAGGTCATAAATCCAGAGCGCATACTTGATTTGGCGAGCGGAACGGGAGATTTTGCAATCGAAAGTCTTCGATTGAATCCCAAAGAGATCATTGGAATGGATATTTCTGAAGGAATGTTGGAGGTAGGGAGACAAAAAATGATAAGGCATGGGTATGATAAAGTCATTTCCATGCGCTTGGGAGATTCCGAAGACCTTCCTTTTGAAGATAATTATTTCGATGCACTTACCGTTGGTTTTGGTGTTAGAAATTATGAGAACTTGGAAAAAGGATTGTCAGAAATGCTTCGAGTTGTTCGACCTGGTGGTAAACTGATCATCTTAGAATTTTCCAAGCCAAAGAAATTTCCGGTGAAACAGTATTATGCTTTTCACTCGAAGTATATCATACCTTTTTTCGGTAAGCGCATTTCCAAAGATGAAAAAGCATATGCCTATCTGCCGGAATCGGTTCAGGCATTTCCTGAAGGCAAGGACTTTGAGGATATTCTTACGAAGTTAAATTACAAAGAAGTCAAATCGAAACTGGTTGCAGGCGGTATTGCGACAATTTATAGTGGTACTAAATAATATGTTGAGTTCGAACATACAATATTGCTTGGTTAAAATCGTTTTTTCTTGCATGAAATTTCTGCTCATCCCGCTGTTTCTGTTTTTGGCTTCAACTTCCTATGCTCAGAAGGAAAGGCCACAGAATTACAGAAGATTTGATGAACGACTGTTACATTTCGGTTTTATGCTTGGTTTTAACACTGCTTCTTTTACGGAGTATCCGGTAATGAATGCATACGAGCAATATGGTTTGAAGTCTTTTACGGCGAAATCTCAGCCAGGTGGTCAGGTTGGCATCGTTTCAACTTTAAAATTAGGTACACCGGTAGTGCGCTTGAGGTTCATTCCGACATTATCTTTTCAGGAACGTGTTCTTCAGTACACATTTCAGAATCCAGATCCTACTGAAGTAAAAGATCTTTACAACGAAGAAAGAATTAATTCTACCAATCTGGACTTTCCCTTGATGTTTCAGTTCCGGACGATTCGCCTGAACAATTTTGCGGCATATTTGCTTGGAGGCGGACAATATACCATCGATCTTCAGTCTCAGGAAAAGGCATCGCAGAATTATATTGACCCCTTCATTAAATTGAGAAAACACGATGTCCATGGACAGGTGGGTGGAGGCTTGGAGTTTTTTGCACCTTACTTTAAATTTGGTGTCGAGCTAAAGTATTCCCACAGTTTCTTTAACTCCTTTATTCAAGACGGAACCTTTGTTTCGAAACCTGTAGATCGGTTGTATAACCATGTTTGGTGGGTCTCTTTCATTTTTGAAGGATAACAATGAGCAAGATAGTTCAGCTTCAGATTTTACCGGAGGAAATTCATGATATGCAATTCTTGCGCGTTCGTATCGGTCGCGAATTGGGTTTGAATTCCAATAATTTCAGTTTTGTCTGGAAAAAGCGAAGTATCGATGCACGGAAAAAGCAGATCAAGATCAACTGTACTTTTGAGGTATTTGACAAAGGAGAAGAACCTGTTGATATAGTTGGATTAATTCCACAAAGCGTTAATTACAAGGATAGCATTCATATCATTGGCGCTGGTCCAGCCGGTATTTTTGCTGCCCTTCGCTGTCTTGAAATGGGATTGAAGCCTATCGTTTTTGAACGAGGTAAGGATGTGCGTTCTAGGAGACGTGATCTTGCAAGATTGAATAAAGAGGCAGTTGTTGATCCTGAATCTAATTATTGTTTTGGTGAAGGTGGAGCAGGCACATATTCGGATGGAAAGCTTTATACGAGATCTAAGAAGCGTGGGGATGTTGAAAAGATGCTCAAGATCTTTGTTCAATTCGGCGCAGACCCAGACATACTTGTAGATGCCCACCCGCATATTGGTACAAACAAACTACCACAGATTATTGTCGCCATGCGCGAAAAAATTATCGAATGTGGCGGTGAAGTTCACTTTGGTTCGAAGTTAACGGATTTAAGAGTGGAAAACGGAAAACTGACTGGGATTAGTATCAACGGGTCGGACTGGTTGAATACTGAACATTTGATATTGGCCACAGGACACTCGGCGCGTGATATTTTTGAACTCTTATACAAAAGAAAGATTCGGATCGATGCAAAACCTTTCGCAGTTGGTGTGCGCATCGAACATAGGCAGCAATTGATTGATACTATCCAGTACCATGGCCGCTTGAATGATGAATATCTGCCTCCGGCATCTTATTCGTTGGTGACTCAAGTAAATGGGAGAGGAGTGTATTCCTTTTGTATGTGTCCCGGAGGAATAATTGCACCATGTGCTACTGCTGATGGTGAAGTTGTGACAAACGGATGGTCTCCTTCTAAAAGGAACAATCCCTATTCAAATTCGGGCATTGTGGTGGGTGTATCTCCAGAGGATTTTCCCGGAAAAGAGAGCGATCCATTTGTGTGTCTTGACTTTCAAAAGGAGATAGAACATTCCTGTTGGATAGCAGCAGGAAAGAATCAGAAAGTCCCAGCACAGCGAATGATCGATTTTGTTCAGGGTAAAAAGTCAAGCGACTTTCCGAGGTCATCGTATCAGCCTGGGATTGTATCGGTAGAGCTGCACACTGTCTTCCCACCGTTCATAGCAGATCGTTTGCGCAAGGCATTGGTCGATTTTGGCAAGAAAATGAACGGCTTTTTTACCAATGATGCCGTGCTTCACGCACCGGAATCTCGAACATCCTCACCGATCTCTATTCCCCGTAACCCAATTACTTTCGAGCATGTCGAGTTAAAGGGTTTATATCCTTGTGCCGAAGGAGCAGGTTACGCAGGAGGAATTGTTTCGGCAGCCATCGATGGAATGAAATGTGTTGATGCTATCCAAAAAATAAAACATGCTTAAAAG
>Ga0315907_10002450_pt1 | contig 23313 bp, 15 predicted proteins | sample LakEriMetagenome_3_FD_203525 | JGI IMG/M metagenome (GOLD analysis project Ga0315907, IMG submission 203525) | Freshwater fungal communities from buoy surface, Lake Erie, Ohio, United States - Buoy 12 MA123 | ecosystem: Environmental > Aquatic > Freshwater > Lake > Lake biofilm | place: USA...
TCCATAGCCCCAGCGGTGCGGCATATCCATAGCCCCAGCGGGGCGGCACATCCATAGCCCCAGCGGGGCGGCACATCCATAGCCCCAGCGGGGCGACACATCCATAGCCCCAGCGGGGCGGCATATTCATTGCCCCGGAGGGGCGGAACCAAAATCATCGAAAATATATTTGGGCAAAAATCCAATTTCATAGTCCTTCAAAAATTGGACGTACTCATCTTTTAAGGTTTGTATTTGATGATGCTCCTCCTGTCGCTCGATATACCTGATTACGTTTTTGACCTGCGAAGCGCTCACGGAGAAAGAACCAAAGCCTGCTTGCCATTCAAATTTTCCAACTACGAAGCGATTCTCATTTATCCACTTCGATGAATTGGCTTTGATATCTCGGACTAGGTCCGAAAGAACACAATCAGGCTTTATACTCACCAAAATATGCACGTGGTCGGCAACGCCGTTAATGACAATCATTTTCTGATCTTTATTGGTGACGATTCCTGTAATGTATTTAAACAGGTTAGTGCGCCAAGCCGGATCAATCAGATCGGCTCTCCTCTTGACAGCAAAAACAATATGTGTGTACAATTGCGAATAGGTGTTTGCCATGGTGCTTGATGTTTTTGGGATTAACGATGTGACGCCCCTCCGGGGCTATGGATATGTCGCCACAGTGGAGCTGCCGTTTGCTGTTCTTTTATTTCAGCAAACATGATGACTAATCAACGGGAGTCTTATTCCTAAACAGAATAGAATAGTGGCAGTTTATAGGCATATAATGCCTCGCCTATTTCCAGGGACGAATGATGTTATCACGGCCGACTAATCGACCAATCTCAACTTGACAGTAGTTTTCGTTTGGTCTGAAAATCCAGCGCACTCGGCAAAGTAAGTTCCCGAAGGTATTCGAACTGAAATGGTCAGTGAACTGCGACCGTAACACAAGGGTTCAAGTATAATTCTTCCAGTCAAATCATATATGCGGCAGTAAGCCAGCGGCTCAGAAGAACTGAGTGTAAAACTCCCATCTGAATGAGCCGTTACGTTCACTTGAAAATCATGTGTTTCATTTTCCACATCCAAAACCTGCTCGCACTGCTGCTCTGCAATGCAGCCCAACGGATGCTGTATTGTTAAACAATAGCTTCCCTCACCAAATGGCACCAGCGTTGGTCCGTCTGACCCCGCCAATGGCATTCCGTTATAATACCATTGATAATACATGCCACTCACAGTTTCCAGAACTCCATTGTTATACTCTAACTGAGGATCAAACGTCGAGCAGTCAAACACGCGATGATCAGTGGTGTTCGTTACTACCGCTTCGTTGTTATCGAAATAAATGTGCGCTGTGTTTTCAACGAGCTCATCATGCTGCGCATCGGCGCGAACAACCAAGCGGTAGCGAATCCACCCATGGCTTTCCGGCTCATTGTTGAAGCTGTCGGGCAGCATGATGCCCATAAAACGGAAGTGCATGGCGCGACTCTCAGGATAATAGGCATAGGTCATCGGATGGGATGAACCCAGCCATTCAAATGAGTTTGCATCCAATGCAACATCGAGCGTGTCTTCCACAATGACATCCGTTGCGGGCGCATTGCCCGTGTTTTGAAAGCGAATGCGATACTCGATGGTATCTCCGGCCAACACATAATGGTCGTCGCTCCAGCCTGCTGGGAAGCCTGCTTTATCGTTCGGGTCGTATGCACACGTGAGCTCTGATACAACTTCAGATGAATCCACCGAATAGAACTCAGGCGTGAACCATCCCAACGCTCCGCATTCAACAGACAGCATCGCTCCGGCATTGTCGGCCGTTGGCGTAAGCAAGCGGAAAGGCAACGACAACGATGAACCGGGAGACACATAGACCGTGTCGAAATAATAGCGTCCGTTGATGGTGTCGACCATCGCAGTGAGGGGAATAAACTCCGTGAACATTTCATCGGGCTGCACCCACGCAGCCACATCGAGCGGCACATTGCCGGGGTTGTGCACTACCACATAATGATTGGTAAGCATGTCGCACGGATAACCGACTACCGGCACCATCACGTCCGCTTCAATCTGCTGAATCTGCATTTGTTCCGAAACACCGAAGAAGATATCATCCGGAACAGAGCCAACGGAATAATCGATGTTGTTATCGGTTGTCACATAGGGAAAAACGTTATTGGTTTCGCACGAAATCTGAACAACCTCCAGCGGCACATCGACTGAGAAAAAGCCTTCATTATCGGTAATAGTGATTGTACCCATCGGATAGAAATGCAGCTCTGCTCCGGCAACCGGAACCTCATCAGCATCCCACACTCCGTCTTCATCGGCATCATGAAACACATAGCCTTCCTGCAGCACCAAACACTCACCCGGATTACACGTGGCATTCGGATTATAATTTATCGCCCACGAGTAATTGCACCCGCACACGCCATAGCAGCAGGAGCCGTCCCAATTCTGGGCCTGTGGATCGAAGTTACAGGCCGCAGGATCGGTGCACCCATCGAGCACCCAATTTCCATGTTGAAAGAGCCACCCATCCTCCACTCCTATCGTAACAATATCCAACGGGCCGTCATTATCCAAATCAACCCAGGCAGCGGCCGCAGGATTGGTTTCCGTAATTATTACATGCGGCACGAATTCACCGGTTCCGTTATTCTCATACCAATAAAAAACCTCTCCGGTTTGATAGATAAAAACTCCATCACCGAGCACATCTATATCGCCATCACTGTCGAGGTCAGCGGCATCAAAGTAGTGTCCCTCAGAAATCAGCTCATCTTCAGAAATTTCCCCGATGATAGGCGGGAAATCAAGCGAAGTATCATCGCCAAAATATCCGTCACCTAAATTGTGAAGAAAGTAAACACCATTGGCGCTTTCATATATCAAATCGACTTGTCCATCACCCGATAGATCATGAAAATTCAAACCAGTGAATAGATCGTTGTTGATTGCAACTGAAGTTCCATTCCAATTAAACATGCCGTTACCTTCGCCCAGGTATATGTATACACTGCCATTCGGATTGTGTGCATAGTCTGTGAGGCCATCATTGTTAAAATCACCGAAGTAGATATCAAAATCAGGGCACGAATAGGAAACGGATTGCATTGGGCTGAAACCTCCGCCGGGTAAACCATTGGCGCGGACCCAACCATTGGCGAGTGTAACTTGCAAGTCTTGCAAACCATCATGATTCAAGTCGGCCAAATGAGCCCCAATTACCTCGTCATCGAAATTCATGAATGGTGCAGCCGGGGTGGAAATACCCGCACCAAAATTCTCGAACCAAACCAATCTCAGGCTATCGTTGACTGAATCGAAGGTGAGTATATCATGATCGCCGTCGCCATCTGCATCGACTCGTTCAAAGAAAAAGTAAGCTTCGTTAAAGTAATTGAATTGATCGGCCGGTGTACTTGGGTGAAGCGTGTCCATTACGGCGGCTCCCTGCCAAGTTACCATGTCTACGTGCGACATAAGCATGGGAGAAAACCAACTATTGTTCGTTGCTTTAGCTCCGTAAATCACATCCTGAAATCCGTTGCCATCGAAGTCATATACCTCCAATACTCGACGCCAGCCCTCCTGAGGGTAAATGGCGTAAGCCAACTGACCAGCAGGACCAAAGGGTTGAGCCAAAGCTGAGGCTAAGTTGAAGAATACACAAAGAAGAAAGAAGGTTTGCTTCATGGAATGCAAAGGTAGCCCCATCATCACAACTCAACACACAACCGCTAGATCCCGCTACGCCTAGCCAAACTGCAGTTTACTTGACCAGAATCTTTTTAGATACCGTTTGTTTCGCAACCGTCAGATTTACCGTATAAAACCCGGGAGACAAGTTCGACATGTCCACATTCATTCTGTTGAAGGATGTGTTACTTTTCTCATGAACTAATTCACCCATTGCATTGAAGATTTGAACTTGATCAGCACCTTTCGATGAACATTCAACATACAATACATCCGAAACCGGATTCGGATACATCCTGAAATTCCATGCGGCCTGCGGCTCAATCGCCGCTGCAGCGTAGCGATTTCTCGCGAACAAAGTATTGTCGCATACTATTTCTGAGACGTTACCCGGAACAAAACCGGTTACGTAGGTGTTGGTATACGTATCGAAAGCAATCATTTCAAGCTCGTTGCTTTCCGTGATACCTACCAACATAAAAGTCCCTGAATTTTGATCGAACAGCGAAGACCCACCAACGAAGTAGTCAAACTCACTCAACTCTCCGAGTGAAATTACGTCACCTGTGTTGATGTCAATCTCGACAATGCTTCTCGCATTTGTACCTGTATTTTGATCATAAGAATCACTCGTTGCGAATAGCTTCTCATTAACATTATCAAAATTGAGACTTGTGATGTTGCTATTTATAGCAGGGGGATTGATAATAGTTCGAGTGAAAGAAAAAAAATCCGCTCTAACCGGAACGGAATAGAGTGCTAACTCTGAATCACTCGTATAACCGGCATAATACAAAACACCGTTATTGGAATCAAAACCAATGGCATCAGCCACAATGCCGATAACTCCCTCCTCGTATATCGTTCCAATCAAAGAATCGTTATTCGACTCAAAGTCGTATTCGTATATACTGATGTACCCCTCCGTTTCCATGATGAGGTTATACATTTTGCTCGAACTCATATCAAACTCTGCTACGTTAGTATTAATCGAACCTGTGAGCAGGTTGCTTTCTCCGGATTCAGAATTGAATGAAAACAGGCCGGTAGTTTGACCCGAAACGCCGGCTATATAATAGTTGCCGTTGAAAGGATCAAACGCAGATGAAGCGAATAGATAGGCATCCAAAATAGTTGGCGTGGCTGTAACTGTTGAAGAATCGAATGCCAACCACTGAAGTATATCGATTTGGCTAGTACCCGCGTTGCCGGCTGCACCAATGAGTTTAATCTGTGCTTGCGAACTAGCGACCGCGGTTAAACCAATAAAGATGACGTAAAGTAATTTTCTCATGGATGCTCATTTCAGTGCTAAACAATCGCATATCCCTTTTGTTCCATTTCCTGCCGTTGAAGATTTTGCATCACCGTTGTAACCGGCATGCTGATTTGATGAGGCACAGTACAACACTGTCCAATTTGAATAATCCCCAAAAACCAATGAAACCGTATTATAAACGCTTCCGGACGCTAAGATTGCACTGATCAATAAGCCCTAGCAAACAACACACGCTGCTTGGAAGGCTTCCCTGTTACCATGCACGCACCTTCCTCCTCTCCCATGCCAAATGGAATGCAGCGAATGGTAGCTTTGGTATCGTCCTTCACGCGCTCTTCGGTTTCCTTGGTTCCATCCCAATGAGCGAGGAAGAAACCTCCCTTGTCGTCGAGCAACTTCTTAAACTCTTCGTATGAATCCACGCGAGTGATATGTTCTTCGCGATATCCCATGGCCTGTGCAAACAGATTATCCTGAATGTCGATCATGAGTTGCTGAATGCGCTCGGCAATACCTTCAAATGGAACCGTTTCCTTGGTGCCGTTATCGCGACGTGCAATTTCAACGGTGCCATTTTCAAGATCCTTTGGTCCCATGGCCAAACGTACAGGCACACCCTTCAATTCGTATTCGGCAAATTTCCAACCGCTGCGCTTAGTGTCATCGTCGTCAAACTTCACGCTGATGCCCCGGCTCTTCAGTTCTTGCATGAGTGGCTTCACCTTTTCTCCGATTGTGGCAAGCTGTTCTTCGCCCTTGTATATCGGAACGATCACTACTTGAATCGGAGCCAACATCGGAGGCAAGCGCAACCCTTGGTCGTCACTGTGAGCCATGACCAATGCTCCCATCAAGCGGGTTGAAACACCCCATGAAGTAGCCCATACATAGTCGAGCACGCCTTCCTTCGAGGTGAACTTCACATCGAACGCCTTGGCGAAATTTTGACCAAGAAAGTGTGACGTTCCTGCCTGCAGCGCCTTACCATCTTGCATGAGTGCCTCAATACACATAGTATCTAACGCACCCGCGAAACGCTCACTTTCGGTCTTGCTCCCTTTGATAACCGGCATGGCCATCCACTTCTCTGCGAACTCAGCGTAGACGTCCAACATCTTTTTCGTTTCACCAATTGCCTCTTGCGCTGTAGCGTGTGCGGTATGTCCTTCCTGCCAGAGAAACTCTGCTGTGCGCAGGAACAGACGTGTACGCATTTCCCAACGCACTACATTGGCCCATTGATTCACCAGGATAGGCAAATCGCGGTAGCTCTGTATCCAGCCCTTATACGTATTCCAAATGATGGCCTCGCTCGTAGGACGAACGATGAGTTCTTCTTCCAACTTTGAATCGGGGTCCACCATGAGTTTACCCTTCTCGTTGGGGTCAACCTTTAAGCGGTAGTGCGTCACCACAGCGCATTCCTTCGCAAACCCTTCGGCGTGCCCTTCTTCTTTTTCCAAAAAGCTCTTCGGAACGAACAACGGAAAGTATGCATTCACGTGGCCTGTATCCTTGAACATCTTGTCCAGTGCATCACGCATCTTTTCCCAAATGGCAAAACCGTATGGCTTGATGACCATGCAACCGCGCACAGCGCTATGCTCAGCTAGATCGGCATTAATCACGAGTTCATTGTACCACTTCGAATAATCGGTTGCACGAGGAGTTAACTTGTCGGCCATAGGTTTGTTTGTTAAAAATTGAGTTCGCGAATTTAATACAGGTGAAGCCTTTCGCCTACCGACAAGGAAAGAAGCCTGATGACACTTGTTAGCTTACTGCGAATTATGACAAGCCAATGAATCTTTGCACTATGTTTGATGTCAAGTGGAAAAATCTATTGTCATGAAAACACGCCTGCTCTTTCTAACGATGCTGCTCGTATCCTTGTATTCATGCACCCGCAGTCGATATGCAACAACCGGCGCTTATGAAAGCGATGATGCTTATTACACATCGAGCGACACCTACATTTCAGACTTTGCATTGGTAGACGACGAAGCGCAGATGGCTCAACCTACTGACAGCGCTGCATCCTCTTCCTCAACCGACGATTACTATGACCCTAATTATTCCGCATTTCCCGCTTACATACCTAATTCACCCGCTAACACGTGGAATGCAGATCCTTGGAATTCGGGATATAACAACTGTGGTAACGGCTTCAATTCGGGTTTTGGGAATTACAACTATGGTAGTCACTGGAACTGCTCGCCATGCATGATGCCGAGCATCGGCTGGAATCCTTATTCAGGCTATTACAGTAATTACACATTCATGTATGGATCCAATTCCTATTGGAATCCCTATGGTTATTCACCTTACGGATATAACCCTTACAGCTCTTGGTATACGCCCTACTATTCCCCCGGTTATTATTCAGGCTGGGCTTACAATCCGTGGTATTCGCCTTACAACTACAACAATACGGGAGCTATCGATAACACCTCAGGAGGAGGCATTGTATACGGCCCACGCAACCCTATAAGCACTATAAGCGCAACTAACAGTTCGTATAGCAGTGGGTTGTTTTACAATGGCACCAAGCGCGATTTGCATTCCTATGTAAATGAGATAGAGTCTACCCAAAAACCAAATCAAATTTCAGGGGCTACTCTTGATCGCCCGACTTACGGAAAGCCTGCAAATTCGAATTCCATTCGACCTTATAGTCAACCATCTTCCCCACGACCAACCTATACACCAGCCAAGCCCAACCGCGAGCGCGAAATTGTGAAACCCGGACTTACTAAACCACGTGAAGTAGTGCCGCAGCGCGATCGCAGTCAATCAAAACCACAAACCGGGCGTGGAAGTGTTGTTCCAACCGGCACACCTTCGCGTGATAGAAAACCCGCAACTCAATCTGCTCCGACTACACGACCTCGTTCCGAATCTCCGGTGCATGAAACTCCCCGACAGTCGCCTCGCACGGAAAGCACCCCATCAAGAAGTTCCGCTCCTACCTCTTCTCCATCAAGAAGCGGCGGCGGATCAAGTAATAGTCCTCGTCGAAAATAATTTTCACGATGAAGTCATCCTTCCTCTTATCGGCTTTTTCGGTAATGACCTCCATCATTTCACTTGCACAAGGTGAAGTAGAAGCAATGCGCTATTCATCAGCTGAGGCAGGCTTAAGTGCAAGAAGCATGGGTATGGCGGGCGCATACAGCAGCGTAGGAGCGGATATAAGCTCCTTCTTTACAAATCCGGCAGGACTTGCGATGTACAAGCGAAGCAGCATGGAGTTGGCCCTTTCTCATGACAGCCACAACACGGAAACCGTATACAGCGACGAGACAAACAAAGACCTGCGCTCACGGTTATCCATCGGAAACGCCGCGTTTGTAGCAGCCCGAAAACCTCGCTCTTCTCATGTCATCAACGTTAGCTATGGCTTAGCCTATTCCAAAACCAATCAGTTCTATCAAAATTTCACCATAGAGGGAAAAGCTTCTTCTTCTCTTATGCAGCAATTCGCATGGCAAGCACAAGGAATACAGCCCGATGACTTGTATAATTCGCTTCCCTTTGGTGCAGGATTGGCTTACGAGATTTATGGCATTGACCCCAATCCCGATGATCTATCGGGAACCAGCTACATTGCTGCAACGGAAGGTGAATGCACCCAACGAAAGCGAGTTGAACGCGAAGGCAGACAAAATGAAACCACTCTGGGGCTTGCCATGCAATATGGCGAAAATCTCTACTTGGGAGCTTCAGCTGGCATCACCGGTATTTACTTCAGCGAACTCAGTAATTACACCGAAAAATATCCCTCGGTGAATCGTGTTAAATCATGGTCATATGATGAAGACCTCAGCACATTCGGCACCGGATTCGTTGCCCGTCTGGGCGCTATTTACCGTTTGCATGAAAAGGTAAAAGTGTCGGCTTCCTATCAGACCAAAACAATTACTTATTTCCAAGATTATTACTCAACTTCGGCTGCCTCCTCGGTTGATACACTGAGCTACTTTTCCAGTTCTCCGGAACTTATCGCGGAGTATATTCTGCGCAGTCCGTCGCAATGGACTTTGGGCGCCTCCACCATCATCGGAAAGTTAGGAATGGTAAGTTTGGACTGGGCTCAAAGCGACTTTCGCCAAATCAGCATGGAAGGAACCGATGAAAACACTTACGACTATAAAGCGGAGAACACACTTTTCGATAGCTTGTTTCGCCGCACAAATCAACTTCGACTAGGTCTGGAAGCCCGCGTATACGGCACTTATTACGCGCGCGCTGGTTATAGCATTCAACAAAGTCCACTGAGCGATGCTTCGAAGAGTATCAATGACCCAACCCTCGGGTGGACAGTCGGCGCAGGCTATCGTGACGACCATTTATTCGCAGACTTCGCTGTTTCCGCCAGAAATATCAAGAGTAGTTACTATTTGTACGATCCGGCGCTGGTCGATGCAGCTATAGTAAGCGACCGAACGGTGCGCGTTCTGTTATCCGTTGGCGTTCGATTCTGAATGCGACTCCCCTAAATAACGACGAACGGTATAATGCCCTAAATAAATAAGCGGTGTGAGTAGTATCGCAATAATTAATTTCAAAACGTAGTTGGTTGGTGCTATCTCCCAGAAAGCAGATATTGGCAAGGTGCCGGGCAGAATAAACCCAATGTAGATAACGATATAAGAATCGATTAATTGGGAAACAACCGTGCTTCCCGTGCTTCGAAGCCATATGTGTTTGTTGCCAGTCTTCTGTTTTATCCAGGCAAACAAGGTGGCATCCAATAGTTGAGAAAACATAAAAGCACAAACGCTTCCTACAATCACCCACTGACTTTGGCCGAAAACCTTAGTAAACTCGAAATCGTTTGCCGTATTGGGGGAAATAGCAGTATTGGCGGGGATAGCGAGTGCCACCGTAACCATAATAAAGCAATAACTAATGAGCGCCGCAGTCATCCATGAAAGTCGGCGAATCGCTTTCTTCCCATAAAACTCATTGATGAGGTCTGTGCAAATAAAAACTAGCGGCCAGGGTAACACACCCACAACAGTAACGAAGGGCCCCAGTTCTGAACCGAAAAAAGAAAACGTGATGGGCACATCAATCAACTTGTTACTGATCAATTCTGCTGTCACTGCATTGGTGATGAAGAAACCGGCGAGAAAGACAAACAGCCATTCTCGACGGCTGCTTGATGTGACGTTGGATGTAGCACTCATGGTATGTAAACCTTAAAAGTATAGAGTATGTTCATTTGCATGGAGCCTATGTGTATATAGTAAATCCCCTTTGCCCAAGATCCTGTATCAATTGTAAATTGGTAATCGCAATCAGCTGAATAAACAGTACGACCTGAATTATCGGTAATTGACACTGTGCCTAAGGCATCCAATCCATATCCGTGAAGGGTACCGGAAGAAGTGTAGATTTTAATCCCGTCGGAAATAAACTCCTGCTGTAACAATGGCGAGTTGGGCACAGCCCACGTGTATTGCCCGTTGAGTAAGTTGTCTATCTTGATACGTCCTTGCCAGTTATCGATACCCGGAGTGGTTATCAATTCGTAATCGGAAACTAGACTCCAGGGCTGAGTTGGATTGGTCCGATGCAGCAACACAATGCTGTCTTCATTGTAACCGAATGTTTCGAGGTAATCAAAAAAGAGTGGATCGAAATACCGCGACTGAGTTGAATCACCATAGTAGCGAATGGTGGCATTCAATACGCCTGTGTCGCTGCTGCGGAACACATTCCACCAACGATCAGGAGAAATATAATAATCGCCCTGCACCAACGATTCATCGGCCTGTGCCCAGTGATTTTCGACACGCACAAACACGGTATCTCCCTCCGGCAATTCCGATACGACAATATCCATCTCTGCATAATCGCAGTCGTTGGGGCCACCACCATCAATCATACGCTCCTCGGCCAACACGGCAAGAGCCAGCCGATCGGCGGCATCTATGCAGACGTGCACCGGTTCAAAACCATTGGGCAATTGCACTGTTTCGAAACTACTGGGTCCATCGGCAGTCAACCAAGCTGTTGCTCGATTTAATTCGGCGTCGAAAAATGTCACTTCCAATGGAACTTCTTGCATAAGCAATCCATTATAATGACTAAACTGCTTCACGTTCACTTCCCACAAATCGTTACCAACGTTGGCAAAGGAGTGAATTCGAAACTCCGGAAAACCCGGCGCAAATACCCATTGATCGAAGAAATAGGTCAGGTTCGCTTCTGTGTAATTCTGAAAGAAATCGCGCAGATCAGAACTGCTTGCATGTTGGAAGGCGCGCTCACTCATCCATGCCCGACATGCTTCGAAAAAATCATCATCGCCCATGTAACTCCTCAGGGTGCGCGCAATATCAGCTCCTTTGTTATACACGTGGTCTCCGTAAGTAATATCCGAAGGCACGCCCGATACGGCATAACGCCCTCCGTCATTGCGGTGAGCATAGAGCAACACATCTTTGTGGTTGTCGCGCACAGCATCTGTGTATGCCTGGCTACCATAAAGAGCTTCGGTAAAAACCATTTCACAGAAACTTGCCCACCCTTCGTTGAGCCACATGTCGCCAGCCGTTTCGCACGTCACCAAATCACCCCACCAGTGATGGGATAACTCGTGTGCCATCAGCGTTTCGTAGGCTGTTGTGCCGTCGAGAGTAGATCGCGGATAGGCAATGTTTGTAGCGTGTTCCATGGCGCCTGCATTGAACGGAACAGCACTGAAACCAACCTTCGACCATCTATAGGGCCCAAAGCGGTTTTCGAAGGAGGCCATCGCTTCGTCGAGATGCGTGAAACTGTTCTTCATATTGGTTGTGTCCGAAGGCACCGCTATCAGCCACATGGGTATTTCATTTCCTTCGACACCGATATAACTCAACTCGGCGTGTGCATAAGAGGCGACTGCGATTCCCGCCAGATATGTGGGGATGGTTTGATCTAATCGCCAATGGGTAAGAATAGAATCTTGGCCTATCACCTCCACCCCTTCCTGCACACCGCTGCAATAGGCCTCTTTGATGTCTGTCGTGAGCACATGAAACGAATAGGTACTTCTTTCTACAAAATTGTCGAAACAAGGAAACCACACACGCCCGAAGTTGTGAGGCACAGCATCGAAAGCCACGCCCAGATTGTAGGCATAACCCGAAGCAAAATAAAAACCGCCCCAGGTGGCATCTTGTGCGGGTTGGCCGTGATAAGCAATCCAAACTTGCAGCGAATCACTCTGCATTAGCGGAGCTTGCGGTTCTATCCAAACCGATTCCCCTTCCTGGATAAAGTCGAAGTTTCCATCGACTCCATATACGCTGTCGACTTGCAATGCTTTCAAGTCCAGATGAATGGATGTTACATCATTCATCAAACTAACCAAATCTATTCGGCAAGTAGCCGAAACGGATGCAGATGACATAGCACGCATATCGATAGAGATGTCGTAATGCAGAATATCCAATGTGTCGCTTCTCAAATTGGCCGGATCGGTAACGCCTCCCCCGCCTCGCAGAGGGATGTATCGCTTAGACGATTGGCAGCTCGGAGGCTGTGCATGCAAAGCAGAAACACATAGCAACAAAAAGAATACAAGGTGGCGCATGCCCCAAATGTAAGGAACCACCAACTTTTCATCGGTAGGGTATGCAACGTTTAAGATGTATTTCGAGTCACTATAACTAGACCACTAGGCCGATGTATGAAACCGAGCAGCGAGCTATTTGACCTTATTCGTACTCTAACGAAAAGTGAAAAGCGTTTTTTCAAACTACAGAGCTCCCTACAAAGCGGAGATAAGAACTACGTAAGACTCTTCGACCTCATTGAAAAAATGGAGGCTTACGATGAGGATCTCGTCAAGAAGACCTTTAAGGGCGAGAAGTTCATCAAACATTTGCCCTCCGAAAAAAACCATCTCTATAAGCTTATTCTGAAGTCGCTTCGTAGTTACTACAGCGAAACCTCCATAGCCAGTTCACTCAAGCAGGAAATTAAGAACATAGAGATTCTCTATAACAAGGGACTATTCGACGAATGCACCAAGTTTATTGAGCGCGCAAAGAAAACCGCGATACGTTACGAAAAGTTCTATTACCTTTTCGAATTGATTTCTTGGGAAAAGACATTGTTGGAGGAAGCTTTTGAAAATGGCCGATTCGTAGACTTGGACTGCCTCATTCACGAAGAACAGGAGGTACTCGACAAGTTACAGAACTTGACAGCTTACCATGTCCTTTACTCAAAAATCAACTATGTCTTTCGTAGCGGCGGTTATAGCAGAACGGAAGAGAATACACAGATTATCAATGAGATTGCCGAGCATCCTCTCATCAAAGGAAAAAACACTGCCCTTTCCAATCGTGCTGCTACAATATGCTACTACACGCAGGCATTTTGTAACGTTGCTAAGGGAAATACAGAAGTAGCCTTGGAGAAATATCGGAAGGTGAAGCAGATTCTAGACAATCATACAGACCTGCGCACCGACTTAGCAAAGCGGTACATCCGGACGCTTTCTCAAATTATCCAATGCCTGCTTGAATCGAAGCAATTCGATGAAGCTGAAAATCACATTACCGAATTGCACAATCTTTCAGAAGCTGAAGGATTCGATACACCGGATACCACCGGTCGAATGCAAACAGAATTGATTCTGAGCAACCTAAAAAAATACATTCATACAGCCCGTTTTAGTGAAGGGGTTGCTGCCATGGCCGAGGAGTTAGAGCTAATTAAATCGCAGGAACATACATTACACAAGGAGATTGCCCTGCGAATGTATTATTACATGGCCTACCTAAACTTCGGTGCAGGTCAACATAGCAAAGCACTTCATTGGTTAAATCGGGTTATCAACGACAATGAAAATGATCTTCGCCAGGACCTGTATGGGTATGCGCGCCTGTTTAACATCGTTGTGCACTTTGAGCTGGGCAACATCGAATTATTGGAGTATACCATCAAATCAACCGCTCGATACTTGCAAAAACGCAATCGCGACTTTGACATTGAAAAGCTCATTCTAGATCAGTTTAAGAAACTGATTCGATTGCGCACGACAGCTGCCAAAAAAGAGCAACTTATCGATTTTCAAGAAAAGCTTTCTAAACTGGCCAAACATGAAGACGGAACTGCCCTGCTTCGCTATTTCGATTTCAACACCTGGATTAGAAGTAAACTGGAACAATGCACTTTTGAAGAAATATTGAACCGCCATTAACTAAGAAAGCCCCGCAGATGCGGGGCTTTCCAATTATTTCGATCTATCTTATTTCAAGGCTTTTGCCAATTCATCATCCATACGTGCTTGCTCTTCTACAGCCAGCTCAGCATCAACCAAGATGCGTCCGCTGTGTTCGTCGACCATAACACGTTTACGGCTTGCCACATCCAACTGCTTCTGGGGCGGTAATTGAATGAACGATCCTGCCGACGCTTCGCGTTCGATTGGAACAACCGCCATACCGTTGGGAGCTCCGGAGCGAATACGTTCATAGGCGTTCAATAATCTCTCTTCGATGAGCTTCTTAGCTTCGTCACTTTTCTTGCGAAGAATTTGCTCCTCCTTTTCAGTAGAGGCTACAATATCATCCAATTCTGAGCGCTTCAGCTTCAAATCGTTTTTACGCTCTTGAAGTTTGGTTTCCGTAACCGTGAGCAAATCCTGCTTGGTATTGAGACTCATTTCAAACTCTTTGATTCGCTTGTTATGCAGCTGAATCTCCAGCTCTTGAAACTCGATCTCTTTATTCAGTGAATCGTATTCGCGATTATTCTTAACGTTATTGAGCTGTTCCTTATATTTAGCGATAAGAGCTTCGGAGTTTTTGATACCATTCTTCTTACCCACAACTTCTTCCTTGAGATTCTTCACGTCATCTGTCAAGTTACCTAAACGAGCTTCCAACCCCGCTACATCGTCCTCCAGATCTTCTACTTCCAACGGCAACTCACCGCGCATTGCGTGAATTTTGTCGATGCGTGAGTCGATCAATTGGATGGAATACAACGCGCGCAACTTCGCTTCAACGCTGATACCTTTTTTGTCGTCGCTTTCTGCGAATGCCAAACGGGGTGCTGTTTTTGAACTCATATCTTCCTCTTCGCTTTTTATGGATTTTTCTTTGGGTTTCTCAATTATCGCTATCGGGGCAAACTTGATTCCCGGTTTGCCATCAGGTGCCGGAGGCACATAAATCGGATTCGCTACAGGCTTCGCAGGTGCATCTGCTGCTACCGGAACTCGCGGGCGCAAAGGGCGCGTTGAATCCGGGTCGATGCCCGCAAAGGCCGGCTTAAACAACTCCTCTTTCCCGTTGGAGTTTTTTGCCACCGGTTTAGCAACGACCTTCGCTTGAACGGCAGGCTCCGCTTTCTTGGTAGCTACTTCTTTTACAACCGGTGCAGATGGTTTTTCAACCTTCTTCGCCACAGGTTTCTCTACTTTTTTCGTCGCAGCCGGCTTCAAAACCTTTTTGATGATCGGTTTCTCTGCTTTTTTAGCCACTAATTTTACAACCTTCTTGGGAGCCGGTTTTGATGCCTTTTTGGCAATAGGCTTAGCTACTTTCTTACCAATGGGTTTTACAACCTTTTTCGGAGCAGGCTTAGCCGCCTTTTTGGGAGCTGGCTTAACCACTTTTTTAGCGGCTTGCTTAACGACCTTCTTGGCCTGAGCCTTTTTCAAAGGCTTGGCTACCGGCTTCACCGATTTGCTATTTTTCTTAGGAGCCGCCTTGGCCACTACTTTTTTCTTGACTACCGGTTTTACGGGCTTCTTTGCTGCAGCGACTTTAGCGGCCTTCTTCACCGGTTTTGTCGCGACTTTCTTCTTGGCAGCAGGCTTCACCACCTTACCGGACTTGGCCGGCTTCACCGTCTTCTTCGCCTTGGCAGCAGGAGCTTTCACCGCCTTCTTTGCGGGTGCCTTCTTTGCTGGGGCTTTTACTGGTTTTTTAGCCATCGTGGTTACGTGTAAAAAACAGGATTGGTGTCAATCGCTGTTAAATGGGACGCGAAAGTAGGGAATTTTTGCCTAAACCAATCACCTAACAACTCAATTGTAAACTGTTCGCTTTCATAATGTCCGATATCCGCGATTACAATTCTACCATCTGCATCGAAAAACTGATGGTATTTGAAATCGGAGGTTACAAAAACATCAGCACCCGCCGCAATGGCGTCATGAAGAAGAAAGCTTCCACTACCGCCGCAAACGGCCACTCGCTTCACTGTCTTTTTAATCGGTTTTGTATGACGAACCAACGAGACTTTCATGCTCGCCTTCAGCAGATGGAAAAAGCTTTCCATATCCACTTCCGAATCCAATTCACCCACCATTCCGCTCCCTACATCGGGCATCAAATTAGCCGTTGTAATCCATTGATGAGCAGCCTCTTCGTAGGGATGTGCGTGAATCATCGCTTCATGTACTCGCTGCTTCAGCCACTTCGGAACAATAAAGCTTAGATTATGCTCAGCTTCCGAATGTCTCTTTCCTACTTCTCCCAAAGTCGGCATCGCTCCGTCCAAGGGTCGAAATGTACCGTCACCCACAGTGGCAAAACTGCACTCATCATAATTGCCAATATGCCCTCCACCTGCGCGAAACACCGCTTGACGTATAGCCTCCGTATGCTCTAACGGCACAAATACTTCCAACTTCACCAGCTCATCGCGCCGTGGAGTTAAAATGCGCAACTTATTCAATCCTAGCTTGTCGGCTATCTTACGGTTGACTCCATGTTTCACATTATCGAGATTCGTATGAATCGCATAAATAGCCACGTCGTTCCGCACTGCTTTGATTACTGTTCGCTCAATATAATTCCTTCCCGTGATTCTTTTTAATCCGCTAAAAATGATGGGGTGATGCGCAACCACCAAATTGCATCCCTTGGCTATGGCCTCATCAATAATCTCCTCCGTACTATCCAGGCAAAACAATACCCCCGTGACAGTTTGTGCGGGATTGCCCACCAACAGACCACTGTTGTCGTAACTTTCTTGTAATGCAGGTGTTGCAAATTCTTCGAATGCGGCAATGATTTCCTTCAATAGCATGGCTGCAAATTACACAATGCAGCATGGCAAGTGCAAATAGTAAATGAATTCAGAACAAATTAGATACATGCTCAACTGACAAGTCATCTATATTAGCCGCATGTTTAGGGGGAGAAAATGGTTGAAGCCAATTGGCCTGATTTATTCGGCCTTACTCAGGTTCCGCCATGCTCTTTATAACACGGGAATCCTAAAATCAACAGCAGGCCAACTTCCAACTATTGTAGTAGGCAATCTGGCCTTGGGCGGAACCGGGAAAACACCCCACGCCGAGTATATACTTCGTCAGCTTCGTCAATGGTGCAAGCCTGCGTTGCTTTCCAGAGGCTATGGAAGAGAAACACGCGGTTTTATTTGGGCTAATCGAGTGAAAGCCTCAGCGTCCATCATTGGGGATGAGCCCATGCAAATTCTGCTCAAGTTTCCGGATCTGGATGTGGCCGTCTGCGAAAACCGAATTCGCGGTGTTGAATACCTGAAAAACCTCACCAATAGCAATGTGGTCGTACTTGACGATGCCTTTCAACACCGAAAACTTCAGGGTGACTTAAATATACTGCTCACCTGCCATTCAAGTCCATATTGGAAAGATAGTGTCGTGCCGGGAGGAACACTGCGCGACATAAAACAATCGGCTCGAAGGGCCCATGCCATCATTGTCACCAAATGTCCGGAAGTGTTTGGGCGAGAAAAACAGGAGGAAGCGATTCGGGCCATTCGACCCAGAAAGAACCAGCAGGTTTTCTTCACTCGCATGGAATACGGTGAAGCCTATCCACTGCGCGGCGAAGCTGCAGCGCTGCCGGCAGGAAGCAAGGTTATAGGCTTGGCAGGACTGGCCGACGACACCTCATTTAGAGAGTACCTAGATTCACGCTATCAAACGGTTTATTTCGAATCATTTGCAGATCATCACACTTTTTCACCAAAGGAGATTGAGCAGGTATGGTCGAAATACGGTACTTTCGCCCAAGCTATAGTAACCACCGAAAAAGACGCTGTTCGTCTGAGAAATATAACGGTTCCGGAGGGTATTCGCATTTTTGTAATCCCGATTGCTGTTGTATTCGTCAACAACGAGTCGTCCTTCATTCAGTTGCTTCGCTCCACTTGAACTCATTCACGCATGCGACATTCCCGTATTCCTTTTACTTCGCGACTCGTTGCTTCTCTGGCTATTTCCATTGCCGTTATTGGTTGTAATTCCGGACCAAAAGGCTCCATTCAAGGAAAAATTGAAGGCGCGCAAGGAAAAACAATCTTCCTGGAGCGCTTCGTCAATAATCGAATGGTGTTTACTGACTCTGCTGTCATTGGAAGTGACGGAAGTTTCATGCTCGTTCCTTCCAAACCACTAGAGCTCAACTACTACCGCATTGTGATAGATAAGTCCAATTCCTTGGCCTTAATTACCGACAGCACTGAGTCAGCCACGGTGAAGGCAACTCTCGGCGAGTTCACTGAATCAGCGACCGTATGTGGATCTGAGCACTCTGAAGAGTTGCGTGAGTTAGAAACCAAATGCGCGCCTTTCGATAAGAAAGACCTCGAGGCCCGACAACGCATTACGCAAGCAGATGTCAGCGTAGAAGAGAAACAAATGCTTAACCAAAGCATGGCCGATAATCGTCGTGAAATGGCAAAATGCATCAAAGACTGGCTCGTCACACACGAATCGTCGCCGGCAGCCCTCATAGCCATTCAGCGCCTCGACCCCCGCACCGAGTTGTCGACCTTTAATAAGATTTTTGCCAACCTGAGCAATAGCTTCGGACACACGTTGCTTTATAAGGCCATGAAGCAGGAATTGGCGAAATTGAGCAATCCCGGCAAGCAGCAGTCGGCTGAGACAAATTCCGCCATTGCAGCAGGCCAGCCCGCTCCTGAAATAGCGCTCAACGACACACAAGGTAAACTGCGCAAGCTTAGCGACTTAAAAGGCAAAACGGTGCTCATCGACTTTTGGGCCAGTTGGTGCGGTCCCTGCCGACGCGAAAACCCAAATGTGGTGGCTGCCTATAATAAGTATAACAAAGATGGGTTTGAAGTATTTTCGGTGTCGCTCGATAAAGCAAAAGATGCTTGGTTACAGGCCATCGAAGCCGACGGTTTAGTATGGCCCAATCACGTGAGTGATTTGAAGTGGTGGGAAAGTGAAGCCGCCAAGACTTACAATGTGCATTCAATTCCGTTTACCGTGCTGGTAGACAAAGAAGGAAAGATACTCGGCCACAACTTGCGTGGCCCTCTGCTTGAGGAGAAGCTCCAAGCGATTTATGGCCGCTAGCCGGCCCGTATTTGTAACAGTTGATAGGTAACAGCGTCTCGAAAGGGGCGCTGTTGCTTTTTAGACATCACGAACCATCACCTATTTTCGCATCCAACCATTTATCTCAACGCATGAGAACCATTTCCCTTCTAATTGGCTTGCTAAGTGCAAGTTCATTTCTTGCTCAGCAATCGAACTATTTCCAGCAAAAAGTTGATTACACCATAGAAGTAAAACTGAACGACAAAGAGCACTCATTATCGGCGTTCGAGACTTTTGACTATACCAACCAAAGCCCCGACATACTCGACAAGCTGTACATCCACTTGTGGCCCAACGCTTACAAAAACGCCAAGACCGCCATGTCGAAACAGAAATTCCGCCAGGGCGATTTCTTTATGTTGTGGGCAAAACCAACAGCTAAAGGATACATCGACTCGCTCGACTTCAAGGTGGATGGCACGCAGGTGAAGTGGGAATACTTCGAAGGGCAAGAAGACATCGCTGTTCTTGCGTTACCCAAACCGCTAAAGCCCGGTGAATCGATTCGTGTGAGCACTCCCTTTTATGTGAAGCTCCCCAGCGGATCCATTTCACGCTTGGGGCACATTGAAGAAAGCTATCAAATCACGCAATGGTACCCCAAGCCAGCAGTGTATGATGTGAAAGGCTGGCATCCTATTCCCTATCTTACCCAAGGGGAATTCTACAGCGAATTCGGCAGCTTCGACGTGAAGATTACTCTTCCGGAGAACTATACTGTCGGTGCAACCGGCGATTTACAAACCCAATCGGAGATTGATCGACTTAATGCGCTTGCCACATCAGAAGGACCTTCAAGCGATGACTTTCCGATATCTTCGTCAACCTTAAAAACACTGCACTACAAGCAAAACAACGTTCACGACTTCGGTTGGTTTGCCGACAAAAGGTGGATTGTTCGCAAAGGAGAAGTAGAACTACCGGCCAGTAAAAAGAAAGTAACTACTTGGGCGTTCTATACCCACGGCAACAGAAAAGAATGGGAAGAAGAAGGAATACGCTCTATCAACGACGGACTTTATTACTACTCGCTCTGGTCGGGCGATTACCCCTATGATGTATGCACCGCAGTAGACGGTACCATCAGTGCAGGTGGCGGAATGGAATATCCCAATGTTACCGTCATCGGCAGTTCGGGCAACGCATCGCAACTGCGCACCGTCATCATTCACGAAGTGGGTCACAACTGGTTCTACGGCATACTCGGAAGCAACGAGCGCGACAATGCCTGGATGGACGAAGGAATCAATTCATTTTTCGAAACTCGCGCGCTGATGGCTTCGCGAAAAGACAGTTCTGAAAACATGAAAATCGGAATTCAAGTCGGGTCGTTGGATATTCAAAAGGCCCTGGGGCTGGAAAACCTTTCTTATAGCTATCTCACGGAAGAACTCCCCTACCTCATAGCAGCTCGAAGCGGCGAGGACCAGCCCATTCAAGCGCCTAGTGATGATTATACCAACCTTAACTACGGGGGTATCGTTTATAAAAAGACTGCACTTGCATTCAACTACCTCATGGCCTATCTGGGCGAAGCCGAAATGAATCGCTGCATGGCGGCCTATTTTGAGGCATGGAAATTCAAGCACCCGTCACCAGCAGATTTGGAGGAGATTTTCGAAACCACCTCCAGCAAAAATCTGGACTGGTTCTTTGACGAACTAATACCGACCACAAAGCGCGTCGATTATGCTGTATGCTCGGGAAAATCGAAAGATGGTGTGTATTCAGTTAAGGTTAAAAACCGCGGACAAATTTCATCGCCATTCGCTGTGGAAGTCATGCGCAATGGAGTATCGAAGTCTACCACTTGGACGGAAGGTATCAAGCCCGGAGGCAGCACCCGGGTAACGATTTCAATTGAAAAGGGGGATCAAGTGAAAGTCAACCCGATGACGGGCATACCCGAATACAATCGCAACGACAACTCGCTGCGCACAGAAGGCATCATGCGCACTGTAGAACCAACTACATTCAAGTTCCTGAGTAGCGTCGATAATCCGGAACACTCGCAACTTTTTTGGATACCCCTTTTGGGCTGGAATGAATATAATAAATGGATGCTTGGGGCGAGCATTCATAACCGAACCCTCCCTCGAAAGAACTTCCAATGGAATATTTCTCCGATGTATAGCTTCAATTCGGGCACTATTGCCGGTTTTGGAAATGTCGAATATAATAATGGCACATGGGGTGCCGGGTTACTGGCTCGTCGATTTGGCATCGCTACTTCTTCTTTCGATGCAGAAGATGCGGTGCGCAGCTACGATGTGCTGAACCCTTACTTGCAATACAAACTTTTCCGCAATAGAACCGCCAAAGACTATAGCGGAAGCGTTCGTGTTTCATACTTCACTATTGGTGAGTGGTACAAAGAAAACCGCAAACCTCGTTTCAACGATTTCCTCTATGTACCGCAAGGTCCTGATCAAACGATGCGAGCAGACCAGTGGCGTGTTGATTTTGAAATCAAGAAGAAATTGCCGCGCAGCACCATTGTGTGGCACAGTCAAATTGAACTAGGCGATTTCACCGACATGAATATCATGCATCAACACACGCTCGATCATGAATGGGTGTATAAGGGAAAAGGTGCTAAAAAGGTTCGTACTCGTCTTTACGCAGGTATCGGTAATGGATTTTACCTGAATGCAGCCGGTCAATATGGCGGCGTGCGCCGCGATAACAACAGCCCTGCAAATGGTCTTCGCGGGGATTATCTCTATGAAGGATTGTTTCTAGGTCGCGACCAGCAAACGGGTGGCATGTCACAGCAATTCATGCGCACACAGGGTGGACTTGCCGCTCCTACTTTGCAGTCGGCTAATGCCTACTTGTTATCGCTAACCACTGAAATTGACGTCCCGTTTAAGTTACCACTTGGAGTATATGGAGGCATTGCAACCATGAAAAACGACAATAACTCAGATGTAATACGTACCACTAATACCGAAGTGCGCACTATGTGGAACGCCGGTGTTTGTGTGCGGGTTATCCCAAATGTTTTGAAGGTGTATGTGCCAATTATTTATTCAGATAGCATCCGCGATGAAATGAATGCGCGCTCACTTACCTTCGCACAAAGCATCCTGTTCGAATTCAATATCAACAATATGAATCCGTTCAAGATTGCCGAAAGCATTACTAACCGATAAATCCGATGTCGACTGCACGCACCAAGATTTACTTTGCTTCTGACTTTCATTTGGGTTCGCCCAATGATGAAGTAAGTCTCGTGCGCGAAAAGAAAGTCGTCGCTTGGTTAGAAGCAGCCCGAGCCGATGCCGCCGAGATATTCCTGGTGGGTGACATTTTTGACTTCTGGTTTGAATACAAGAGAGCCGTACCCCGCGGTTACTCGCGTTTGCTGGGCAAGATTTCCGAAATCACCGACAGCGGCATTCCGGTGCATGTATTTACGGGCAATCACGACATGTGGATTTTCGACTACTTACCTAAAGAATGCGGTGTTCAAGTGCACCGCGCACCCATTGAACGTACATGGGGAGGAAAGCAATTTTTGATAGGACACGGTGATGGTCTTGGGCCGGGCGACTACGGATACAAATTCATCAAAAAGATCTTCGCCAGCAAAGTTTGTCAATGGTTGTTTGCCCGCCTGCATCCCAACTTTGGTATCTGGCTCGCTCGCTCGCTTTCGGGGTACAGCAGAAGTACCACAGGCCATAAAGACAAAGAATACCTGGGCGACGATAAAGAATGGCTCATCGTGTATTGCCGCGAAGTGTTGGAAAAAAAGCACTACGACTATTTCATTTTCGGACATCGGCACATGGCCATCGATTTCAAACTCAACGAGCGTGCTCGTTACATCAATTTAGGCGAATGGATGCACCAAGAGTCTTGGGGGTGTTGGGATGGTGAGGAGCTCACGTTGATGAATGCGGCAGTAAGGACTGGGGACTGGGGACTGAGGACTGGGGACTGGGGACTGGGGACTGGGGACTGAGGG
>Ga0315907_10002453_pt1 | contig 23291 bp, 24 predicted proteins | sample LakEriMetagenome_3_FD_203525 | JGI IMG/M metagenome (GOLD analysis project Ga0315907, IMG submission 203525) | Freshwater fungal communities from buoy surface, Lake Erie, Ohio, United States - Buoy 12 MA123 | ecosystem: Environmental > Aquatic > Freshwater > Lake > Lake biofilm | place: USA...
AAAAGATAGGCGCTTTCCAAGTATTCGGTCTTACAGAAACTATTACAATGGATAGAGGATGGACAACTAATATTTATGCTAGATTGAATATCATACCATTTAATATTATGGCACCGTATTTTAGAAATCAAACTTAACCGTAAATAATTTATGGATAGTATACCTACTGGATTATTTGACATACTAGGAAACACGGATGTAAAGAAAACCTTGCTTGCCAGTATACAAAATGTTATTCCTACACTTACACAAGAAGATATTGATAAACGTGTCAAACCACGATATTTTGCCAAGTATACTGCGCAACGTAATGGTTTGATATATGAATTGGATGGTGGGCAGTACGCAGCTATTGAAGATAATAACTTATTTAGAAAAACTACCATTGATTGGATAATACGTGGTAAATTGGAAGATACCATCTTGACTTTGCCAAGTGGGGACAATATATTAATCAAGGGAGTGATTAGCCAAAACAAAGAACTTTTATCGCTTGCAGAGGAAAAGTTACCTGGTATCACGAATCACTTACGAAACTATATGGAGTTTTGGTCGGGGGAGTAAATGGTCGTTCAATCGGTTACGGAGTTACAAAAACTACAAAACAGAATTGAAACTGAGGCATCAGTCGTGGTGCCTATTTTTGTCGATCAACACTCACATCCCGCAATAAATACCATCTCGTCACTTCACATTCTTATTGATAAAGATTACTACTGCGTTCCATTTAATCATCCCGACGCAATACCAATGTCCATTTCATTGGAACGTGCATTTAAAGTAATCACACTTTATAAAAGAGAAATTCTTCACACGTTCAACATCCCGCAGGAACGTGTGCATGATGTTGCAACAATACTACATCTATCCAGTAAAGTCATTCCCGAAATACGAGAATACTATACCCCGATTATCACCAGAATGTTGCAACAATTCCAGTTTAAGAATTTACATCTGAGTGTTCCACTTATGATGTGGGTCGAATATGGATACAAACTAACTCAGTTTCTAAAAGAATCTTTTTATAATAAAATTCCAGATGGGTATGATTTTGTTAATAATAAAGTTATACCAACATTAACTACTATTGAGAAATCTGGTATTTATGTTGATTCTGCTGTGTTGATGGAACATTATGGTGATGTGAAAAAGTATATAAACAATAATACTATATATTCTGAGTACAATCCCTATACATCAACAGGTCGTCCAAGTAACAAGTATGGTGGAATTAACTTCGCGGCAATCAATAAAAACGATGGTACTCGACGAGCATTTACCAGTAGATATGGTGATGATGGTTTACTTATCCAATTTGACTATGAGGCGTTTCATCTTCGATTGGTTGGGGCACAAATCAATTATAACCTGCCCACGAGTTCTGTACACACCTATCTCGCCCAACAATACTACGGCAAGCAGGAAGTGACGCCAGACGAGTACGAGCAGTCAAAGGCGCGTACATTCGCACTAATGTATGGTATGAACGAGGATTTTGGTGGAGTAGAGTTTTTCCATAATGTACGAAAATACTCTGAACAGTTATGGGATTTTTATAAGGTTATGGGGTTTATTAAAACAAACAGTGGAAAACGTATAATAGTAGATGAACCCTCACCCAACAAAGTATTTAATTATTCCGTACAATGGTTGGAAACAGAAGAAGCATTGTCCAAAGTATCTATGGTGTGTCAATTATTGGAAGGTAAATTGACCAAACCAATTCTATATACATACGATGCATTACTATTGGATTTACATAGGTCAGAAACCGCTATGCTTCCCCGTATCAAGAGTTTGTTGGAAGAAGGTGGATATCCAACAAGAATGTATAAAGGTAGAAATTATGATGAGTTGGAGATGATAAAAATATAAGGTTTCACCGTACATAATAATATTTATTAGGAGATTAACGCTGGAAAGCTTTACCCTAATGAGTTTATATTATGAAAGCAGAAACGCAATTACTCTGTACTTTTTGTGCAAAGAAAGACATAGAAGTAACAATCGAACAGATTAAGAAAGTTTATACTCTTGCATTTAATTCAGTATATGTGTTGGACAATGTGAATGATGAAAATCAAGTCATATTAACCTACAACATTGATATGTCGAAACCTGTTCGCGGTGCAGCACCGGAATCTACAATTTCAGTTCATAGAAAGAAACAAACAAATACCATTTACACAATTAATGCAATTAACAAGTTAATTGAAGAAAAGAATGGTGGTGTATTAGATAAATCATATAAGATTGATTGGTCTGAATTGCAGAACACTGTATTGGTGACTGCATATGGTCGTTTGAAAAAAGTAAATACTAAAATTTCTAATATAATTAATTTATAAAAATCACTACTTGACAAATAAGCAGTACCTCGTTATAATACTATGACGAGGAGTTTTAAACTCTCAACACTAAACACTAAAAGGAGTAAAAGTATGGCACTGGATTTTAATGCCCTAAAGGCAAAGCTGAACACATTCACTAAGCAGACTGACCGCAGTGAATCCATTTGGAAGCCCACCGAAGGTAAGACGACTATCCGTATCGTCCCGTGGGTGCAGAATCGTGAGAATCCCTTTATTGAGCTCTATTTCCATTATCTTGGTAATAAGACCTACATCTCACCTCTTTCGTTTGGGCGCCGTGACCCTATCGCGGAATTCGCAGACAAGCTAGTTGAAGATGCACGCCGTGAGGGTCGTGACGCCGAGAAGGCTGCGTATTCGCAGTCACGTGCTTTCCGTCCGAAGCTCCGTACGTATGTTCCTATCATCGTTCGTGGTGAAGAGAGCAAGGGTGTTCGTTTCTTCTCATTCGGTAAGACAGTCTATCAGGACCTTCTTTCGTACATCGCTGACCCTGACTACGGTGATATCACCGACCCGAAGGCTGGTCGTGACATTGTAGTAGAGTACATTCCGCAGGAAAAGTCGGACACGAATTTTGCTAAGACCTCAGTTAAGGTGAAGCCGAATCAGACTCCTGTTGTTGCTGATGTGGACCTTGCAAAGAAGCTTCTTTCTGAGCAGCCCGATATTTTCTCCCTGTACAAGGAACCTTCGTACGAGGAACTTCGTGTGGTTCTGGAAAAGTATCTCGATCCTGATAGCACAACACCAACCCCCGCACCTGCAAAGGGTAGTCCTGAGGTTAAGAGTGTGACGGCGGAAATTCTCGACGTTAAGACAGAGATTTCTGAATCGGCACAGGTCAAGAACGCGCTTGATGAATTTGATAAGCTATTCGACAATTAATCGGTAATCATTATGAGTACCGAAAAGAAAACTAAGAAACCAATGCCGTCAGCAAATCGTGACGAATTGGCACAAGTCATCGCAGACTCACTCAACAAGTTAAATAAGGATTCCGATCAGGTTGCTTATTTCCTTGATGGGCAAGAAGAAACACCAACCGACTTTACCGATTTTATTTCTACTGGTGCAACTATGTTGGACATTGCGGTGAGCAATCGTCCGTATGGAGGTATCGCAGTCGGTCGTATTACTGAACTTACTGGTCTTGAAGGTTCTGGTAAGTCATTGGTTGGTGCACAGCTTATCGCTAACACGCAGAAACGTGGTGGTGTGGCAGTACTTATTGATACCGAAACCGCAGTCAATCCTGACTTCTTCAAGGCGGTGGGTATCAATATGAATAAACTAGTATATGTTCATCTTTCTACCGTAGAAGATATCTTCGATGCGATTACAAACATTATTGAAAAAGTTAGAACTGGTAAGGAAAAGGATAAGCTTGTCACGATTATCGTTGACTCCGTTGCCGCTGCGTCTACCAAGAAAGAAATGGAAGCCGATTTTGGAAAAGACGGATATGCAACAGATAAAGCAATCATTATCTCCAAAGCGATGCGTAAGATTACAGGACTTCTTGGACGAGAGCGAATCGCACTAGTCTTTACCAATCAACTTCGTCAGAAGATGAACGCTCCTGCGTTCAGTGACCCGTGGACTACTTCGGGTGGTAAGGCTATCGCATTCCACGCATCTACTCGTATTCGTTTGTCATTGATTGGTAAAATCAACGATTCAAGTAAAAATGTGGTTGGTGTTAAGGTAAAGGCGGTAGTGGTAAAGAATCGTCTTGGTCCACCGCATCGTGTCGCGGAATTTGATATCTACTTCGACCGTGGTATTGATGACTATGGTAGCTGGTTGGATGTCTTGAAGGACAATGGTTTGGTCAAGCAATCGGGTGCATGGTATACTCTGGTTGATGACACTACTGGTGAAGAATTGAAATTCCAGTCTAAGGATTTCCCAAAGATTTTGGATGAAGATATGGATAGAAAGGAATCTATCTACCAGAAGATTTGTGACGCACTGATTATGAAATACAAGACGGAATACGATCCAGATGCGATGTCGTTAGATACTGGTGAAGAAGATAAGAAAGAACTCTTACTGGATTAATATATGTTAGAAGAATTCATATCTATTGCACTTGAAGCATTTACCAACGCATCGGGTGATGTAGATAAGTTTGAATTACAACTTCGACGGAAACTAATGTCATACAATAATGTAATGACGCCACAGGTTGCAATTTCGCAACCTGTGGTACCAGTTCCGTTTGAAGCAAACTTATCGGTTACTGCAAATGACCCCATTCTTCAAGAACTTGAAGGATTGGATATTAACGCAATGGATGATAATGAAATTATTGCACTTGCACAAAAATTGGGGTTTATGAACTCGACGGCAGAGAGTAATGATGAGTGATCTACAAAAGGTTTTTGCATCAATGAATTTCGAAAATAACAATCAGGAGGGAATGACCTACAACAGTCGTGTCCTCCTGATTGACGCTTTGAACACCTTCCTTAGAAGTTATGCAGCAATTCCAACATTGGATGACAATGGAAATCATATTGGTGGAATGTCTGGATTTCTAAAAAGTATTGGTTCGGTTATACGTGATTTTAAACCCACTCGTGTTGTTATTGTGTTTGATGGTAAGGGTGGTAGTCAACGACGAAGAAAAATTTATCCTGACTACAAGGCAAATCGTAAACCACCAACTCGGTTGAATCGTCAATATGATATGACAACCGAACAGCAAGAAACGGAAAATATGAAATATCAACTGGTAACGTTGGTAGAAATGTTGGAGTGTTTACCAGTAACGGTATTTACTATGGACAACATCGAAGCGGATGATGTGATTGCATATGCATCGGAAATGGTTACCGCACAAGGTGGACAATCTATTATCTACTCAACAGATAAAGATTTCTTGCAGATGGTTACAGAAACTACCAGAGTATATAATCCTGTTAAGAAAAAGACGTTTGATGTAAATACCGTAATAGAAGCATACGGCGTTCATCCCGATAATTTCGTACATTATCGAGCGTTACTTGGTGACAAGAGTGATAATATTGATGGTATCCGTGGGGCGGGAGAAAAAACAGTTCTTAAACTATTACCAGAATTGTTAGATAATTCCGACATGGTAGACTACAATTTTATAGAACAAAAATATACTGATGTAAAAAAGAAACCAAAATTAATTGAAAATATTTTAGATAATAAAGATGTTATAGAACGTAATATGCAATTAATGCAATTACGTGATGTGAATATTTCTACTGATGCAAAGATGAAAATTATTCATAAGTTGGATACAACTAAGACAGATTTACGCAAGATGGACTTGACAAAGTTGCTCATACGCAGTAAAGTTATATCTAACTTCCCGAATTACGATATGTGGTTAACATCCACATTTGTTCCACTAACGAGGTTCTCTAATGGTTCCAATAGTAGCAGCACCACAAAACTATGATAGTAATGTAGACAATCTTTCAAAGTATGGAATTGAATTCCAAACAAAAGTATTAGCATCTATTATTTCAGCTCCTGACTTTTTAGAGCAATCGTTTGATGTCATCAATCCATACTTCTTTGACAGTGATTCCGGTAAATGGCTTGCGAAGAAAACATTAACATATTACAACGAATACCGCACTTTACCAACATTAGAATATTTTAAGATCGAACTATCGCACGAGAGTGATGATTCTCTTCGTGCGGGAACTATCGAACTGCTCAGAAAGGTTGTCACCAAGGTTACAGACAGCGATGCACAATATGTTCGTGATAAGTTTCTTGATTTCGCTCGTAACCAATCACTTAAATCAGCAATTATTAAATCGGTAGATTTATTGCAAAGTGGCGACTATAATGCAATTAAAACCGTAGTTGATAATGCCCTTCGTAGTGGTCAACCAAAGGAAATCGGTCTAAACTGGTCAGAAGATATTGAGGGTCGTTTGGCTCGCATTTCTCGTGATACTGTGGCAACTGGTTGGGACGTAATTGATGCAATTACTGGTGGTGGATTGGGTGGTGGTGAACTTGGTGTTATCGCTGCTCCATCGGGTATTGGTAAGAGTTGGGCATTGTCTACCATCGGTGCAAACGCATTGAAGAAAGGAAAACGTGTTGTTCATTACACACTTGAACTAAATGAAAATTATGTCGGTATTCGTTATGATACTATTTTCACTGGTATTGAACCTGGTAAGATTCCAGATAACGTTGATACAGTCAAAGATGTGGTGTCACAGATTAACGGACAATTAATTATTAAGTATTATCCTGCTCGAAGTGCAACGTGTAATACACTAATGGCACACGTGCAACAGTTAACTGCATTGGGATATAAACCAGATATTATGTTGGTTGACTACGCAGACCTATTGAGGTCAGCAGAACGAGTAGATGCACGGTATCAAGAACTTGGTGCAATTTACGAAGAACTTCGTGGTATCGCTGGAGAATTGAATATTCCGTGTTGGACTGCTTCGCAGACGCAGAGAAGTTCTATTCAAGACGATGTAATTCAAGCAGATAAGATTTCCGAAAGTTATAATAAGATTATGACGGCAGACTTGGTTATTTCTCTGAGCAGAAAGTTAGAGGATAAAGTCAATAAGACAGGACGTGCCCATATCATTAAAAATAGATTTGGCGCAGACGGACAAACTTTCCCTGTCGTAATGGATACAAGTATCGGTCAAATCAATATTTATGATGAGAAGTCCACAAAGGGTATCCTTTTGAAAAAACAAATGGATAATCAAGCAAATGATGAACGAAGTAATTTGAGAAAAAAGCTAGCAGAAATGAGTGGACTAGAAAGTTTGGATGATTAAGTAACATATAATTTTTTCAGACAGAAGCAACCTATTTATTTTACCATAACCATTTAACATAGAGTAAGTTTGGAGTAAGCAAATGCAGATTGAAGCAAAGATTTTAAGTGATATTACAGTGTTTATGAAGTATGCAAAATATAATCCAGAACTACAACGTAGAGAAAACTGGAAAGAATTAGTTGATAGAAATAAAGAAATGCATTTGGAGAAGTATCCAAACTTAAAGGATGAAATAGAAAGCGCCTATAAATTTGTTTACGATAAAAAGATTCTTCCATCCATGCGTAGTTTACAATTCGCTGGTAAGCCAATTGCTATTAACAATGCACGTTTATACAATTGCTGCTTTTTACCAATTGATAATGTAGACGCATTCAGTGAAGTAATGTTCCTTTTGTTGTCTGGAACAGGTGTAGGATATTCTGTCCAACGTCATCACATTGAGCAACTCCCAGAAATTAATAAGCCCACCAAGTCCCGTCGTTATCTCGTCGGTGATAGTATTGAAGGTTGGGCAGATGCAGTGAAGGTAATGATTACTGCGTATATGAAGGGCAAGGCATTACCAGTATATGATTTTTCCGATATTCGTCCAAAGGGTGCACAACTTATCACTTCCGGTGGCAAGGCACCAGGACCAGAACCATTAAAGGATTGTTTACATAATGTTCAAAAAGTTCTTGACCGTAAGCAAAATGGTGAAAAGCTCACCACAATTGAAGTCCACGATATTCTATGCTATATTGCTGACGCTGTACTTGCTGGTGGAATTCGTCGTTCCGCTATGATTTCGTTGTTCGACATTGACGATGATGATATGTTGACTTGTAAGTTCGGCAACTGGTGGGAAAATAATCCACAACGTGGTCGTGCAAATAATAGTGCAGTAATCGTTCGTTCAAAGGTTGAAGAAGAAACATTCTTTGAATTGTGGAAGAAGATTGAACTCTCTGGTTCTGGTGAACCTGGATTCTTCTTTACAAATGACAAGGATTGGGGCATGAACCCGTGTGCAGAAATTTCACTTCGTCCTTTCCAATTCTGTAATCTTACCACTATTCATGCTGGTGATGTTGTTGATCAAGATGATTTGAATGCGCGTGCAAAGGCAGCAGCATTTATTGGCACATTACAAGCATCGTACACAGATTTTCACTATTTGAGAGATATATGGAAGAGAACCACGGAGAAGGAAGCGTTAATCGGCGTGAGTATGACTGGAATCGCATCGGGTGGAGTGTTGAAACTCGACATGAAGGAAGCTGCAAATATGGTAAAGGAAGAGAATGCACGTGTATCGTCCATAATTGGTACGATGCCAGCGGCCCGTTGCACAACCGTGAAGCCGGAAGGCACATCGTCCCTCGTTTTGGGTACGAGTAGTGGTATCCACGCTTGGCATAACAAGCACTACATTCGTCGTATCCGTGTTGGAAAGAATGAAAGTATCTATAGCTATCTAAAAATTAATCACCCAGAATTAATTACAGACGAGTATTTTAAACCAAATCTTCAAGCTGTCATTGAAGTGCCACAAAAGGCACCCGAAGGCGCGGTCACTCGTCAGGAATCCGCATTGGATTTGTTGAAGCGTGTATCTAAGGTATGGAAGGAATGGGTGAAGCCAGGTCATCGTAAGGGTGCAAATAAGAATAATGTATCCGTTACCGTGTCTATTAAGGATGGTGAATGGCAAGAAGTGGGTGAGTGGATGTGGGAAAACCGCGAGAACTTCACAGCATTGTCAGTACTCCCGTATTCCGACCACTCATATATTCAAGCACCATTCGAAGATGTAAACGAAGAAACCTATAATGAACTTATTGGGCATTTACACGATATCAACCTAGACGATGTAGTAGAATTCGTAGATGGTACTAATCTGTCTGGCGAGGTAGCATGTGGTGGTGGTGCCTGTGAAGTTGTTTGATAAACAATAACGGGTTATATTACCCATACATCGGAGATTTATGAGATTTTTGAAGAGCATTCTTGCGCTGACAGTATTGTGCGCCAACGCATCCTTCGCACAGGTTACGAGTGGAACTTTAAGCGGTATAACAAAAGATAATACTGGTAATGTTATTAGTAATGCAACGGTTACAGTCACATTTGTTCCAACATCACAAAAGGTGATGACACGTACAAATGAATACGGTAAGTTTAGTATTACTAACCTGAAACCAGGAAGTCCTTATGTTATTTCTATAACTTCATTGGGATATCGTCCAAAGTCTTTGGGCGATATTTCCGTTGAGTTGGGTAGAACAACTAATAAAGAAATTATTTTAGATAAGATTGTTGTACAGTTAGAGGGTGTACAAGTTGTTTCCGATGTAGCGGCGCAGGCAAGAAAAGATGGGGTGACTGCACAGTTAAATAGAGATAAGTTGGAAGTATTACCAACGTTGGGTCGTAGTTTGCAGGATATGACCAGAATGACACCACAAGGTAATGGTGTGTCATTTGCAGGTTCCAATTATCGGTATAACAACTTAACTATTGATGGTGCAGCATCTAATGATGCATTCGGATTTAGTCAGTCATCTGGTCAATCTACTGCATCTGTACCTACTGGAACCCCAGGTTCACTATCACGTACCCAACCTATTTCATTAGATGCTATCGAACAAGTGTCTGTTGCTATTGCTCCATATGATGTAAAGATTGGTAACTTCACAGGCGGTAGTGTTAATGCGGTGACTCGTTCGGGAACAAACAAACAAGAAGGATCAATTTATAGTTTTGGAAGAGCACCGCAATTGGTGGGAAATGGATTGTCGGGTGATATTCCATCATCATTCAATGAATATCAATTCGGCGGTCGTATTGGTGGTCCTGTAATCAAAGATAAATTGTTCTATTTCTTCAATACGGAAATTTCTCGTAGAACGGACCCTGTGCTATTCGCACCAGGAAGTCAAGGTGCATTGTTAAGTAAAGAAATTGCACAACAAATTCAAGATAGTTTAATTTCATTTGCAGCAAAATCAGGTATATCAAACTTTGATCCTGGTACGATTGGAGCATACAACATTCAGGCAAATAGTGAAAAATACTTCGGGCGGTTAGATTGGAACGTTGGTAATTCCATTCTCACAGTTCGAAGTAATTTTGTTAATGCATCGGCAGGTAATTTAGAACGTGGTCAAGCATTAAATAAACTTGCCTCACAAGATTTCAATCACATCAGTAGAACATTGAGCACAGTAGCAGAGTTGAAATCACAATTAGGTGTGGGTGTGTCCAATAGTTTACTAGCAGGATATTCGTTGGTAAATGACCATCGTGACCCTTACGGTTCAGAATACGCACCACAGATTGAAATCCAAGATATTCAATTTGGACAAATTAATGCTGGCGCAGATCGTGAAGGCGTGGTGTATCGTACCCGAACTAGCACGTTTGAACTCACAGATAATTTAATCTGGTCCAAGAACAATCATACAGTTACTTTGGGTACACACAATGAATTCTATAATGTCCAGTACACATTCGTGAATGGATATGCGGGACGTTGGCAATATTCAAACATTGCATCATTCTTTGCTAACAGACCTAATCGTATTCGTTCCACTTTTGATTTAACGGATAACAGTTTAGATTATGTATTGAATAATCCTGGAGCGAATTTCAATATCGCAGTACCAAGCGTGTATCTGCAAGATGAAATTACACTAACCGACAGATTGAAAGTAAGTCTGGGCATTCGTGCGGATTGGAACATCATTGATACACCAACACAGGCGACAGAGTTTACCAATCTAACATTAACGGACGGGACACAACCATATACCAAGTTTACTAACAATTATGGTACGTCATTAATGATTGCGCCTCGTGCGGGATTCATTTGGGAAACAAATAAAGTTACTGTTCGTGGTGGTGCAGGATTGTTCCAAGGACGTATGCCATTCGCATGGTTTGCTTACCCCTTCATTCATAATGGTTTGGTGGTAGGAAATGTGGATGCCCGACCAACAACCACAGTTCCTTTAATTGTTGACCCACTACGTCAACGTTCCGTGAGTAGTACAACCAACTATGAAATGAACATCATCACGGACAAATATGTACAACCACAAATGGTACGTGGAAATTTGGCATTGGATATTAAACTTCCTGGTGATGCATTGTTGGTGTTAGATGGAACCTATACAAAAACATTGAATGATATTTTATTCACCAATGTGGGATTACCTGGAGCTGCGGGTAATTTGGGAGGAGCTGATACTCGTCCTGTATACACCTCAACGCGATTGTCCACAACGGCAATAAATCCCTACACATCGGTGTTTGCATTACAAAATACCAATCTAGGATATCGGTATAATTTAACAGCAAATCTTAGTAAAAAGTGGAATCGGTTGGATATGATGACAGCGTATAGCTATGGTCAAGCAAAGGATTTGGCCAATGGTCAACGTAACTCATTTCAATCGCACGTAGAATATAATCAATTAGTGAAAGCTAATGAATATGAATTAACATGGTCCAACTATGATGTTCGTCATAGAATCGTGTCTAACGCCTCGTGGAATGTAAAAAAGAATACCGTAATTTCCGCAGTGTATACAGGAGCATCTGGTTCACCGTTCTCATATGTGTATTCGGGTGATTTGAATGGAGATGGGTCCAGTCATAATGACTTATTATATGTACCACGAAACGCCTCGGAAATTAAATTGGTCCCTTCAGCACGACCTACTGGACAAACCGATACACGAACGGAAGCACAAATCTGGGCAGACCTTGACAAGTTTATATCAAATGATGTATATTTAAACAGTCGTCGAGGACAGTACACGGAACGTAATGGTGGAAGAACACCGTGGAACCATAGAGTAGATGTTCGTGTAACAGAAACGCATGGTAGAATGCAGTATACATTTGATATAGCGAATATTGGTAATTTACTGAATGATTCGTGGGGCAGGTCGTATTTCGTTCCTAATCTCAATAACCAAAACGTATATCCGTTACAATACCGTTCTGGACGCGCAGTGGGTGGAACACCTACGTATAGTTTCGACCCAACCGTAAAAACATATCAGTACGATGATTTGTTATCACGTTGGCAAATGCAAGCAGGTATCCGAATTAATTTTTAAGAGGTTAATATGATTAAAGTAATGAGATTTACCGCACCGTGGTGTGCGCCGTGTAAAATGATTGCTCCTATTTTTAAGCAATTGCAGGAAGAAATGCCAGCAGTTACATTTGAAACAGTTGATGTTGATGCAAGTCCTGATTTGGCAACGCAGTATAAAGTTCGATCAGTTCCAACAATTATTATCTTTAAAAATGATATTGATGTTGTATCGTTAACAGGTGCAAATTCAAAAGCTGGATATACCGAATTAATTAATGATGTTATAAATGGTAAATTTGACAAATAATTAAAACTAATTATATCAGGAGCACTAACTTGAAAGTACAAAGATTATATGACACGGCTATACTCCCATCAAAAGCACACGCTGGAGATTTGGGGTATGATTTATACGCCAATGCACAAGTCTCAATATATCCAGATGAAACATTATTGGTAAAGACCGGTATCGCTATAGGATTTCCCGCTGGGTATGGTGGTATTATTCGTGATCGTTCTTCCATCGCTACGAAGAAAAAATTATTTGTAGTAGCGGGTATAATTGATAACGGATATACAGGTGAAATTCAGGTAGCATTACACAACGGTGGACCAGATATTAAGACAGTTTACATTGGTGACAAGATTGCACAACTAATCTTAATACCAACAGTGGATTTTGCAGTAGAAGAGGTTACTGAACTCACATCGGAAGATGGAAGGGGGAGCAATGGATTCGGTTCAACAGGCGGCTGATTTTAGTATTACCTTCACCAACGCGGCATTGGGTGAAATGAAAAAGTTTTCCGAAGCGGAAAATAGTGAATATTTCCGTATTTCGGTATTACCTGGTGGTTGTTCGGGATTTAAGTATAACTTCAATATCATTGATAATCCAGAAGAGGATGATGTTGTTGTAGAGCAGGAAAATGGGTTGAAGATTGTCATAGACCCCTTTTCCAGCTCTTACTTAAATGGTACATTGGTTCATTATGTCATAGACATGATGGGATCTGGGTTTACCTTTAAAAATCCAAACGCTACTGCTAAATGTGGATGTGGAAGTAGTTTTTCCGCATAAGAAATCTATATGACAGAAATAAATACTCTATGGTTATTTTCCACACCAGTAGCAATTTTTAATTTATCGGATTTCGTCACCGATGATGTAAACCACGCATTACAAAATATTGGATACACAACGAATAGTTTAGTAGATGGAATTCGTGGTGACGCAGACCCAAGTAAGATACCCGCACTAAAACCATTATACAATAAATTCCAAGAGTGTATTGACGAGTACTCAAATAGAATTGGAATTCACACCAGTTATATTTATGAAAGCTGGATGAATATTCTAAGTATGAATGGTTCTGTTGGTGTTCATAGACATTATGATAGTGTAATTAGTGGAGCATATTATCCTTATGTGGACGAAGGAAGCGCACCAATTACATTTGTAAGTGCAACGGAAGGATTTAGAATGTTGGACGTACAGCATACAAGAAAAGATGCACCTGGTATGTATACATCTAATATAGAAAACGTGGAGTCGAAAACAGGACAGTTAGTATTATTTCCAAGTTGGGTTCAACATTACGTTCCACCAAATAAAACCAATATGAGAATTACGTTGAGTTTCAATACACAATATAACTTATGAGTCGTAAGAAAAAAGAAACTAAGTGTACAAGTAATAAAATTGAACAAACGGTTTCTACAATATTAACAAGACTTAATCTTCCTTTTGAAGAACAAGTTTCGGTGGATAGATACACCGTTGATTTTTTGGTAAATAAAAAATATATCGTGGAATGTTATGGTGACTTTTGGCACTGTAACCCGCAGCAATATACTTCTTCCTATTTTAATAAAGGTAAGAAAAAGACAGCCGAAGAAATTTGGCAACGTGATAATGAACGAAAGAAAAAATTTGAGCAGATGGGATTTAAATTTTTATGTTTATGGGAAAATGACATTAGAAATAATCCGAAAATTGTTCAATCAAAAATAAAGAAACATATTAAATTAGATGAGGGGTCATGAGAATTTTACTATTTGGTTTACCTGGTTCTGGAAAAACTACATTAGCACAAGAGTTGGTTAAGTTACTTCCAAACGCAGGTCATCTAAACGCAGACGCCATCCGTAAAGCATTTGAAGATTGGGATTTTAGTCCCGCCGGACGAGCACGACAAGCACTTCGTATGAGAACCATGTCCGATAATATTTTGGAAGAGGGTCGGGTGCAATATGTAGTATCTGATTTCGTGGCCCCAACCGCAGAACTCCGTGCTATCTACGAACCACACTTTGCAGTATGGATGGACACTATTACAGAGGGTCGGTTTGAAGATACTAACAAAGTGTGGCAAGTACCTACTGATAACGAATATAACGATCGTATTACACAATTTAATCCCGTAGAGGAAGAGGCACAGAGAATATGCAATTTAATTCTAAAGCATCAACAGTGTTAATGATTTTTTGTAAAAATCGGTGTTTTTGAGAGGCTTAATGATAAGTATAAGTATATGGTATTTTTGGAGATACACATGGCTTATACTTATTTATTAACTCACATACCCACTGGAAAACGATACTATGGTGTAAAATACGGTAAAAACTCACATCCAGAAAATTTATGGATTACTTATTTTTCAAGTTCTAAAATAGTAAAAGATTTAATAAAATCATATGGTAAGGATAGTTTTATAGCAGAGGTTAGAAAACTATTTGATACCCCAGAAGAAGCATTTGCGTGGGAACAAAAATTAATAAAGAAATGTAATTTAATACATAACACAAATTGGCTGAATGAAGGGTGTTTTGGAACTGGTAATCTAACATATGCTATGAAATACAAAACAAAAGAGCATATTGAAAAAGTGACTAAAAGTAGATTGAGTAAAAATTACAAACATTCACTGGAAACTCGTGAAAAAATAAAAGAAGCAAATTTACGAAGAACCGAAGATTGGAAAAATAAAATATCTGATAGTTTAACTGGAAAAAAACAGAGTGATGAAACCATACAAAAACGATCAGAAAAAATTAAAGAATTTTGGAGCAATCCAAAAAATAAAGAAATGATGCGAAAAAAACAAAAAGATGCATGGAAAAGTGGGCAACGAAAAACAAAACATGTATCGGAAGAAACGAAAAGAAAAATTAGTGAAACCTTAAAGAAAAAACACAGAGGTGAACATGCAGTTTAACCCCAAAGCACCCACTGGACTTATGGTGGGAAGATATCAACCCTGGCACAGAGGTCATCGTGCTCTATTTGAAAAGATTTTGTCTATTGCCGGACAAGTATGTATCGGCGTTCGTGATACTCACGGAACAACCGAAAAAGACCCATTGCCAATCGAAGATGTTATTTCTAGAATCCACGAAGATTTAGAACAAGATTACGCAGGTAAGTATACCATTTGGCAATTGCCAAATATTTCTGGTGTATACTATGGTCGTGATGTTGGTTATAAAGTCGAACAAATTAAGTTGGATGATGAAATTGAATCAATTAGTGCAACCCAAATTCGTAAGGAACTCGGAATATGATTATAAATGATACGAACGGTAACCAGTGGTGCTATGTAAAAATACCACGAACTGGTACGAAAGCATATAACAGTTTATTTGATGAATCATTTGCAAGTGAATTGAAAGCTAATAAATTTTATCCACTGGGTCATTCATCATACAGTATATTATCAACAGTCAATGATAGTTCTGTTAAGTACTTCACAGTAGTTAGAAATCCTGTTGATAGATTTATTTCTTCTTTACGTTATATGTTTGAACGTAAAGCAACAGACCCGCGAATTTCTTTTGTGCTTCCACATGATACTATTCACAATATGGTTACTTTTTTCTATGAAAATTTCAATAGAAATTGTCAACCAAAAGGAAACACATTAAGTGAAATATTTAATACGCAATCTGAATGGTTTATTGGTGCATTCTTTAAAACACAAAAGTTCTGGGCAAGCAGTTCGGAAATCACTGTGTTTAAATATGAAAACATATCTGAATTTAATAACTGGATAACAAATAATTTTACATATGACATCAGTAAACTTGAAGCATTGGACTTGATAGAAACCGATCCTTTGAATAACCTAGACTTTACTGACCCTGAATTTATTGAGTTGGCGGAGCATTTGTTCCACGAAGATTTTATTACATTTAATTACCCATTAAATTATTTAACTGATTAATTATGGTTCATCCAAAGCGACATAAGGATATTTTATAATGGTACATGTTAAATTAGATGATAAAATTGAAATTATTTCCGCAATAAATATTCCTAAACAACTGCAATTATAATGTTCTGCATTATAAGCTTACCAAGGGCAAGCAGTGTTGCAATACATTCGTGGATATTAGAAAGTTTGAGTATAAAGTATCCGGAATACAAACAATATGCTGATAATTTATTAAATACTACTCCTGAAATTTTTCAAAAAAGTATAGAAATATTTGAATATAAAGCTGGTGTAGAAAATATATTACATAGAGAAAATTCGGTATATGAACAAATCAGTCCGTATGTACTGTATGAGCAGATAATTGACACTACACCACTCCCAATAATTAATTTAAAAGTTGGTAAGTCGTATAACATAATAAATAAATTTATAAAAAACCAAAGATACAAGACTATAACCCTACTAAGACGAGATTTGCGACAACAATTTTTAAGTTTTATTTTGTCTATGTACACAAAAACATTTCACGGAGATCCACATATCATACACCAAAAAAGACAGATGATGTCGGGCATATATGTTTCCGAAGATATGTTTACTATGTGGTTTGAGTGGTTGTGCAGATTACACAGAATAAAACAATTAACGGATTATGTGTTTTATATTGAAGATTATGTAAACGATCCAGAAAAATTGTTAAAATATTTAGATTTACCAGAATTAGATAATTATTCCAAAGTAGTTCAAAAAACGATAGATAATAATTTAGTAGCTAAAATAACAAATATAGATGAATTTAATAAAAACTGGAACAAATATTGTTCTATATACAAGGATGTGATATGATGATTCACCCAAAACGACATATAGCAAAAACAATAAGTTATAGAATTCTTAGTACTACTATTGGATTTTTTACTATATGGGTTGTTAGTGGATCTATAAAAGTTGGTGCTGCGTTTGGTATAGCAGAATTATTGTGGAAACCAATACAATATTATATTCACGAGAGAGTTTGGTATAGATGGATAAAATTCGGAGTTGACAAAGACGCCGACTAAGGATATATTAAGAGAGACTATCAAGGAGAACTCGTTAATGTATCAGAATATTTTTATTGAAGATGGTGAAGGTCGTGGTATAGTACATCTCTGGGATGACCAGGAAGGCTATACCACGTTGCCGTTTTCACAGTTTGATTATGCATATAAGGCTGACCGTAATGGGTCTAAGTTGAGTATGACAGGTGTTCGTGTTAGTAAAACCAAGATGTATAAGTGGGATGACCCAACCTTATTTGAAAGTGATATTCCCCGTGAAACTCGTGTAATCACAGATTTATATTTGGATAGTGACGAACCATCAAAGGGTCACAAAGTTATTTTCTTTGACATTGAGGTGTCAATGGAAAATGGTATTCCGAATATTGAAAACCCGAACAATGAAGTTACCGCCGTTACCCTTTATGATAATGTCACGAAGGAATATACGGTATTGGTACTAGACAAAACAGGGTCTAGACAAAACTATAAGAAGGGTGATATTGACACGTACTTCTTTGATAACGAACTAGACTTACTTTACAAGTTCATTGATGTATATGAAGCTATCGGTCCCACTATTATTACGGGATGGAATAGTGATTATTTTGACGTACCTTATCTTTACAATCGGTTAAAGCAACAGTGTGGAAACGGTATTGCAAACCGACTGTCCCCTATTGGAAAGTTGAAGTATTCCAAGTTTCGAAAGAAGTGGATGATTGCCGGTGTGACATCACTGGATTATCTTGACCTTTATAAGAAGTTCACCTACGGACAACAGCAAAACTACCGTCTGGATACGATTGGTCGTATTGAAGTTGGTATGGGTAAGGTAGAATACGAAGGGTCACTTGATGACCTGTTTGAAAATGACCTTGATAAGTTTATTGATTATAACGTGCAAGACGTACGTATCATCGTGGAAATTGACAAGAAAATGAAGTTGATTGAGTTGGTTCGTGGTATTTGTCACGTTGGTCATGTACAATACGAAGATTATTGTTACAGCTCCAAGTTCCTCGAAGGAACAATCATTACCTATCTACACCGCAAGGGATTGGTGGTAAGCAACAAGCCTGCCGATGGTCGGCAGTTGATGAATGACCGTGTAGAGAATAATGATGAAGGATTCTCTGGTGCATACGTGAAACCTCCTGTACCAGGTTTGTACGATTGGATTTATTCACTCGACTTGCAATCACTATACCCAAGTATCATTATGAGTCTCAATATTAGTCCAGAGACTAAACGCGGGTTTGTGACGAATTGGGACGTTGAGAAGCACCGTAAGGGTGAAATTGATATCTATCTGGTACGTGATAAGGACACGGACGCGATTACTCGTTTGCCTCGTGAAAACTTTATTAAGTTTATGAACACGGCAAATATGTACATCAGTTCTAATGGTGTATTGTATGATGCTAACAAGACGGGTATTATTCCAGAAGTACTTGACCGTTGGTTCGCAGAACGAGTAGAATATAAGAATTTGATGAAGAAGTATAAGAACGAAGGTAACGCAGAGTTGGCAGACTATTACGATCGTCGTCAACACATTCAGAAGATTTTCTTGAATTCCTTGTATGGTGTTCTTGGACTTCCTATCTTCCGTTTCTTTGACATTGACAACGCATTGGCCGTTACAGCAACGGGACAAGATGTTATTAAGAATAGTGCAGAGTTTGCAAATAATTTGTATAACGACAGACTGAAAGACGATAAGGATTATTGTATCTATATTGATACCGACTCGTTATACTTTTCATCCAAAGCACTACTACCAGAAAACGCAGAACCAAAGGACTTTACTATTAAATTGGCTCGTGCGGTGGAAAACAAGTTGAACGACTACTATAACGTAATGTCGAAGGAATTGTTTTTCTGTGATAAGCACAGGTTCTATATTAAGGGTGAGTCTGTCGCCAGTAAGGGTGTGTGGATTGCTAAGAAGCGATACGCTATGAACGCGGTGTATGATTTGGAATCTAACCTAGATGTTGATAATAAAATCAAGATTAAGGGATTGGATGTAGTACGGTCAACATTTCCGCCGGCATTCCGTACGTTTATGAATGGGGTATTGAAGGACGTACTAGGTGGCATCACCAAGGGTGATATGGATAAAAAAGTATTAGATTTTCGTGTCGCGTTGGATAATGAGAACTATATCAACGTTGCTAGAAACACATCTGTTAAAAACATCTCAGAATATGAAAAGGGTGCTGGTAAACAATTGGGTGAGTTTAAGAAGGGAACTCCCGCACACGTAAAGGCGTGTATTACATACAACCGAATGTTGCGTCATTTTAACATACAAAACAAGTATGAAAAAATTTCAGACGGTGAAAAGATTAAGTATGTGTATCTCAAAACAAATCCGTGGAATCTAGAAACCATTGCCGTAAAGGGATACAATGACCCGAAGGAAATTACGGATATCGCTTCGCAGTATATTGATTACGAGGCATTGTTTGTGAACGAATTAAAAACAAAACTAGAAGATTTTTACAGTGCATTAGGATGGGGACTTCTTCCTACTGATGTCAATCAAAAAGCAGATGAATTCTTTTCATTCTAAGAGGTTATTATGGAACGACCAAACAAGATTACGTTTTATAGAAATCAAAGAAATAAGTTAATCCCTGGGTGGAACGTTCGTTCTGCATCACCAAAAAGAACGTGGATGGACGAGTATAAGCATATGTACCGATGCCTTCCAATGACTATCGCAAATCAAAACGGATGGGTTATTGAATGTCCGTGTGACATCAGTGCTGTTTGGTTTGGTGGACAAGACAAACGTTCTATGCACTTTTGGTTGGACCCAGAATATAACGTATCAAATCAGTGGGTGAAGTGTCATTTTGTTGGCGGAGTTATCACGTTTGAATTTGATTTCTTAGTTAAAACAAACGAAAAAGTTAATATGTTGGTTCGTGGTGCACCGAATTTCTTTATTGATGGGGCACATCCTTTGGAGGGTGTAGTTGAAACAGATTGGTTAAACTACACATTTACAATGAACTGGCGTGTTACAGAAATAAATAAAATTGTAAAGTTTAAAAAGGGTGACCCCATCTGTTTCATTCAACCAATTCCACACAATTATGCGGAAACGTTTGATTTTGAAATCAAACATTTGGATGAAAATCCTGAGTTGTATGAAAAATTTCATACGTATAATAATTCACGTATGCAATTCAGTGCAGATAAAAAAGCTGGAAAGCATAACAAGGATTGGCAACGGCATTATTTTAATGGAATGGAAGTAGGAAATAATACGGAAATAGGTGAGGACAGACACGCTATCAAATTAAACTTGGTTGATCCCAAAGATCAAAAATTGGTGTCCAACACTGTTATCGTAACTAACACCCAATATAATCACAATCACACCGATACGTTTGTCAATGTAAATGAAGTGAAAAAGACAGCATACGAGTATGTACGAGACTGTATCAAAACCGATACAGCGCCAAGTCCAATTCATGGTATCGGGACGTTTGCTCTCTGTGATATTAAAAAAGGTGAAGAAGTATTTCCAAAATGGACGGGTGAAAGTGGTACATATGGTGTAACCCCAAAAGAATTTAATGCATTGCCAACATACGTGCAGAATATTATTCTGAAATCGTATGAAAATACCAAAGAAAATTTCTATTGGTTCAAGTTACATAAAGACGGTTGTTTTAACTTAGCTAATCCCTATGTGTATATGAACACCGCAGAAGAAAATGGTAACGTGGATTCCAACACAGGAAAAGCATTAAAAGATATTAGTTTGGGTGAAGAAATTTTGGGTACTTATAAATTAGAAAATACTAAACCTAAGTTAGAAGTTCTTAAATAGTATTTAATAAAGGACTTGACATTTTGTGGGATGTGTGATATATTTCATACATCCCCTATTCCTTGGAGATTAACATGCTATTCAAAACCAGTGTTATCATTGTGGGATTGTTCGCAATCTTCGTGTTGATTAGTGCAATATATGCCCATATCAGTTATGCTATTATGAAGATGGATTCGGAGAGGGATATTTCATGACATGGGACTGGTTATTCGGTGCAAAGTTGTTTCTGATTTCTTTAATCATTATGTTCATCCTCGACAGGGTTATCAAATGAAAATCGTCAAGTCAAGTGAATGGTTAATTTCCGAAAACAAGAATGGTGGTGAAAAGTTCTGGCGTTTACACATCGTCAAGGACGGTGCAGACTATTACACGCAGACTGAATGGTACCAGATTAGTAAGACTGGTCGTGAAACGAAACGTCAGACCTCCGAACCATACTTTGCTGCTCCCACGAACGTTGGTCGTGCAAATGAACGAAATTCCCAAGAGCAGGCAGACTTTGAGTATGATGCCGTTATCAAGAAGCAACGTGACAAGGGATTCCGTGCAAAGGGTGAACGGAAAGATGTTCGTCCAATGCCGATGCTCGCCCATAAGTTCTCCGACCACAAGGGAAAGGTGGAGTTTCCTGTTTACGTTCAGCCCAAGTTGAACGGGATGCGAATGCTGTTCGATGGTGAGAACGGCTGGAGTCGGGGAAACAAGGAAGTGATTCCCGAAGTGATTCAGCACTTGAAGTTTGATGCAGGCGGGTTTATTCTTGATGGTGAGCTGATGTTGCCGAACAACGTACTGTTGCAGGAGAGTATGACGGCAATCAAGAAATATCGTCCAGAATTGTCACCAAATCTTTTATATCACGTATATGATATTGTGGATAGTGAACTTCCTTATGCGAAACGTCAGCAGATTATTCACGATATTCTCCACGATGCTCCCCCCAACGTTGTTCGTGTTCCTACGTGGGAAGCTTTCAATGAGGCGGATGTGTTGGTCTGGCATAAGTCATTCACTCGTGATGGGTTTGAAGGAACGATGATTCGAAATCCAGATATGCCATATGAAATTGGAAAACGGTCATATTCACTACTTAAATTAAAGGATTTTATTGATGCTGAATATCGTATTGTTGATATTATTGACGGTGATGGAAGCGATAAGAATCTCGCCATATTTATTCTCGAAACCGATGATGGACAGCATTTTAATTGCCGTCCGGAGGGATCACAAGAAAATCGTAGAGAACTTTACAAGAACCGCTCTAAACTGATTGGTCTATATGTGACTGTGAGGTATCAAGAATTATCCAGAGATGGTATACCCATCTTCCCAGTGGGAGTCGGTATTAGAGAATTGGGAGACTTTTAAAATACAGGCGGTGCAGTCGGTCGGGACGACGGTAGTAAATTGGGCTCGCTACTCGTTATATCTTTTACTACGCTAGCCAAGGACTTAGGGAAACCTATGTGGGGTTCGAATCCCCCACCGCCACTATGAGGTGATTATGGCATTAGAAAACTATTTTGTAGAGCATATCAGTTTTTCGGAAACAGTTAGAAATTTTCTTCGTCGTTGGCATTATTCGGATTATGTGAATATACAAGAAAAAGAAACATTTGGATTATTTCGCGAAGGAACATTCCTGCCAGAATTGGTGGGTGTTTGCGTTTATACCCGTCCAGCAGGTGCTTCTGCGGCACAGAAATATTATCCCACCAATCCTGACAAATGTTTAGAACTTCGTAGATTATGTTTAATTGATGACACGCCAAAGAACGCTGAAAGTTTTTTTGTAGGTAGGACATTAAAATGGTTACGAAAAAATAGTGAGTGGAAATTCGTAGTCAGCTACGCAGACGAACAGCAAGGACACAAAGGTATTATTTATAAAGCAGCA
>Ga0315907_10002455_pt1 | contig 23280 bp, 21 predicted proteins | sample LakEriMetagenome_3_FD_203525 | JGI IMG/M metagenome (GOLD analysis project Ga0315907, IMG submission 203525) | Freshwater fungal communities from buoy surface, Lake Erie, Ohio, United States - Buoy 12 MA123 | ecosystem: Environmental > Aquatic > Freshwater > Lake > Lake biofilm | place: USA...
TTGTGGAAGGGCATGATGCCCGGCACCACCGGCACCTCGGCGCCCAGGCGCTGCGTCTCCTCCACGAAATGGAAGTAGGCGTCGGGGTTGAAGAAGAACTGCGTGATGGCGGCACTGGCGCCGGCCTTGACCTTGTGCACATAGTGCTGCAGGTCGCGCGCGGCGTAGCGCTGCTGCGGGTGGTATTCGGGGTAGGCCGCCACCTCGATGTGCCAGTCGGGGCCCTGGGTTTCGCGGATGAAGGAGACGAGTTCCGAGGCGTAGCGGAACTCGCCGGCCGTGGCCGTGCCGCTGGGCAGATCGCCGCGCAGGGCGACGAGGCGGCGGATGCCTTGTGTGCGGTAGGTGGCCAGGATCTCGGCGATGCCCTCGCGCGTGGAGCCCACGCAGGACAGGTGCGGCGCGGCCTCGAAGCCGGCTGCCGCGATGGCGCTGACGGTGGCCAGGGTCTTGTCGCGCGTGGCGCCGCCCGCGCCGTAGGTGACGCTGAAGAACTCGGGCTTCACCTCGCCCAGACGCTGCACCACGTCCTTGAGCTTGGCGTCGCCCACGGGCGTGTTGGGGGGGAAGAACTCGAAGCTGACGGGGGTGGAGTGGTTCATGGGGTGCATACCGCACTTTCAGCGGCGCTCAGGGTTCAGGTCGCGTCGCCGAAGTGCCTTCGTGCGGCCTCGGCCAATCGCTGATCAAAAGTGAAAAGGGGGGCGGCGAGCTGATCGGCCAGCGCCAGGTAGGCCGCGTCGTAGGCGGTCAGCCCGTAGCGGGCGGCGAAGCCGAGCACGGCCGTGCAGACACCGGCATGCAAGGTGATGCGATGGTCTTCAAACGCCTGCAAACCTGCGCGCGCGATGTCTGGGGCGACACCCGAGCGGAGCTTGTTGCGCGCCACGTTCGCCATCTCGTAGATCAGCAGGTCCGGTGCCTGGAGCTCCCTGCCCGTGAGCATCGCGGCCGCTTCGTGCGCGTTGTCCTCGTGCCAGACCTTGGCCGCCAGCACGCTGCAATCCACCACGGCCCATGGCGAAGTCCGCCACCGCGGCGGTGGTTCTGCCGCGTGCAGACGCCGGGGTTGTGCGGATGCCATCAGCGGCTGTCCCGGTCGGCCCGGATGATGTCCACGGCCCTGGGCGCACTGCGCAATGCAGGATCGTGGAACCAATCGCTGGCTTGAAGCTCCTGCCAGACCTGCTCGGGCGTCTTCCAGCCCTGAACCCGCGCCTGGCGCAACGACGGGGCAGGCGGGGCCGAGTCGATGGGCACGGATTCGAGCGTGGCTTTCTCGAGGATGGCCAACAACTCGCCCTGCAAGGACCGGTGGTTGCGCGCCGCACGTTCGCGCAGGCGCTGTGCCAGCTCATCGGGCACGGACTTGATGGAGATGTTGACGGCCATGAGAGTCACCTTCAGCGGTTTCAGGGCAAAAGCATCGAAATGGACCCGAAATATATCCGCAAAACATCCGAAATGGATCTATTTCGGATGCGATTATACTGATTGCGGCCGGAAAGCGCACAGGCCTGCAAGGCTGCCAGCGCATCGCGGAGGCCTTCCAGGCGAGGGCCGGGCGCAGCCCGGCTCTCGCCTGCTCCACTCAATACCGGTACGTGTCGGCCTTGTACGGCCCCTGCTTGGGCACGCCGATGTAGGCGGCCTGCTCTTCGGTGAGCTCGGTGAGCATGGCGCCCACCTTCTTCAGGTGCAGGCGCGCCACCTTCTCGTCCAGGTGCTTGGGCAGCACGTAGACCTTGCCGTTCTCGTAGTAGTCGCTGTGCGTGAACAGCTCGATCTGGGCGATGGTCTGGTTGGCGAAGCTGGAGCTCATCACGAAGCTGGGGTGGCCGGTGGCGCAGCCCAGGTTCACCAAACGGCCCTTGGCCAGCAGGATGATCTTCTTGCCGTCGGGGAAGACGACGTGATCGACCTGGGGCTTGATCTCGTCCCACTGGCACTTTTCCAGCGCGGCCACGTCGATCTCGTTGTCGAAGTGGCCGATGTTGCAGACGATGGCTTCGTCCTTCATGGCGGCCATGTGCTCGTAGCGGATCACGTTCTTGTTACCCGTGGCCGAGACGAAGATGTCGGCCTTGTCGGCGGCGTATTCCATCGTCACGACCTTGTAGCCTTCCATCGCGGCCTGCAGGGCGTTGATGGGGTCGATCTCGGTCACCCACACCTGGGCCGACAGCGCGCGCAGCGCCTGGGCGCTGCCCTTGCCCACGTCGCCGTAGCCGGCCACCACGGCCACCTTGCCGGCGATCATCACGTCAGTGGCGCGCTTGATGGAATCCACCAGGCTCTCGCGGCAGCCGTACAGGTTGTCGAACTTGCTCTTGGTGACGGAGTCGTTGACGTTGATGGCGCGGAACATCAGCGTGCCGGCAGCGCTCATCTCCTTCAGGCGGTGCACGCCCGTGGTGGTCTCCTCGGTCACGCCGATGATCTGCGCGCTCTTGCGGCTGTACCAGGTGGCGTCCTGCGCGAGCTTGGCCTTGATGGCGGCGTACAGGCAGGTTTCTTCTTCGCTGGTGGGATGGTTCAGCACCGACGCATCCTTCTCGGCGCGCTTGCCCAGGTGCATCAGCAGCGTGGCGTCGCCGCCATCGTCCAGGATCATGTTGGGGCCTTCACCGGCCGACCCAGCAGCGCCGAACTCGAAGATGCGGTGGGTGTAGTCCCAGTAGTCGTCCAGCGTCTCGCCCTTGTAGGCGAACACCGGCGTGCCCTGCACCACCAGCGCGGCGGCGGCGTGGTCTTGGGTGGAGAAGATGTTGCAGGACGCCCAGCGCACATCGGCACCCAGGGCCTGCAGCGTCTCCACCAGCACGGCGGTCTGGATGGTCATGTGCAGACTGCCGGTGACGCGCGCACCCTTGAGCGGCTGCTTGGAAGCGAACTCCTGGCGGATGGCCATCAGACCGGGCATCTCGGTCTCGGCGATCTTGATCTCCTTGCGGCCCCACTCGGCCAGCGAGAGGTCGGCTACGGCGTAGTCGCTGGTGTGCAGCGGCTTCAGAACGGCATTCATGGTCAAGCTCCTGTCAACGTTGAGGAACCCACAGCCCGAGCCGGGAAGACGAAGTCAGGAGGCCTGCTTCACTCACCCACGGATCGAACGTGCGGGTGAGCGCGGTTGCAAAGGAAGATTCCGAGCCTGGCTCCCTGCGCCTGAGCCCGGAAGGGGCTGGGCGGGAGTTGCAACGCTCCTCGGAATGCTACGGATTCTATTCGCGACTGCGGCCAGAGCGTGACAATCCGCCGCAATGACCCGCCAACCTGCACCGCCACAGGCCCCGCAGCCGGCGCGCCCGCTGCGAGAAGCCCCCTTGCAAGCGCTGCGCAGCCTTCATGGCGTGATGACGGACATCGACGACACGCTCACCCGTGACGGGCAGATCGAGCCCACGGCGCTGCAGGCCCTGCACGCCTTGCACGCGGCCGGCTTGCCGGTCATCGCCATCACCGGCCGCCCGCTGGGCTGGAGCGAGCCTTTTGCCCGCGAGTGGCCCCTGGCCGCCCTGGTGGCCGAGAACGGCGCCGTGGCGCTGGTGCGCGACGGGGCCGAAGTGCACACCGAGTATGAGCGGGACGCCGCCACGCGGGCGCACAACGCCCAGCGCTTGCAGGCTGCGGCACGGCGCATCGTGCGCGAAGTGCCTGGCGCGGTGCTGGCGCGTGACAGCGCCGGCCGTGTGACCGACATCGCCATCGACCACAGCGAATTCACCCACCTTCCGCCGCAGGGCATTGCCACCGTGGTGGAGGTGATGCGGCAGGAGGGCATGACGGCCACGGTGAGCTCCATCCACATCAACGGCTGGTTTGGCGACCACAGCAAGTGGACGGGTGCGCAGTGGATGCTGCGCCGGCTGTTCGGCCGCGACCTGCAGGCGGAACTGGCGCACTGGGTCTATGTGGGCGACTCCACCAACGACCAGGTGATGTTCGAGCGCTTTCCCATCAGCGTGGGCGTGTCCAATCTCAGGCGCTTTGCCGACGAACTGGTGCATTGGCCGGCGTGGATCACGCAGGGCGAGCGTGGCCAGGGATTTGCGGAGTTGGCGCAGGCGCTGCTCGACGCCCGGCGGGCGACTGCTGTGGGCTGAGGCATCAGTCACCGACGTCGTCAATGAGCCGTACCACCCCAGCCCCCCGCCCACCCGCGGTAACAGGCCCCGACAAGGGCCCAGGCGGCGAGCTGGCCATCGCCGCCGCGCTGGCTCTGGCGGCCGCGGTGTCGCTGGGGCTGGCGCGCTTTTCCTATGCGCTGCTGCTGCCGCCCATGCGCGCCGACCTGGGCTGGAGTTACTTCACGGCTGGGGCGATGAACACCGTCAACGCCGCGGGCTACCTGCTGGGGGCGCTGCTGGCACCGCGCCTGCTGCGGCGCTTCGATGCACGGCACTTCATGCTGGCCGGCGGCGTGGCCGCCGCCGTGCTGCTGGCCTTGCACGCGGTCACGCGCCATGACGCGGTGCTTTACCTGCTGCGCCTGGGCTGTGGCATGGCCAGCGCGGCCAGCTTCGTGGGGGGTGGCCTGCTGGCGGCCCGGCTGGCGCAGCGCGCGCCGCAGCGCTCAGGCCTGCTGCTGGGCGTGTACTACGGCGGCGTGGGCCTGGGCATCGTGGCCTCGGCCCTGGGGGTGCCCCCGTTGCTGGAGTCGGCCGGCCTGGGCTGGCCCGTGGCCTGGGTCGTACTGGGTGCGCTGGCGCTGCTGCTGACGGTGGGCACGGCCGCAGGCACGGGTTCGCTGGCCGCACCGCCCGCACCGGGAGCCCCGCGCGCACCTTTCAGCTGGCGGCCGTTCGCCTTCGGCCTGGCCGGCTACGGCATGTTCGGCATTGGCTACATCGGCTACATGACCTTCATCATCACCCTGCTGCGTGAGCAGGGCCTGGGTGCGGGCACCGTGGTGGCCTTCTACGTGCTGCTGGGCCTGGGCGTCATCGCCTCGTCCTGGCTGTGGGCCGGGCTGCTGCAACGCCACCGCAGCGGGCTGCCGCTGTCGCTGCTCAACGGATTGCTGGCACTGGCCACCGCCCTGCCGCTGGTGGGCGGCTCGACCGGCGCCGGGGTGGCCGTGGCCTTCGTCTCCGCCCTGTTGTTCGGCGGCGTGTTCCTGTCGGTCGTGGCCTCCACCACCGCACTGGTGCGCCACAACCTGCCGCCAGCTGTCTGGCCTTCAGGCATCGCCGCGTTCACCATCGTCTTCGCCTTCGGCCAGATCGTCGGGCCCAGCGTGGTGGGCTGGATTGCCGACGGCCCGGGCGGCCTGGCCCGAGGCTTCGCCTTCAGCGCCGCGGCGCTGGCCCTGGGCTCGGCGCTGGCAGCCTTTCAGCGGCCGGTACGGAGTGGCGCAGGCGAGGCGTGACACCCTTGCGGTCCACGCCGCTACGCCATGCGCAGTGGGTGCCGGGCGGCGCCGACAATCCATGCGTGCAGGCCGACCCCGTCCACGCCCCCCGCCCCCTTGTCGTGGCCTTGGCCGGGCTTCTTGCGCTGGCCATCGCCATGGGCATTGGCCGCTTCGCCTTCACACCGCTGCTGCCCCTGATGCTGCACGACGGTCTGCTGGACCTGCCCGAGGCCAGCTGGCTGGCCTCGGCCAACTACCTGGGGTATTGGCTGGGTGCGATGGGCTGCGCCCTGCAGCCGGTGCTCTGGCGCCGCTGGGGCCGCCCGGCGCTGGAGCCCACCGTCATGGTGCGCTTTGGTCTGGCGGCCACGGTGCTGCTGACGCTGGGCATGGCCCTGCCCTGGCCGGCGGCGTGGGGACTGTGGCGCGGTCTCGCGGGCGTGGCCAGCGCTCTGGTCTTCGTGTACGTCTCGGGCTGGTGCCTGGCGCGGCTGAGCGAGCTGGGCGCGCCCGCGCTGGCCGGCGTCATCTTCGTCGGCCCCGGCCTGGGTATTGCGGTCAGCGGCTTCGCCGTGACGGCGATGGTGACGCTGGACCTGCGCGCTGCGGCGGGCTGGGTCTGTTTCGCGCTGCTGGCCCTGGCCTTGACCCTGCTGGCATGGCCGCGGCTGCAGGGTGCCGTGAAGGCCCCGGCCGGCGCAGCCCCGGACGACAGCCCCCCGCCCCGCGGCGTCATTGCCGCCCTCACGCTGGCCTACGGCCTGGCCGGCTTTGGCTACATCATCACCGCCACCTTCCTGCCCGTGATCGCGCGGCAGGCCCTGCCGGACTCGGTCTGGCTGGACCTGTTCTGGCCCCTCTTCGGCATCAGCGTGGCGGTCGGGGCGCTGATCACCGTGCGCATGCCGGCGCACTGGAACCGGCTGCACCTGCTGATGGCCTGCCATGCCCTGCAGGCCCTGGGGGTGATGCTGGGTCTGTGGTGGCCCGCGCTGGCCGGCTTTGCCATCGGCAGCGTACTGCTGGGCCTGCCGTTCACGGCCATCACCCTGTTCGCCATGCAGGAAGCCCGGCGGCTACGGCCGCGCAACGCGTCGGCGCTCATCGGTCTGCTCACGGCCGGCTACGGCCTGGGGCAGATCCTGGGGCCGGCGCTGGTGGCCTGGGTGCTGCCGCGCACCGCAAGCGTGGCCCAAGGCTTTGAATGGTCGCTGCAGGCGGCAGCCGCAGGGTTGGTGCTGGGTCTGATGATCTATGCCGGGCTGGCGTGGTGCGCACCCGTGTGCTCCTCCGGCAAGCCCACCAGGACAAACCAGGAAGGACACCTCCCATGAGCACGCCCACGCCATCCCAGGACCTGCCCCTTGCCGGGGTGCGCGTGGTGGAGTTCACGCACATGGTGATGGGGCCCACCTGCGGCATGGTCCTGGCGGATCTGGGCGCCGAGGTGGTCAAGGTCGAGCCCCTGGAGGGAGACGCCACACGGCGGCTGCTGGGCTCGGGCGCCGGCTTCTTCAGCCTGTTCAATCGCAACAAGCGCAGCCTGGCGGTGGACGTGAAGAGCCCGCGTGGGCGCGAGATCGTGCTGCGCCTGGCCGCAGGCGCGGATGTCTTCAGCGAGAACTTCAAGGCCGGCACCTTGCAGCGCATGGGCCTGGACTACGAGGCGCTGTCGCGGCTGAACCCGCGGCTGGTGTACGTGTCGCTCAAAGGCTTTCTGCCCGGCCCCTACGAGCACCGCACCGCGCTGGACGAGGTGGTGCAGATGATGGGCGGCCTGGCCTACATGACGGGCCCGGAAGGCCGCCCGTTGCGGGCCGGCACGAGCGTGAACGACATCATGGGCGGCATGTTCGGCGCCATTGGTGCGATGGCCGCGCTGGCCCAGCGCGAACGCACGGGCCGCGGCCAGCAGGTGCAAAGCGCGCTGTTCGAGAACAACGTGCTCCTGGTGGCGCAGCACATGATGCAGTACGCCGTCACGGGCAAGCCGGCGGCGCCCATGCCCAGCCGCATCAGCGCCTGGGCGCTGTACGACGTGTTCACCGTGCAAGCGGGCGAGCAGATCTTCCTGGCGGCGGTGAGCGACACGCAGTGGGCCTTGCTGTGCGACGAGTTCGGCTGGACCGCCTGGAAGGCGGATCCGCAGCTGGCCAGCAACAACCTGCGCGTCCAGGCGCGCGCCTGGCTGCTGCCCCAACTGCGCGAACGCTTCGGCGCCTTCAGCGCCCGCGAGCTGGCGGCCCGGTTCGAGAAGAACGGCCTGCCCTATGCGCCCATCACCCGGCCGGAAGACTTGTTCGACGACCCCCATCTGGGCAGCACCGGCGGCCTGGCCCCCGTGACGCTGCCCGCCGACGCCAGCAGCGCGGGGCACGAGGTGACCACCCGTACCGCACTGCTGCCCATCACGATGGACGGGCAGCGGCTGCCGCTGCGAGCGCCGCCCCCCGGCGTGGGGGAACACACGCAGGAACTGCTGACGGAACTGGGCTACGGCCAGGACGACATCGCCGCCCTGGTGCGGGACGGCGTGGTGCGCGGGCGGCCAACTTCCGGGTAAGTGTCGGGCCGCGTGGCGGCGAATCCGAAGAAGAAGAACCTCGGGATCGGAAAGGTGAGTCAGGTCGCCACGCCGGCAGCCGCCGCTGCGCCCACCAGCTTGGACAACGCCTCCAGCCCGATCGGCGGCCTCGTCAGCCACGGCAGTGCATACAGGCGCCGGGCAAGGCCTGCAGCGATGCGCTCGATCTGCTTGCGTTCACCCGCCAGCCGGGCCTGCAGCAAAGCATCGTGCGTGCCAGCCGCCAGCAGGCTCTGGTTGAGCACCCAGGCATAGGGCTCGATGTGGGCACGCCGCAGGTCGTCCTGCAGCGCGGCCGCCTGGGAGACCGGCGTCACCTCGGGCAGTGTCACCAGGATGATCTTCGTGTACGCGCCGTCCTGCAGCCGCATCAGCGGCGTGACGATGCGCGCAGCGCCAGGGCCTTCGAACTCGCGGGTCATATGCCGGTGGTATGCACCGGTGGCGTCCATCAGCAGCATCGAGTGCCCGGTGGGTGCGGTGTCCAGCACGACGAAGGCGCTGCGGCCTTCGCTGACGATGCGCGAGAACGCATGGAACACCGCCACCTCCTCGGTGCAGGGCGACTGCAGGTCCTCCAGCAGCAGTGCTTGCTCCTGCGCGTCCAGCCGGGGGGCCTTGGCCGCCATGATCTTGTCGATGTAGCGCTGCGTCTCGACCTTCGGGTCGATGCGGCTGACCTTCAAGCCCGGCAGGTCGCCCTCCAGCGTGCCGGCCAGGTGCGCCGCAGGATCGGTGGTGCTCAGGTGCACGGTGTGGCCCCGCTGCACCAGGCCGATCGCCAGGGCTGCGGCGATGGTGGTCTTGCCCACGCCGCCCTTGCCCATCACCATGATCAGGCCGTGCCCGGCCGCGGCCAGGTCATCGGCCAGCTGCGCCAGGCCGGGAAGCGGGTCACCGGGCGTTGCGGGGGGCGCCGTCTGGAGGGCCAGGGGCGCGGGGCCGGGGGCCAGCAGGGCGCGCAGCGCAGGCAGGCCCACCGTGTCGAACGGGCGCAGCGGCACCTGGTCCTGCGGCAGCTCGCGCAGGGGCGTGGGCATGTCCTGGAGCGCTTGCTGACCCCGGTCTTCGAGGGCGCAGGCGACGGCATCGCTGCGGTCGCTGGCGCGGAAGACGCCGTTGACGGCCAGGCGCTGGTTGTCCAGACCCAGTTCGCGCAACTCGGCCGAAGTGCGCGCCGCCTCTGCAATGGCACCGCGGTCGGGCCGCGTCACCAGCACCACGGTCGTCTGCGCCGCGTCGCCCAGGGCATCAAGCGCGGCCTTGAACCGCGCCTCCTGCATCTTCAGGCCCGAATGGGGCCCGAGACACGAGGCACCGCGGTCGTTGCCGTTCAGGAAGCCCGTCCACGCCTGGGGCAGGCTGAGCAGGCGCAAGGTGTGGCCGGTGGGCGCCGTGTCGAAGACGATGTGGTCCCAGGACGCGGCGCCTTCGGCCAGCAGGGCCGAGAACTCGTCGAAGGAGGCGATCTCGGTGGTGCAGGCGCCCGACAGTTGCTCACGCACCGTCGACAGCTCCTCCGCCGTGGCGCTCGCCTCCATCTGCGCCAGCACCCGCAGGCGGTAGGCCTGCGCGGCGTTGTCGGGGTCGATGTTGAGCACCGACAGGCCGGGCGCGCCCGGGACTGCAACGGGCGTGTTGCGCAACTCGATGCCGAGCATCTCGTCCAGGTTGGACGCCGCATCGGTGCTCACCAGCAGCACCCGCTTGCCGGCATCGGCCAGCGTCAACGCCGCAGCGCTTGACAGCGAGGTCTTGCCCACCCCGCCTTTGCCGGTGAAGAAGAGAAACCGCGTCGGATGGTTCAGGAACCCGACTCCCGCGGGCTCGAACCAGGTGCGCACGGTTTCATGCGACGGAATGCCGCCACTGTGGACCACCCGGTCCGCGATGACCACGGCCGGTGTGGCGCGGACCCCGTAGGCCTGGATCTCGTCGGGCCTCTCGACCTTGATCATCTCGACCGCGATGCCCGCATCGCGGGCGGTGCGCTCGATGAGGCCGGCCGTGCTGCGGCACTTGCTACAGCCCGAACCCAGCACCTTGACTTTCACGCGGATGGACACCCGTCTCAGTGTGCACTGCGGGAAGAGCACCGTATTGATGCTGATCACACACCGGTGTCAGGCCGACAGCAGCGCCGCAATCTCTTCGTCAAGCCGCCTGACACTGGCCGCATCTGCGGCGCTGGCCGACTGGTGGCCCCAGTCAGTGTCCAGTTCCACAAAGCGCGCCCCCGCAATCCTGTCGGCGGCCCATCGGGCTGCCGGTGCCGGGTTGTACAAGTCCAACGCAGGTGCCGCCACCAGGGTGCGGGCACGTATCGAGGCCAGTGCCGCGGCGGTGTCGCCGCCGAAGCCTGGCGTACCCCCCACGTCATGCGCGTCATACGCCCAGGACTGGTAGAGCCAGTCGATCGGAGAGAACCCCTGGGCCGCCCAGGCCTCGGTCCACTGCCCAATCCACCGGATCACCGCCTCGGCACTGTCGAACGCAGCATCCACCTGAACCGGTGTCCGCCCTGCCAGCAACTGCATCAGCGGCACCCAGGCGTCCCACGGCCGAGACCCGCCGACAGCCAGCGCACGGCGCGAGCACTCATTCACAGCGGCAGCCCACGGCGTGGTGCGCGCCATGGGTGTCATGGCTGCCACCCGGGCCACGCGTGAGGGACAAGACACCGCCCACTGCAAGGCCTGCATGCCCCCCATCGACGCCCCCACCACCGCGTGCAGGGTGTCGACCCCCAACGCGTCGAGCACAGCGGCCTGGCTGGCCACCATGTCTCGGATCGTGAAGCGCGGGAAGGCATGGCCGGGCTGGGCAGCGGCGTTGGAGGGCGAGGAGGCCAGGCCATTGCCCAGCGCGTCCACCGCCACCACCGCGTAGCGCCGGGTATCCAGCGCAAGGCCCGGGCCGATCAGCATGTCGAGCCGGTGGTGATGGGACCCGATGGCCGACAAGGCCAGGACCACAGGCACATCCGCTGCCGGCAAGCCGGGGCCCCGCTGCGGCCCGTGGACCACGTAGGTCACATGGCAGTCCTGGATCGACTCTCCCGACTCCAGGCGGAAGTCACCCAGCGAGACGTGGTGGTGCGGGGCGTCGACCCAGCCCGGCTGCAGGGGCGGATGCCGCCCCGGCCCCAGGCCTGGCATGACACGCGTCGGGCTCATCTTGCGGGGTAGCTTGACACGGGTTGAAGGCGCAGGAGGGGCCGGGCCCCAGCGGCAAGACAAGTCAATGCGCGATCTCCAGCACCGTGCGCAAGGTGCGGCCCAGGCGCATGGCATCGAAGCCCTCGTCGATACGCTCCAGCGGCAGACGCTGCGTGATGAGTTCGTCCAGCTTCAGCCGCCCATCGAGGTACAGGCGCGCCAGCCAGGGAAAGTCGCGCCGCGGACGCGCGCCACCGTAGCTCGAGCGCACGATGCGCCGCTCGCCCATCATCGAGCCGAAGCGCAGCGACACCTTCTTGTCGACATTGACCTTGCCCAGTATGGTGAGGCTTCCACCCGGGCGGGTGCAATCGAGCGACAACTGCAGGGCGGCCTCTGCGCCTGCGCACTCGAAGACGAAGTCCGCACCACGACCCGCCGTCAGCGCCTTGACGGCATCGATGTGAGAGGCAGCGTCACCCTGGGCCGGCCCGAGCAGATGCGTCGCGCCGCAGATGCGGGCCAGCGCCAGCCGCGCCGGGTCGCGATCGATCGCGACGATGGCGTCGGCCTGCTGCAAGCGTGCGCCCTGGATGGCGTGCAGGCCGACCGCTCCGCAACCGACCACCACCGCCGTCGACCCCGCCTCCACCTTGGCGAGCCTCACCGCCGCCCCGACACCGGTCATCACGCCGCAGCCGATCAGGCAGGCGCGGTCGAAGGGGATACCGCGCGGCACGGCGATCGCGCCGGACTCAGGCACCACGGTGTACTGCGCATGCGTCGAGGTGGTGGAAAAGTGATGCAGAAGTCGATGACCTGCCAGCCTGTAGCGCGAGCCGCCATCAAGCAGTCGCCCGGCCGGCTGGTGACGGGTGAACGGCTCGCACAGGATCGGCTGGTCGCGCTCGCAGTAGAAGCAATGTCCGCAGTGCGGATTCCAGGAACAGACGACATGGTCTCCGGGCTTCACATGGGTCACGGCGGCGCCCACCTGCTCGACCACGCCCGCCCCTTCATGCCCCAGCACGATGGGCAGCGGATAGGGCAGCGCCCCCTCGATCACCTCGAGATCGGTATGGCACAGACCGCTTGCGTGCAAGCGGATCAGCACATCGCCCGGGGCCAGCGGCTGCAACTCGACCTCCTCGATCGAATGCCGTGCGCCCATCGCATGCAGAACGGCTGCCCGGTATCTCATGCTGCTCCTCGCGCGCTCACGTCCCGTACATGAGGTTGGGCAGCCACAGGACGAGCTGCGGAAACAGCGACAGCAGCACCAGCACCGCCATCATGGCGCCCAGGAACGGCAGCACCTCGATCGTGTAGTCGTCCACCGGCACCTTCAGCACCTGCGAACTGATGAACATCATCTGGCCGACCGGCGGCGTCACCCCCGCGATGGTGAGGTTGGCCACCAGCACCACGCCGAAGTGCACCGGATCGATGCCGAGCTTGGTCAGGATCGGCACGAAGATCGGCGTGAGGATGATCAGCGCCGAGGTGCCCTCGATCGCGGTGCCCAGCACGATCAGCATCAGGTTGATCAACAGCAGCAGCGTGGTCGGGTCGCGGGTCAGCGATACCAGCCAGGCGGCGAGGTGCGGCGGGATGCGCTCCCAGGCGAGGTAGAAGCCGAACGCCGACGCGGCGCAGACCATCAGCATCACCGACGCCGTGTCGAGGGCGGTCTCCTTGAGCAGCTTCGGCAGCTCGCGCCACTGCAGTGACCGGTAAGCGTACCGGCCGACCAGGATCACGTACAGCACCGTGATCGCCCCGGCCTCGGTGGGCGTAAAGATGCCGTAGCGGATGCCGACCACGATGAACACCGGGATCGACAGCGCCCAGAGCGCGTCGCGCAGGCACCGCAGCACCTCGGTACCCCCGGCGAAGTGCGTGCGCAGCGGCAGGTAGCCGCGCCGCTTCGAGATCACCGCAGTCACGACCATCAGCGAGACCATGATCATCAGCCCCGGCACGATCCCGCCGATGAACAGCCGACCGATCGACGCATCGGCGATGTACCCGTAAATGATCAGGCCGATCGACGGCGGGACCAGCGAGGCGATGATCGACGAGCACGAGGTGATGACCGCCGCGAACGCCCGGCTGTAGCCATGCCGGGTCATCTCGGGGCCCAGGACCTTGGCCAGCATCGCCGCGTCGGCGCTCGACGAGGCGGTGAGGCCGCCCAGCAGCGTGGCGAGCACGGTGCACATCTGGGCCAGCGCCCCGGTCATGTGGCCGACCATCGCGTCGGCCAGGTTCAGCAGCTTCCGGGTGATGCCGGCCCGGTTCATGATGGCGCCGGCCAGCACGAAGAACGGGATCGCCAGCAGCGGGTAGGAATCGGTGGCCGTGACCATCTTCTGCACGAAGATGTTCAGCGGTACCTCGCCGTCGACCAGGAAGAACGACAGCGCGCTGATTGCGATAGCGAACGCCACCGGCGTACCGAGCGCGAACAGCACCAGCATCACGATGCCGGGCACCCAGTCAACCAGCATGGGTCTCCCGGGTCTCGTCGGTCTCCCAGCGGCGGCCGGCCATGACCTGCAGGTAGCGGATCGCCATCAGCGCCGAGCAGAACGCCACCGGGCCGTACAGGAAGGTCTGCGGCATCCGCAGCACCGGGCTCGGGCTCGACCATGTGTCGATCGCGAACCGGACGCCGAACCAGGTCATGAAGGCGAAGAAGCCGAGCAGCAGGCAGTGGTTGAACCAGCGCGCAGCCCGCTGCAGCGCGGGCGGCAGCCGGTCGGTCAGGATCTCGATCGACGGGAGCAGCCGGTACTTGATGCAGGCGGCCCCGCCGAAGTAGATCACCCAGGCGAACGCGAGGGTGGCGATCTCGCTGGCCCACGCGGCGGGCTGTGCGGTCACATAACGCGTGATCACACCCCAGCCGACCGACGCGATGATGACCACCATCGCGGCGGCGGCGACAAGTTCCTCGAACCGGTCGGCCAGCGTCGCGAGACCGCGGTGCATGCTCACTTCCTGAGCGCCGCCATCACCGTGTCGTGCAGACCCGGCGTCCACTTCGGAAACGCCTTGTAGACCGATGCCGTGGCGCGCTGGAAGGCTGCGTTGTCGACATCGACAAAACTCACGCCCGCACCCTTGAGCCTGGCCACGAAGTCGTCATTCAACGACAGCGTCAACCTTGTCTGCTCAGCACCGCCCTTCGTGCCTTCCTCCAGCAGCACCTTCTGGACATCGGCGGGAAGCCGGTTGAAGAAGTTGATGTTCATCGGCCACATCGTGAAGGCGGTGAAGTGGCCCGTGGTCGAGATCACCTTGCGGACCTCATGCAGCTTCGCACCCCAAAGCGACCCAAGCGGCGCCTCGGCCGCCTGCACCACGTTCTGCTGCAGTGCACCGTAGACCTCAGACCACTGCACGGTGGTGGGCCGCGCGCCCATGGCCTTGAAGGTCTCGATCCACATCGTGTTGGGCGGCACCCGCACCGTCATCCCGGCCATCTCCGCCGGGGAGCGCACGGGCTTGTCGGCGATGAGGTGTCGCTGACCGAAGTAGCCGTTGGCCATGATGAGCTTGAAGCCGGCCTGCTCCAGGCGCCGCTCGGTAGCCTTGAACCAGTCAGACGCGAGCAGCTTCTCGTACTCCTGGACGGTGCGCACCAGATACGGCCCGTTGAGCACGCCGATGTCCGGCACGAAGTCCGAGAGGTAGCCCGGGTCGGTGATGTTCATCACGTTGGCCCCCTGGCGGATCATCTCGTTGACCTCCTTGCCCGGGCCCAGCTGTTCACCGGGAAAGACCTGAATCTGAACCCGACCGTTGGTGCGGGCAGCCACGTTCTTCGCGAAGAACTCGGCCGCCAGATGGGCCGGCTCCGTGGAGGACAGAGAGTGCGCGAAGCGGATGCGGATCGTCTCCTGCGACTTGGCAGGAAGGACAGCGCCGGCGGCCAGTCCGGCGCCGACGGCCAGGGCGGTTCGCCGCGTGGGGAAATGATGGGTCATGGTCTCCTCCGGTTGACGGGGCAGGGATGGAGCCCCTTGGGTCCTCACAAACTCGACACCACCCTCAACGGGCGATGCCGGCACCGAGTTTGCCGGGCTTGGCTGACCCGGCATACAAGATCTTCAATTGGCGGTCGACGACGGCGGCGTGTCTGGCCACGGCGTCCGGATGCATGTCGGCCTCAGGTGGCAACTCCAGGTCGAAGTAATCGTACCGGTCGACCCCACGCACCAGCATGGCGCTTTCCCTCGGCGCGTTGAGCTGCCTCACGTGGGTCGGGATGTAGCGGATGGCGAAACCCACCCGGCGGTAGTCGGCCGTGTTGGGCTCCGACCCGTGGAAGATCAGCACATGGTGCAGCGACATCTGGCCGGGCCGCAGCACCACCGGCACCACATCTTCCGGCTTGACGCTGACCTGGATCTCCTGCCCGCGTGAGAGCAGGTTCTTGTCGGCGAAGGTGTCCACATGCTCGACTTGCGAGCGATGGGTACCAGGCACCACCTGCATGCATCCGTTCTCAGTGACCGAAGGCGTCAGCGCGACCCAGGCCGTGACGACATCAGGCGACGACAGTCCCCAGTAGGTGCCGTCTTGGTGCCAGGAAACGTAAGACGGGTCACGGGCATTCTTCGCGAAGAACTGCGCTCCCCAGCACAGCAAATCGGGGCCCAGGACATCCTCGACCGCATCCAGGATGCGGGGGTGCCGGATCAACTCGTTCATCCATGGGTGCAGCAGGTGCGGCTTCTGGTTGATCCGGGCAGGCAGCCGGCCACCATGAAGCGCCTCCGCAGCTTCGAAACGAGACAGCAGACCGCCCGCTTCCGCCTCAGACATCACTTCGACTGGAAAGTGAATCCCGTCTCGACGGTAGGCTTCCACCTGTTCGTCCGTCAGCACTCTCCCCATGTGGATGCCCCCTCGTTGACGGTAACGACGTCGATTGATCTATGAAAAGTCGCTTCAAATATAAAACCCTTGTGGCCGAGATACAAGACTGCGTCTGGTGAATCGGACCCGTGAATACCCTGAAGTGGCTTGGTCTAGACTGGTCCGAATGGCACAAGCAAAGAAGCCGGGCTCGAAAGCCTCTGCCTCCTCATCCCCCAGAAGCCGGCGCACCTACAAGGCTCCGGCGCTCGAGAAGGGGCTGGAGATCCTGGAGTGCCTGGCAGCAGCCTCTGCTCCCATGACCTTGCAGCAGCTGTCGCTCGCACTGGAGCGATCGGCCAGCGAGATCTACCGGATGCTGGAGGTGCTGGTCGACCAGGGCTACGTGCTGCGTGAAGCCGGCCTGCACCGGCTGTCGCTGAGGCTGTTCAATCTTGGCGTGGGTCAGGTGCCCGCGCGCGATCTGCTCACGGTGTCCTTGCCGGTGATGGAGGAAGTTGCCCAAGCGTCGCGCCAAGCCTTGCATCTGAGCGTGCACGTTGACAGACGCTTGGTGGTCGTCGCGTCGATCCCCAGTCCGGAGCCGCTGGGGTTCAGCGTGCGGCTGGGTTCTCACTTCCCCTTTCGTGCGGACAGGACCTCGGCCCGCGTGATCACCGCCTTCCAGCCCGCCGGCCTGCGAGACAGGCTGCTGGACGAGATGGTCGAACTGGCCCGTCCCACTCGCGTCTCACGCCAGGCGCTTTCCGGGCGACTGGATCAGCTTCGAGAGCGAGGCTTTGAAGAGGTGCCCAGCGACACCGTGCAAGGCATCGTCGACATTGCCTACCCGATATTCGACGGCCAGCATGCCGGCGCCATCGCCAGTCTCAACATGCCCTATCTGACGCAACGCGACGCCAGGATGAGCCGGGCGGCAGCACAGCAACTGCTGGCCAAGGCCGTGCGGCGAATTTCGCAGGAGCTTGGGGGTGTGGCACCCAAGTGAAGTGGGCTCGACACCGCATCACCAACCATAGAAGCGCGGCCAGGTCTGCACCTGTCCGTCCGGCAGCATGGCCTGGTAGGCCGGATGCTGCGCGCCGGTGGCACAGGCGTGGTTCGGCAGGATCCGCAGCCGCATGCCCACGGGGAATCGACGGGCGATGTCCGGGTCCGCAGCGACCCTGCAGCAGACGATGCCATGCTCTTGGTTGGCACCGTCCATCACGTACCCCTCGATGGGCGTGCCCGTCTCGTCGCACACCTGTCCGTAGCCGAAGTCCTGCTTCTGCTTTTGCGTGCCGCGGTCACGGCTCATCGCCATCCATCCCGCATCGACGATCGCCCAACCCTTTTCCGGCTGATGCCCGATCACGGTGGTCAGCACCGACAAGGACAAATCCTGCAGGGAGCACACGCCGATGTTGTGCATCACCAGGTCGAAGAAGACATAGACACCCGCCCGTACCTCGGTGACGCCCGACAAGGACTGCGCCGACAGCGCGGTCGGCGTGGAGCCAACGCTCACCACCGGACAAGGCAAACCCGCCTGGCGCAGCCGATCGGCCGCGAGCACGGTGCCGGCACGTTCCTGCTCCGCAATGCGGCGCAGGGCTTCGAGGTCGTCGAGGTCATAGCTGGATCCCGCATGCGCCATCACGCCACCCAGGCGCATGCCGCCCCCATGCAGCACACGGCCGATCGTCAGCAGTGCATCCGCATCAGGCACCACGCCGGAGCGATGCCCGTCCACATCGACCTCGATCCACACCTCCAGCGCTTGGCCATGCTCGCGGCCGAAGCGCACGATGGCCTCGGCCCCTTCCACGCTGTCCGTGATGATCTTCAGGTCGCAGCCGCGGCGGCGCAGCGCCAGCACCTGCGCCAGCTTGCCCGGCACGATGCACACCGCGTAGAGGATGTCCTCGATGCCGGCGGCGAAGAACTGCTCGGCCTCCTTCAGCGTCGAGACGGTGATGCCCCGGGCTCCAGCAGCGAGCTGGGCCTGGACGACGCTCCGGCACTTGGAGGTCTTGACGTGGGGACGGAAGCTCACGCCCAGGTCATCGAGCCGCTGCTGCATGCGCGCAATGTTGTGCTGCATCCGCTGCACGTCGATGAGGGCAGCGGGGGTTTCCAGTTCGGTCAGGTGGGTCATGCATCGCTCTCCGGCCATTTCCACTTTACCCGGGGCGGATCAGGTGGGCTGCAGCGGCCCGGTCCGCCGACAATGCCGGCATGAGCAACTGGGTTCGCCGTGGAAGCCGGAGGTGCCTCGCGCTGGCGGGAGCGGGTGTGGCCGCGGCCCTGATCACCACGGCCGCCGCGGCCGCGCCTGCTGAGCCGCCCTCCCTGCGGACGCCCACTCCAGCGCAGGTCCAGACCCAGGTGCACGAGCTCGACGGCCACCGCGTCACGCTGGACGTCTACCCCGCTGCCGGCCCGCTGCGCGGGGTGGCCATCCTCTCGCACGGCTTCACGCGCAGTCGGCGCACGCTGGCGGGGCATGCGCAGGCGCTGGCCGATGCGGGCGTGCTGACGCTGACGCCGGACCTGCCCTGCACCTTCGACTTCCGCTGCAATGCCCGCGCCCTGGCCGCGCTGGTGGGGTCGCTGCGTGGAGGCGAAGCCTTCGGCGCGCCCGTGGAGCGCGTCATGCTGGTGGGCTTTTCCGCAGGCGCTCTGTCCAGTCTGCTGGCAGCCCACACGCCCGGCGTGGTCGGCTATGTCGGGCTGGACCCGTTCGACCGCACGCTGCCCGACGAGGCTGAGCGCCTGGGGCTGGCGGCGGCGAGAAGCCTGCGCACCGAGGCCCTGTTGCTGCGTGCGCCGCCTTCCCGCTGCAATGCCGAAGCGGTGGCCGCCCCCTGGGCCGGCGCGCTGCCGGCGCTGTGGCGCGACGAGTTGATCGCGGGCGCCTCCCACTGCGACTTCGAGTCGCCCACGGACTGGATGTGCCGGCTGGCCTGCGGCCACACCGACCCGGCGCGTCAGCAGCAAGTGCGTCAGGGCCTGCTGGAGGCGGCGGCGCGCTGGATGCGCTGAGGGGGCTGCCTGGGAGTTCCCCTCTCGCTCAGACTGAGCACCTTGCGCTTCGCATCCAGCTTGGACTGAAGCCTGTCCACGACGACAGCCACCGGCGCCTGAGGGCCATCGCGCTGCGCGAGGCTGGCTGTGAGGCCTGGCAAGCCTGAGAACCCGCCCGAGCCCAACGACCTGCATCGTCAATCGGCATGACGGGCACGGGTGACGGCCCGGGCGCCCTGCCGTGAAACATCTTGATACACGGCGATACCGCCACGAAAGGACGGCCCGGCGGGGCGTCGGCACGATGCAGGCCTGTCAACACATCGGGCCAACGCCCAAGGAGCAGTTCATGAAGACCTGGATCAAGCGCACCCTCATCGGCGTCGTCAGCGGCGCCGTGCTGCTCGGCGGCTTGTCGGCCTGCGGCCATCGGCACGAGGGCTCGCATCGTTCGCAGCTCAGCCAGGAAGACGCGGCCAAGTGGCGCGAACGCCTGCTGGACCGCGCCGGCAAGGAGCTGCAGCTGGACGCGGGCCAGAAGCTCAAGCTCGGCGCGGCCTTCGACCAGTTGCGCGAGCATCGCAACACCGTGGTGGCGGGCCTCGCGGATCCCCGCGCCGAACTTCGCGCCCTGGTCGGGGGCGAGCGCCTCGACCGGGCCCGCGCCCAGACCTGGGTGGACGAGAAGACGCAGTTGCTGCGCGGCGACAGCCCGCGCACCATCGGCGCCCTGGCGGACTTCTACGACAGCCTCCGGCCCGAGCAGCAGGCGAACCTGCGCGCATGGCTGGACCGGCGCGGCCATGGTTTCTGGCGGTCCTGAGCGCCGCCCAGGTGCATGATGCGCACGCCGGCCGCCCTTGCGCACCGGCGCCGCTGCTGGGAGCATTGCGCTCATGCGCCACATCCTGTTGATCGACGACGACGAACGACTCTCGGCTCCGCTGGCCGAGTACCTGCTCCGCTTTGACCTGCGGCTCGACAGCGCCGTGCGGCCCGGCCTGGGCCTGGCCCGGCTGCGAGAGGGCGGCTACGACGCGGTGATCCTGGACGTCATGCTGCCTGAAATGGACGGGTTCGAGGTCTGCCGCACGATCCGCAAGGAGAGCGACGTGCCCATCCTGATGCTCACGGCCCGAGGGGATGTCATGGACCGTGTCGTCGGCCTCGAGCTCGGTGCCGACGACTACCTGCCCAAGCCCTTCGAGCCGCGCGAGCTGGCGGCCCGGCTGCAGACGATCATGCGCCGGGCGCGCAGCACTCCCCCGGGCGCGGCGGCACGGCTGGCCTTCGAGGGCCTGGCGATCGACCTCCCGCGCCGCCAGGTGCAGCGCCTGGGCGAGCTGGTGGAGCTGACCGGGGCCGAGTTCGACCTGCTGGCGATGCTGGCGCGTGAGCCCGGAAGGGTCTTCGACCGGGACGAGATCCTCAATAGACTGCGCGGTCATGAGGCCGACCTGCACACGCGGGCCGTGGACATCCTGGTGAGCCGCCTGCGCCGCAAGCTCGAACCGCTGGACTGCATCAAGACGCTGCGCAATGCCGGCTACACCTTTGCCGGAGCCGCGGCGTGAGGGCCGCGACCCGGCTGCGGGCCCTGCTGGCTTCGCTGCGCATCCGGCTGGTCCTGCTCTTCGTGCTGATGGCCCTGGCCACGACGGCCATCTTCGTCGCGGGCATGCAGCGCGCGCTGTCGGCAGGCTGGGACGCGCTGCTGCGGCCGATCGTCGTGGACTACGTTGACCGCCTGGCGGCCGAGATCGGCACGCCGCCGGATCCGGCACGGGCCCGGGCGCTCGCAGAACGGCTGCCACTGTCGGTGCGCATCGAAGGCCCGGTCACGCAGTTCGATTCCCACCCCCGGCAGCGTCACTGGCATGGCCACGAGACCGCGGACGACGAGAACCCCCGACTGTTGAGGCGCGAGACCGCAGACGGGCACCGCATCGTCTTCGGACTCGGTGATCGCGACTGGGCCGACGGGCCGCGGGGCATCGGCTGGTTGACCCTGGGCGGCCTGCTGCTGCTGACGGCCCTGGCCTACGGCCTCGTGCGGCACCTGGTCCGGCCGCTGGATGACGTGCGCGCCGGTGCGCAGCGCTTCGGGCAGGGCCTGTTCGACCACCCGATCCCCGTCCGTCGCCAGGACGAGCTGGGTGAACTGGCGACCCAGGTCAATGCCATGGCGCAGGACATCCGGGCGATGCTCGATGCCAAGCGCGAACTGCTGCTGGCGGTCAGCCATGAACTGCGCTCACCCTTGACACGGGCGCGACTCAACGCCGAACTGGTGGTCGGGGGCGCGGCGCGCGAGGCCCTGCTGCACGATCTCGAGGAAATGGGTGACCTGATCAGCGACCTGCTCGAGAGCGAGCGGCTGGCGCAGGGGCACCGGGCCCTGCAGCGCGAGTCCTGCAGCCTGAACACGCTGGTGCACGACGTGGTGGAGGAGCGCTTCTCCTCCGCCGGACTGCTGCTGCAGCTGGAGCCCGATCTTCCCGAGGCGCCGCTCGACCCCGTGCGCCTGCGACTGCTGCTGCGCAACCTGATCGACAACGCCCTGCGACACGGCGGGGCCGCCGCGACCGCGCCGCAGTTGTCCACGTCGCAGGTCGACGGCCGCTTGCGACTGGTGGTGCGGGACTTCGGCCCCGGCATCGAGGAGGCCCAGCTCGGCCGTCTTGGAGAGGCCTTCCACCGCCCCGACGCAGCGCGCCAGCGCAGCACAGGCGGGGTGGGCCTGGGCCTTTACCTGTGCCGCGCCGTCGCCCGGGCCCATGGGGGCGAGCTTCGCTTCCGCAACGCGGGTCCGGGGCTGGAAGCGACCCTCGACCTTCCTTCGTAGGATCAAAGGCTGTTCCGATCCCACCAGGAGGAGACCCAGGTGGGGGCCGTCGACACGGGCCCGTTCAGGGTCTGTGTACTGGCATAGGGGCCACGCGGTTTGCGCTGCGCGAGAGCTTTGGCACCATCTCGCCAATGATCATGTGGTCGATGATGCGCAACAACCACGTCTCAGTGGCATAGCAGTAAGCCTGTCCTTCGGGGACCCGGGGAGCCTGCTCCTGGATGGCCCGGCCGATAGCGCCGTGCTCGGCCTTCAACACAGCGAAGCCGCGCTGCAAACGCTCCAGGGTTTCGTCGAGCACGCGCTCGGCAGTCTTGGTGGGCAGCTCCAAGACCTTCGCGGCAGTCAGCACCGCCTCTCGGGTGACATCGGCAAAGTGGCCGGCTCCTGGAAGCGCATAGCTCAGTGGCACGCGCGCCCAGAAGCCATTCGCATCCGCCACCGCACGCGTGTGGTACGCCCCAGTCGCCAGCAAGTCGTAGTGGGGTGCGAGTTCGACGCCCTCGGGCGTGACGAAGAAGCTCAGGTTCTTCAAGTGCGCGTCGTCGTTGCCGACCAGGATGTTGAACACCAACCAGCGAAACAGTGCGATGCGCGTGGCCAGCTTGCTGGTGCAGCGCTTGACCACCTCTGCCAGTGACTCCAGCGTGGCCGCACTGTGCTTGAACACCCGGTCCAGGCCCAGCAGCTGGCAGGCGTCGATGACGTGCAGGCGCTGGACAGGCGGGGTGGCAGGCGTGCTCTGGTCCTTCTTTGAGCGGCCCGGCTTGCGCTTTCCCACGATGCGGTCGAAGCGCTCAATCAGGTAGACCGGCTCGGGCACGTAGCGCAGGAAGACCTTGGGCACCTTCAAGCCCACCTCTTTGGCCAGTCGCATCGTCAGCCACTCGTTGAACGTTGAGGCTGGATACGTGTCCTTGAGCGGATGGTCGGGCTTCAAGATGGCCGTTGACAGGGTCGCGGCCACCGGCTCGTAGGTCTTGTCGCCCAACAGCACCACCAGCAGCTTGTGCTGGGCACCCGCTACCGACATGCTGTTGGTACCGGCGTTAGCTTGAACCATCTGCCGGCCGATGTCTGCGCCGGCAATAGTGCCTGAAACGCCAATCCGGTCGGCAACTTACGCCACTTCCAACCGGCTCACGGAAGGGCCGGCAAACGGCTCCATCTGACGCCGGCTTCAACAGCGAGGAACAACACGAGTCGCTGACCTGTTGGCCGTCTGCGTGAGAGACCTTCGTACGGTGGTCTGCTCTTCCACAAGACCGACGGCTCGGGCTGGCGTATGCAGTGACCGTTTCGGGCCGGCAGTGTGAGTCTTTTCCAATTCAGGTATGAGCCTGGAGCGACCTGACTTTGGTGGCGCGCGGAGCGCCAATCGGTTGTAGACCGAGCCAGTGTATTGGGCTGCTGGTCCTTGTCACTTTGCTCCTGGTGGTCG
>Ga0315907_10002456_pt1 | contig 23258 bp, 25 predicted proteins | sample LakEriMetagenome_3_FD_203525 | JGI IMG/M metagenome (GOLD analysis project Ga0315907, IMG submission 203525) | Freshwater fungal communities from buoy surface, Lake Erie, Ohio, United States - Buoy 12 MA123 | ecosystem: Environmental > Aquatic > Freshwater > Lake > Lake biofilm | place: USA...
AACTTGTTACCAATCAAGCTGGAGAAAGAGGGCCGCGTTGATCTATCTCGTTTTCGGGTTCTTTGTTTGTCAACTGGCGATGCTCGGCCACGTGATTTGTTCTGACAAGAAGACTACGCTGCCAACAATTGCGTGGGTCGCGATATGTATCACTATCCCATTGATAGGCTATGCGTTTTGGCTGCTGGAGAAAGATCAGAAGAATTAGCTTTGCCTCAGACGAGGTAAGCCCGTGCATGTCTTGACTTTGGAAGGAAAAAAATGAATCAACCCATCAACACGAAATTTGCTCGGGAGCTTTTGTGGCCTGTAATCGTTGCCATCGCGGCGCTTGCTTGGGGCGTTTCCAAACTCAGCGAGCCAACCATAAGCAACGTCGTGGGCGGCATTGGCTGGATCGTATTCGGCAGTAGCGCAGCGATTTACGTCTTGTTGTCCCTCCGTAATGTGACACACGAGTTGGCGTGGAAGAGTCATGTGATTGCCAAATACGTAGGCCTCGCAATCGTCTTGATCGCGATCTTTTTGCCGAGGATCGCGCTGTAGTCGCAGGGAAGAATGAACAAATGGTTGAAGTGCCGAGTTTGCGGCAATCCAAATGTTTACGTTGAAGTAACTGCCCTTCAAGCTTCATTCAAAGGGCGCAATCAAAACAAATCGCCATCCCAACCGAAGGGGCATCAAACATGAAAGTACTTTCCTTATCCGATTGTGAGCTTGTCAGCGGCGGCTTTCGTATCAATCCACGGTCACAGGTTGACTGTGTGCCATTCGAGGACGTCGAACGAGAAGATGCGATGTCGTTGCACGGCATCCGTGGGCTTGGGGCGTTGCCAATGGACGCTGCAGTCGCCCCGGTGGCCACACCAATTGCCTTCGCCAAGCCGAACCCTCAGGTGGCGCGCACGCTGGTTGAGACGGGTATGAAAATCGACGCTGGCCAGCATCAAACCCGGCCGTCGACGAGGCGCTTCGGCAGTAATGGGGAGCGATAGAAAAAGGGAAAAGTCGAGTGGTGTTCTTGCTTGCTTTTCTGGCACCGGGTACAGATTGCGGCAAGCGTAAGGGTGGTTCATTTAGGGGCTATTTTTATTGGGGAATCTGATGCGCTATAAATCTCCGAGCTTCTTGCTTGGTGTCGGTACGATTTTGTTTGCCGTCATCCTTATGATCCTCGACCCACCATCGTTTGGGCTGCATATGCTTCTGATCTTCATCGGTGCCGGGCTGCTCGACTATTCCTCGAATAAGAAGTAAGCGCGGGCCAGAGCGGAAGAATGCTACGGGTGATAGTTAAGGCAGCCATTGGGAACTGTGGTTACATATACTCATGAAACGGGAGCTCATTGATCCATCTCGTTATCGGGTTCTTGGTTTGTCAGCTAGCGATGCTCGGCCACGTGATTTTCTCTGACGAGAAGAAGGCGCTGGCGCAATCGTCCCAGCGATAGAAAAAGAGGAAAGTCGCCATCTGACGGGCTTTTGCGGGCAAAAAGTGTCGAAGCTGCCCGCCGAATGGCGATTCGCTAAATCGCCGCCAATACGTCGGTTGGCAACATCTGCGCTTTCCAGCCAGTATTGTCGGCGCTGCCGATCTCACCCCCCATGCCACCGCGAACAACAAAGGTGTTGGATACGCCCGCCTGAGCGAGTAACTCTGCTGCGAGTGCGGCAGCGCGGCCGTCCTCACAAATTACGACCACAATCGCATCGTGGCTCAACCCACGTGTGGCGAGCGCGCGTTTGATGCCGCCTACGAAGCCGTGAGCGAGCTCCAGCTTTCCGCTATTTGCGCCTCTTACCAACGGAAGGTTGAAATCGACTTCCGCAGGCAACAAGTTTCTTTCCCCGGACGAGAGGTCGCGTACATCAACAAACAAGATATCTTTGCCGAGCCACTGTTTAGCGGCGTAAGCCTCACGTGCGGTGAGATAGTGTCCGAACTCTGTTCTTGAAAGTAAGTCTTGCGGAATTGCCGCTTCGCTCGATGGCAGCGGATTGCCGTCATCATCAACGATCGGAACCGCCCAAGCAGAGCGTTCGAGCGCGGGACATTCCCTTCCCGCCAGTGCGTCGCTGGTTGAAAACTTGCAGGACATGGTGGTTTCCGCCCGCGATTCACTAATCGTGGCAACAAACAACATGACAACCAGCACTAAAGAATGAAAGACCGCACATAGCATTTTGGAGTCTGGTGCTTTAATGTCGGGCAGGGCAGTAAAAATATTGCGGCGCATGGAATCTCCTAGCAGTTGATGGGAGAGCCGACCCGGAAGAAAGGCAGCGTGGTGCTGCTCGACAATCCTTAGCTCTTGCTAGGTAGTACGTTTAATCTGGCGCAAAGCGGCCAAATACAACCGGCCATGCACTACATAAATATTCCATGGCGTGAAGTGTTCGCCGATGGTCGCTTTTGGTTTGCTATTTCATCGCGCAGCCTTACGATGCGCTGGAACATCGGCGAGGACGAACCCATTGTCTCTTGGAGCCTCGGCAGCGCGCGGTCAATGAGCGACAGCGCCTCCTCGCGACGGCCAACTGCCACGAGGCTCCCCGCCTGATGCAATGACGAAAGTAACGTTCTTGTATGCATCGGGCCGAGGAGTTTTGCGTAGCTTTCTGTGACGGATGTGAGGGTGTTCAACGCTTGCTCGTGCTCCCCAGCTTGTTGAGCCGCCACGCCTTGGTAGAGCCGGATACGGATCAACTCGCGATTGGTTGGCAGCACGTCTGATGCTAATCGTGACTCAGCCGTCTTCAATAGTTTTCGGGCTACGGTGAATTGTTGTTCGTGTAGAGCCCGCTCCGTTTCAATTAACAGCGCCCAGATCTTGTGACGATCGTCGACGCGCTGTGCCGCACCGGAATTAGCGAGCTGGCTCAGGCGAGCCCACCACTCCGGCTCCCCCGCCACACGGCCTGCCAAGATCAATGTGCGGCAAGCGGTCATGAGTGCTTCCATTTGATCGAGCGGCGCTTCCTCGTTGTCGAGCAAACTCCTGTAGTTGGGAAGGAGTGCCATCGCCTCTTCCTTCTGACCCAACAATAGGAGCACGGCCGCCTCGCCGCGGACGAGATTACGACAAAGCTGGCTACTTGCATCAAGCAAGTTTGCACACTGCTGGCGGGCAAACGTGTATTGCTCGCTGGCCGCACGAAAGTGCCCAGCAGAAACGCTGACTTCTGCCCGCTCAGCGGCAAGCCAGATGCGATCACGCGGACGAAAAGTTGGAGTCTCATTTGCCCGTTCGAGCGCATCGTCAAAGTGCTGGCGCGCCGCTTCGTATTCGCGGTTCCAGCTACGCATTCTGCCAAGCGCTGATAAGGCACGAATGGTTTGTAGATGGTTCTTGCCGTAAAGTTTTTCCGCCATTGCCAAAGATTTAATGCTAGCGTCTTCCGCGATAGCGACATTGCGATCCCGCACTGAAACTGCGCTCAGAATTTGGTAGTACGTTTGAACTGCCGACGGATCGCTTTGGTGCGCACGCAACAATATCCAAGCGTCTTCGAGAATCTGCTTCGCGCGCGGTGTTTCACCGGCCAGAAACACCGCAGCCGCTTTGGAGACGATTGCGTGCCCCTGCTGGATTGGTGCCCCCAGCGCTTGATAACGCTGTGCGACTTCCGTGAGGGTGGCTTCGGCGGTTCGATACTCGCTTAGGTTCAACTCGGCATTGGCAATTGCGCGCAGCACCTCAACTTGTAGGGCAGGCTCCTGATTGAGTGTGGCCAGGAGATTCAGCTTCCCTTGTGAGAGGAGTTGTTTGGCCGTGAATTCTTTTCCCTTGAGTCCGTCAGTGTCTGTAAGCCGAAACATGTCGACTAAAAAGTCTCTCGCCGCGATCGCGCGCTTGGTTTCCTCGCGGGCTTTCAGGCCTTGCAAAACCGCCACAGTTGCCAGCGCGATGAGGGCAACCGAGGCCGCGGCAGTGAGCGTTACCTGAAATCGATATCGGGCGACGAATTTACGGACGCGATACAAGCGGCTATCCGGCTGTGCCAGCACCACATCACCGTCGAGCCACCGCTGTAAATCTTCAGCAAAGGCACCTACGGTGGAGTAGCGCTCGTTGGGCATCTTCTTTAATGCCTTCGCCACGATGTTGGCGAGGTCAGGCGCGATGTTTGAAGGTAGTACGGGCGTTTCTGTCAGGATGGCGTTTTCTCTTTCGCGTTTTGGCCCGTTGAAGGGGCGCCTACCAGCTAGCAATTCGAACAGTATTACGCCAAGCGAATAAACATCTGTCGCGGTGCTGAGCGTTGTGCCGCTAATTTGCTCGGGCGAGGCGTAGTCGAGAGTGAGGGCGCGCCCGCCTAGCTGCGTAAGCGCACTTTCGTTCACTTCCCCTGAGGCATCCTCTAAAAGTTTGGCAATACCGAAGTCGAGCAGCATTGCGCTTCCAGAATTAGTCACCAAAACGTTGGTCGGCTTTAGATCTCGGTGTATCACAAGATTGGCGTGCGCGTATTGCACTGCCTTCATTACCTGCAACAAGAGTTGGATACGCGTTCGAGTGTCGCAATGGGCGCGTTCACAATAATCGGTAATCGGCTGCCCTTCAACATATTCGAGCGCTAAGAAAGGCTGCCCGTTATCACTGAACCCTGCATCGTATAGACGCGCGACATTGGGGTGTACCAGCCCACTGAGGATGTCACGTTCGCGATCGAACCGCTGCAGTAGGATTTTTCTCCGCAGGCTTAGCATCGGCAGCTTAAGGGCCACCTCGCGTTTTAACGTGCCATCAGCCCGCTCAGCTTGCCAAACTTCGCCCATGCCGCCTTGGCCGATTTCGCGAATAAGGCTGTAAGGGCCGACTCGATCCCCCGGGCGAAATTCAGAGACGTGCTCTGCCGTGCCGGGCAGAGTGAAAGCCGGCCCGCGTTCAAGCAGGGCGTCGGTCTGCGCTAGGCTGGTCTTGCTGAGTAGTTCGCGTAGCGCAGGCACCAGTTTTGCGGCCTCGCCGCCAAGCCGGGCCAGCCACGCATCGCGTTTGGACGCCTCTAGCTCTAGCGCTTCGTCTAACAGCGGGGATAGCTGTTTGAGTGTGATCGCATCTAGTTTCATCACGGCGGCCAAGGTCGTAGATGCGTGGTTAAGATATTGTGGCCATCCTGCTTGCCGGGTCGCGCGCTAGAAGGCCGACGCGCTTCAAATATTGCTGCAAGAAAATGTTTGCGCCGACCGAGCCAGCATTGACGAGATAGAACCAAAAGATCGGCGCAAGCGGGGCCGCATCGGTAACCATGGCTAACTTTGCCCCGGCACCCGCGAGGTACCCGCAGAAAATGATCGTCGTGAAGGCGAGGCCCTTGCCTTCGGCTTGACCGGTGCGCAACATGCGCACGTTGGCCAACGGCCAGGCGAGTCCAAAACACGCCAGCATGACTGCTTCGAGCAGTATCGGCGTCGTCGCAAAATCCGCAAGCACCGGCAAACTCATTTCCTTGGCTCCCGTATTCCGTTCCCCGCAAAACCGGTTGGATTCGGCCTGCGGCAAGAGGCCAAGGCGACCTCTCACCATTGAATACGTAAAAATAGGGAAAATCAGGACAAGGTGTTTCGCAAAACGGCAAGAAAAGCTGCATTTCGATTGCGATCAGGCGAGTTCGACGGTCAGCAAAACTTTGGCCTTCTCCCAGCTGCGGCGAACGGTGCGTTCGGACACACCCAACGATTCCGCGATGTCTGGCTCGGTCAAGCCGCCGAAATAACGCATCTCCACCACTTGCGCGGCACGCTCGTCAATTTTGGCCAACATATCCAACGCGTCGTTAATGCGCAGCACATCATTCTCGGGCGCTGAAAGCTGGTCAGATAGATTGGTGTCCAGCGGTACCACCTCAGCCCCCCCGCCCCTGCGCTCGGCTTGCCGCGCGCGAGCGAAGTCCACAATTACGGATCGCATGACCTGTGATGCGTAGGCAAAAAAGTGGCGCCGGTTTTCGATCGGCCATGACTGCCCACTGACGAGTTTGAGATAACAATCGTGGACGAGCGAATTGGTGTCAAGCAACGTGAATGTCTTGTGCTGACTTAGTCGAGAATGTGCGAGCTTTCGTAGATCGTCATAGAGAATCCCAAAAGCCTCCTCTCCCGCTTGGTTATCGCCGTTTCGTACCGCCGCTAGCAGCGTGGTGATCTCAGTCATCGTCAATTCGACATCAGGATTGAAAATTGCAGAAATTGTTGGCGGCACCAAGCCGCATGTCAGCGGAAAAGCGCTGCGGAATCAAGCGATGTTCTATGGTGGGCAATATCGGACACTAACGAGAGTATCGCCGCGCCTCACGCGTGTTGCAAGCGCAAAAAAGGCCATGGTCGGGCCAAGCTCGGCTTGAGAACGGTCCGACACGCTGCGGCCCAGTGCGGTGGCGGACACGCGAAACAATCTGCCAGACAGGCGATGGGTGTGGATGACACCAGACGCCCGGGCACGCCCGTCAATGTTAGGGGCTATAACTTGGCTAGCCTAGCGCTGAGCGGCTCAACGTATTGCGGCAAGTGATGCAGGTTGTTGTGTGTGCCGCCTTCAATCCGAACAAATTCAACACTTGGTGCAAGCGCTTGAAGTCGTACTGCCTGTTCGATATCGATTAGCTCGTCGCGCTCGCCGTGCATGATCACGACCGGGCTTTTGGCGCTCGGCAACCACTCATCGGTGGTGAAGGTGTAGCGCATCAGGGCCGCCGGCAACCACGCATAGTGCGCCTCGCGCATGGCGTTGAGATTGAAGAACGGTGAGACCAGCACGGTCAGATCTGACGCCACTTCGGAGGACAACTTGGCCGCGAGTGTGGTGCCGAGTGATCGGCCGTAGATCACACGTTTTTTGCCTGCATATTGCGGTGCCACCGACTTCCACGCTTTCATCACGTCGCGATGGAGCTGCGCCTCGGATTCGATACTGCCTGTACTCTTGCCATACCCCCGATAGTCGATCATGAACACATCGAACTTGTTCCTGCGATAGAAATCGGTGGTGCGCAACCATGACGATAAGTTACCACCATTGCCGTGCAGAAAAAAGATCACACCTTTTGCATCCGGCTGTTTGAAGTGTAATGCCGATAGTGTCGCCCCATCAACGGCGAGGCTGATCTCCGTTGTTTGTGGCAAGTTAATGACGTGGGATGCGGGAAGCGGTGTTGGACGGAAGATTAACCGCTCCTGCCCGACATAAAAGACACCCGCGACGCCGCCGTAGGCGAGCACACACAATACGGCCACAGATGCTATGAAGCCGCCGATGCCGCGACGAAAGCGTGTTTTTGTGCGCTCTCTCATTCGCTTGTTATCAATGGCTTGCTAACTTGCCGAGACGTCACGCGCAAGCCTGCCTAGCGACGGCCGAGGAAATCACCCTTGCCGACCTCCACGCCGTTGTGACGCAGGATGGCATACGCAGCGGCGACATGAAAGTAAAAGTTTGGCATGGCCACGTTCAACAGATAAGGCTGTCCCTTGAACGACATGTGGTTACCGGCGATGGTGAGTTCGATAGTGCGATCCTCTTGGCCTTCGATTTGCGCGGTACTAAATTCGCTGATGTAAGCGATGGTCTTATCAATGCGCTCAGCGAGATCGGCAAACGATTTCTCATTGTCCTCCCACTTCGGTACTTCCCGGCCGGCGAGACGGGCGATGCTACCCTTGGCAAAGTCGCAGGCGATTTGCACCTGGCGGCTCATGGGGAACATGTCAGGCGCTAAACGCGCATTCATCAACACCGATTCGTCGATTTTTTTTGCGGCGGCAAAGTTTGCCCCTTTGGCGAGTACACCTTTGAGATTGGCGAGCATGGATTGGTAAACGGGAACGGATGCGGAATACATTGAAATCGTCATTTTTTTCTCCAGTTGATGGTGCCTCAATTTTATCGGGAACTGTGCCGCAGTTTCACGGCAATTGTGAATGGCTTCACGATTCATATTCCCGCAATATGCCCCATCTAAAGTTTGGGCGTAGTCTGCCGTTAACTTTCGTTGTTGTCGATCTGGCGGCCATGGCCACGATTCGACCCACAGTTTCAGCAGTCCGTCGCAAGTGAGTTTCTGTTCAACATAACAACATCCACAATTCACTCACGTTACATCCAACGACCTGAAGGCAACACAAACACCACAAGTGAATGCTAGACCTTCAACAGTGATTAAGGAGAAATACCATGACAAGCAGTAAATTTAAAAACAACGGAAGTTTTGCCACCTCGGCGATGGTCTCAGCATTGGTGATCGCCATGCATGTCGCCGGCATGCAATTGTTGGCCGCTGATCAAGAAGCGACCTACCAAGGAACAATTGCGCGTGACGCAGCAAATGCCGTCAAGCCGGCGCTTGCAAAGCCAGTCGTTCGCACCGATGCATTTGTCGTTACCGCAAGCCGCCTCAAATCGTAGTCGTTGTAGAGCCAGAAACGCTACCAGCAGGCGCCACCAATTCAGCGCCTAGCCGAGGCGCTCTGCCATAATCCCCGCTGATATTCACAGCGGGGGCAACATGGCAATCAAAAGAGTGAATTGGCCGCAAGGCCGTATCGTTTTTCTCGAGCACACCTCGAAAGCCCTTAAGGGGAACCGGCTCGGTGACGCGCATGTGCGCAAGCTCGCGGCATGGTTACCGCCTCAATACGACGAGGGCAGTCGCACCAAACAATGGCGTCGTTTTCCAGTGTTGTTTGACCTAGTCGGTTTCACCGGATCGGGTCTTGCACACCTTAACTGGAAGCCGTTCGACGAAAACATTCCAGAGCGCATCGCGCGGATCATGCACGACGGCAAGATGGGGCCGGCGATTGTGGTCTTCCCCGATTGTTTCACCTCGCTCGGAGGCAACCAGTACATCAATTCATCGGCAATCGGTGACTACGCGGATTACCTGACGAAAGAACTGATTCCTTTCGTCGACAAGGAGTTCCGGACGCTCGCCTCGCGTGAACACCGCGGCTGTTTTGGCAAATCGTCAGGTGGTTACGGTGCCATCATTCACGGGATGAAGTACGCCAAATATTGGGGTGCAGTTGCCAGCCATTCTGGTGATGCGTATTTCGATTTTGTTTACATGAATGACTGGCCGCGCACGCTCACTGAGCTGACCAAACACCGCACCAAACGTCGCGAAAATGGCGCGTACGATGTGCTCAAGGAAGAAGAGAAGGCTGCATCCGGCAAGGACGACGGGCGCGTCAAAAACTTTCTTGAGCACATGTGGAAGAAAGACAAACCCAGCGATGGCGAGGGCCACGCGCTGATGATCATTGCGATGGCGGCGACTTACGACGCCGATCCAAAAGCGCCGTTGGGATTCCGCTTGCCGTTTAATCTGGAGACGGGTGAGCTGATCAAGGAGCGCTGGAACGCGTGGTTGAAACACGACCCGATTAACCTCGTCACCAAGTATCGCGACAATTTGAAGTCGCTAAAGGCTGTCTATGTTGACTGCGGTTGGCGCGATCAATACGGCATTCACTTTGGCTCGCGCATTCTCTCCAAGCGCATGAAAGAGGCGGGCATCAAACACGTCTACGAAGAGTTTGACGACACCCATTCCGGTATTGATTACCGCATTGAAACGAGCTTGCCGATTTTGTACAAGGCGCTGAAGCCTTAGCCCCTTCTGCCGCGTTACGCGACAAGTTTGATCGGAATCCGTTTTTCTTCCACCGCATGGCACGACACCATGCTGCCGTCATTGGCGACCATCATCTTCGGCGCTTCTAATTTACAGCGATCATTTGCGTAAGGGCAGCGCGGATGGAAGGTGCAGCCTGACGGAGGATTGAGCGGGTTTGGTACTTCGCCGGCGACAGGCGTGCGTTGTTTACCGGTCATCCTCAGATCTGGAATCGCCGACAGCAACATCTGCGTATACGGATGCAGCGGGCGGTTGAAGATCGTTTTGGTGTCCGCCATCTCCACTAGGCGGCCGAGGTACATGACACCAACACGAGTGGAGATGTGCGAAACCACCGCCAGGTTGTGGGAGATGAACAGATAGGTGAGGCCAAACTCGCGTTGCAAGTCTTTCATCAAGTTCAAGATTTGCGCTTGAACAGATACGTCGAGTGCCGAGGTGGGTTCATCACACACCAGAAACTCCGGGTTCGACGACAGCGCGCGCGCGATCGAAATGCGTTGGCGCTGGCCACCCGAGAACTCGTGCGGAAATTTTTCTTGGTCCTGCGGAGACAGACCAACCTGGGTCAGCAACTGATCAACACGTTTCTTGATCTCGGCCTTGTCAGTCATGATGCCGTGTGAGACAAGCGGCTCGGCGATGATTTTGCCAACGCGCCAACGCGGGTTCAGGCTTGCGTAGGGGTCCTGAAAAATCATCTGGAAGCGTTTGCGCAGCTGCTGCTGCTCATTGACCGAGGCTTTCGCGATATCCACCCCGTCGAAAATGACCGCGCCGCGAGTCGGAGGATAAAGCCCGCATACGACACGTGCGATGGTTGATTTGCCGCAGCCGGATTCACCAACCAGCGATAACGTCTCGCCGCGATTGATGGTGAACGAGACACCATCAACGGCTTTCAGGATAGATTTTGGCTGACCCTCAATGACGCGATTCAGCCAGGGTTTGGAGACGTCAAATTCACGCGCGACGTCGCGCACTTCGAGTAATACGCTTGACTTCATGCGGCCACCGATTGCGGTGTGTTGGTTGTGTTGGTAGCAACGCCTTCGGAATACAGCCAGCAAGCTGCTTGTGTCTTACCGGCATTCATGAGGCTCGGTCGCTCGGTCGTGCAGCGCGCGCCGATTTCGCCCTTGCGCGAACAGCGTGGGTTGAAGGCGCAGCCGGTCGGAATTGCGTTCAAGCGCGGCATCGAGCCGTCGATTTGCGTCAAACGCTCGACCTCCTCGCCCAGGTTCGGGATCGCACCCATCAGGCCAACGGTATAAGGATGCTGGGGGTGGTGGATGACTTCAGCCACCGGGCCGATTTCGGCGATGCGCCCGGCGTACATCACCGCGACGCGATCGGCGGTTTCGGCAATAACACCCATATCGTGCGTGACCAGCATCACGGATGTGCCGTGTTCACGACACAATTTTTTTAGCAGCGTGATGATCTGCGCTTGGATCGAAACATCCAGCGCGGTGGTAGGCTCATCGGCGATGATCAGTTTTGGCTGCGCGGCGAGTGCCAACGAAATCACCACGCGCTGGCGCATTCCGCCGGAAAATTGGTGCGGATAGTGGTCGATACGCTTGTCTGCGGCGGGAATGCCGACTTCGTTGAGCAAATCAATCGCGCGTTGCTTCGCTTCATCCGGCGTCACGTTGAGGTGAGTGAGAATGGTCTCGGTAATTTGTCGGCCGATGGTGTAAAGCGGGTTGAGCGACGTCAATGGATCTTGGAAAATCGCTCCGATCTCACGCCCGCGTATTTTGCGGAATTCTTCTGGGGACAAGTTGTCGATGCGTCGACCGTTGAGCAGAATTTCACCGGATTCGATTCGACCGGGTGGTTCGAGCAGCCCAATAATCGCCGCACCGGTGAGTGACTTGCCGGCACCGGATTCACCGACCACACCCAACACCTCACCCGGCGCAATGGTCAGGCTGACATCGTCCACCGCCGTGAGCAAGCCGCGGCGGGTGGGGAATTGGACGCGCAGATTTCGAACTTCGAGTAATGGTGTGTTCATGATAGTTACTCGTTAGCGGAGTTTGGGGTTCAGCGCGTCGCGCAACCAGTCGCCGATGATGTTGATCGACAAGACTAGAATCACCAACATGATGCCGGGGAAGACCGTGATCCACCATTCACCGGAGAACAAGAAGTCGTTACCGATACGAATCAACGTGCCGAGGGACGGCTGTGTTGGCGGCACGCCGACACCCAGAAACGAGAGTGTGGCTTCCGTGATGATGGCGGCACCGACGTGTAGGGTGGCCAACACAAACACTGGCCCCATGACGTTGGGCAAGACGTGCGAAAACATGATTGCCAATGGCCTGCGGCCAATGACGCGCGCCGCTTGGACATACTCCTTGTTGCGCTCGACCAATGTCGAGCCACGCACCGTCCGGGCGTATTGCACCCAGCCGGATGCCGCAATGGCAAAAATCAACACGTAGATGGCGACTTCATCGTGCCCGTTTTTGCCGATCACCACGCGAGCGACACCGTCGATCAGCAGCGCAATCAAGATCGCCGGGAACGAGAGCTGCACGTCAGCCACACGCATGATGAAGGAATCCAGTGCGCCGCCCACGTAGCCGGAGATTAATCCTAGCGTGATGCCAATGACCATCGACAACGCCACCGCACAAATGCCAACGGTGAGTGACACTCGTGAGCCGTACATGATGGTGGACATGACGTCACGCCCCTGGTCATCCGTACCGAGTAGAAATTGACCTTTGCCCGCAGCCGACCAGGCAGGCGGCGTAAAGGCGTCGAGCAGATTCAACGTCTTTAGATCAAACGGATTGTGCGGCGCGAGAAGCGGGGCGAATACCGCGCCGAGAATGCAGACCAGCGACAAAATGGCCGCGATGATAACCAGTGGGTGACGCTTGAAGCTGTACCAAAGGTCGCTGTCAAAAATACGTTTGAGTGTGTCGTTCATATTAGTGTCCTCCCGATCCTGAACGCTCGACACGTAGCCTCGGATCAACCGCGAAATACAGCAGGTCAACCACCAGATTGACCACCACAAATATGAAACCGATGAGACACAGATAGGCGGCCATCACGGGGATGTCTGCGAATTGGACGGCCTGGATAAACAACAGGCCCATGCCCGGCCATTGGAAAACTGTCTCGGTGATGATGGCAAAGGCGATGATGGCCCCCAGCTGCAAGCCGGTGATGGTGATTACCGGAACGAGGGTGTTTTTAAGTGCGTGGCCAAAGTGCACTGCGTTATTGGTCAAGCCGCGTGCGCGCGCGAATTTGATGTAATCCGTACGCAGCACCTCAAGCATCTCGGCGCGCACCAATCGCATGATGAGGGTGATCGGGTAGAAGCCCAGCGTAATGGCCGGAAGGATAATCGCCTTCAAACCTTCTGTGGTGAGAAAGCCGGTCGTCCAAAAACCGATGGCGGTTGTTTCGCCGCGACCAAATGACGGCAGCCAGCCCAGCCATACGGCAAAGATAAGGATGAGGAAGATGCCGATGAGGAAATTAGGCAGCGACACGCCGACTAGCGAGCCTGTTAGCAAGACTTTTGATGTCCACTTGTCGCGCTTTAGCGCAGTATAGACGCCCATGGGAATGCCGACCAACAATCCAAACACGGCTGCGGTCATGGCGAGCTCAAGTGTCGCCGGGAGCCGTTCCGCGAGAAGTTGCGATACCGGCCGGCCCAGGCGCAACGAGATACCGAAGTTACCCTGCACGGCGTTGCCGAGGAACGTGCCGAACTGGACATAAAAAGGTTGGTCAAGGCCGAGAGACTTGCGCACGTCGTCGCGATCCGCTTGTGTCGCCTCGGGGGGTAACATGAGTGAAACGGGATCCCCCACAAAGTTGAATAACGAGAAGGCGATGAAGCCCACCGTTAGCATCACAAGAACGCTTTGAAGTAGTCGTCGAATAATGAATGCCAGCATGAAGGATCCTGAACTACTTGACGTTAAATCGGAAGAAATAAGGGACCGCGTTGGGCGGCAAGATCGCGCTGACATTTGCGCGCATCGCCCATGGAATAATCGGGCGGTGCAGCGTGACAATTGACGTCTCGCGATTGATGAGAGTCAGCGCTTCTCCAATCAAGGCGTCCCGTTTCTTAAGATCAGTTTCGACCCTAAAGCGGTCAATCAGACTATCCAGCGTTTTATTTGAGTAACGTCCGAAGTTGTTGTCGCCGCCGCTGGCATTGGGGACTTGGGTGCGCAACAGGCTTTGCAGCGTGTACAACGCGTCGGAGGTGGGGGTGGTCCAGCTGAGCAAATAGAAGCTGGTGTCAAACTTTTGTAATTTGGGGAAGAGCGTGCCGGTCGGCATGATATTTGGCGTGGTGTTGATGCCGACCTTGGCCAACATCGGCGCTATCGCCTGGCAGATATCGGGGGCAGGCTTGTTGTCGCCACAATCGAGCGTGACGGAGAACCCATTGGGATAACCCGCCTCCACAAGTAATTTTTTGGCGCGTTCCGGATCGTACGGCAGACGTTTATCCGCGTCTTTGAAGAAGCCTTGGTCGCCGGGGGTGATGATGGTGCCGGTCAAGACCGCCAGATTGCGCATCACCTTGGTGCGGATGGCATCGGCGTCGATGGCGTGGGCGACCGCCTGACGTACGCGCACGTCTTTCCACGGATTCTTGCCCTTGACGTTGGAATACTGTAGTTCGTCCCGATGTTGATCAAAAGCCAAGAACTGTACGCGCGCCTCCTGTCCCTCGGTGATCTTGACGCCCGGACTAGAGCGCATGCGCGGAACATCTTGTGGCTGCGGATCATTAACGAACTGAACTTCGTTGGAGATCAGTGCCGCGATTCGGGTTGGGCTCGACTTGATCGGCCGTAGTGTCACCTCAGTGACGTTGCCACGTTCGGGACTGTTCTTGTTCCACCAGTTGGGGTGGGCCACCAGCACGGTGCGCACATCCGGCTGACGGTCTTTCACCATAAACGGCCCGGTTCCATTGGCGTTGCGCGACGCGAACGTGTCTTCGGCGTCTTTGTAGTTTTGTGGTGTTTCAGCCTTATTCTTGACCGCCCAAGCCCGGCTCATGATGCGCAGCTGGGTCAAGTGGTTGGGCAACACGGGATTGGGTTCGCGCATCACAAAGTCGACGGTGAGATCGTCGACTTTGCGCGCGGACTCAATGCCTTGCACCGAAATCTTTTGCTGCGATAACGGATGTAGCGCACGCTGCACGGAAAACACCACATCGTCGGCGGTGAACGTGCTGCCGTCGTGAAATTTTACGTTCGGACGTAGCTTGAAGCGCCAAATGCTTGCATCAGGTTGTGTCCAGCTGGTGGCCAGCCAGGGCGTCAGTTTGAAATCCTTGTCGCGCTCGACCAACCCTTCATAAACGTTCGACAGCAGCCGATTCGTCACCGCAAGGTTGGCTGCGTGGGGGTCGAGGGTTTGCGGTTCGTCCTGTGTCCCATAGACGATCGACTTTGCCGACGTGATCGGCGCAGACAGCAAGCCGACGGAAAGCAAGACGGCGGTAAGAAAAATGACGGGTCTATTCATAAGTCCGAGCAATTTCTCACCGACGCGTTGGAAAGTTTGGCCATTGCGTCGGACCGAATTGCGATTTTGGTAAACCATCGCCCGCTGGGATATTGGCGGGCGGCAAAGATTATAGTGCGATACGGCGTGCTGTCCGGTGCGGTGCGATTAGTTAACGTTCACCCACTTGGTCCACATCTGGTTATTCGGGTGGTGGACAGCCGTGATGTTCTTGCGTGTGGCCCAAGGAATCACCTGATGGTGCAGCGGGATATGACCCACATCCGCCTGATGCAGCATGAGTGCATCACGCGTCAAGGCCGTGCGCTTGGTCACGTCGAGCTCCGTCTTCAGCCCACCAATGGCGGCATCGACCTTTGGATTTGAATAACCGGCATAGTTTTGTTCACCGTCACCAGTCGCATTTTTGCTGTGGATGATCGATTGCAATGTATACAAAGAATCAAACGTCGGTACACCCCAGCCATAAAGATAAAAGCTGGTGTCGCTGTTCTGAATTTTGGGGAAGTAAGTGGCGCGAGGCATCGAGTTAAGCTTGATCTTGATATCGATCTTGGACAGCATGCCGGCCACTGCGGTGCAAATCCGTTCATCGTTGATGTAGCGGTTGTTCGGGCAGTCCAACGTGACTTCAAAGCCGTTTGCATAACCCGCCTCGGTCATGAGCTTCTTGGCTTTGGCGATGTCTACCGCCGGTCGCTTTTCTAGGTCCTTCGAGTAACCGCGAACCTGCGGTGCGATCATCGACATGGTAGGTAGCGACAGCCCGCGCATCACCGTTTTTTGTAGCGCATTTACGTCGATGGTCAGCAGCATCGCCTGACGGACGCGTACGTCCTTAAAGGGGTTTTTGCCCTTGATGTTTGAGTAGAGCAGTTCGCCACGCCCCTGATCCATGGAGAGGAAGACGGTGCGTACTTCGTTGCCTTCGAGAATCTTCAGCGCAGGGTTGCTCTTGAGGTTGCCCAAGTCTTGTAACGGCGGGTCAAGCACCAGATCAATCTCACCAGTGATTAGTGCGGATACACGGGTGGCGTCTTGCTTAATCGGCCGATAGACCATCTCCGTCACGTTGGATTCGCGCTTACCCCACCAGTTAGAGTTCACAACCATTACGGTCTTGACGTCCGGCTCACGTACTCGCAGGACGAACGGGCCGGTGCCGTTAGCGTTGCGCGCGGCGAAGGTCTCTTCGTTGTTCTTGAAGTCTTGAGGACGTTGCACGTTGTACTTGGTGGCCCAGGAGCGGCTCATGACGCGGAGCTGCGTCAGTTGATCCAGCAGTGTTGGGTTGGGGCCGGTGGTAATGATGTCGACGGTGAGGTTATCGACTTTGCGTACTTCCTTGATGCCCTGCGTCAGAGAGATGAAGTTGGACGTCTTCTCCATGGAGCGGCCGATGGAAAAAACCACGTCATCTGCGGTGAATGGCGTGCCGTCGTGGAAGGTGACTTTATCTCGCAGCTTAAAGCGGGTGGTGGTGGGATTCACGATTTGCCAAGAAACGGCCAGACAAGGCTCCAGCGCCATCTGCCGATTCCGCGATACCAGCGGTTCGTAGATATGATCGGCGATTGAATTATTCAGGCCTTCGTTTTGTGCGTGTGGGTCCATGGTTAGCACATCACCTTGTGAGGCCCAACGGAAAGTCTTGGCATCGGCGGAAAATCCGGCGATGGAGGCACCGACGGCAGTGCTGAGGACGAGAGCGGCGACAATGGATTTCATGCGGGATGAGGTGGTCGAGACAGCGAGTGAATGCATAACTTGGTCCGCAAAAAGTTGGGTGTAATTGGTGTTCTGCTGGCCGCCTTGGAAATGGCACGCGGCGAGACGAAAAGTGTGCCCGTATGCCGCACCTAAGTCAATGAAAATTCACGTTTTTCACTCTGGGTTGATGCTGGTATCCGGCAATTTCTGCACCACATCTCTATCGCCGCAGAAAGGGCCGGGCGTAGCGGCTAAAATGGTGCGCTTGCTACTCGTCACCACGGAACTCTCATGACCACCATTGTTGTCGTAAAGAAAGGCGCACAGGCTGTCATTGCCAGCGACACGCTCACCACGTTCGGTGCCACCCGCCTGGGTAGTAAACACGACGCCGCGCCGGAAAAAATCTTGCGGCACAAGGCCACTTTTTTCGGTATTGCCGGCTCAGCCGCCCACCAGATGGTGCTCGAGAGCATCCTAAAGAACCACGAAAAGGCGAAAGACTTTAGTTTTAACGGCCGCCATGAAATCTACGAGAGTTTTCGCAAGATTCATCCGATATTGAAAGAGGAGGCATACCTGAACGCTAAGGAAGAGGATAACGACCCCTATGAGTCCTCACAACTGACCGCGTTAGTGGCGAATGCCGCTGGCATCTTCGGCGTTTACTCGATGCGCGAGGTGTTTGAATTCGACCGCTTCTGGGCGATTGGCTCCGGACGCGATTTTGCGCTTGGTGCGATGTACGCCGCCTACAACAGTACCAAGTCCGCCAAACAAATTGCGTCACTCGGTGTCATGGCGGGAGTCGAGTACGACACCGGCACTGGGCTGCCACTGAACGTGGCGACGGTGAAGCTGGCCAGTACAAAACCATGATGGCGGGGTTGCGGAAAGCGACGAAATTTGACGGGACACGGCCCTATGCTCGCTAGTGTTCGTATCGATAAATGGTTGATCGCGGCTCGATTTTTCAAGACTCGTCAAATCGCCGTCGACGCGATTAATGCGGGGCGCGTGTGTGTCAACGATGAGCGTGTGAAACCCGCCAAAGCAATCAAAGTGGGGGATGAGTTGCTTGTCAGGAAACCGCCATATGAGTGGCGTATCGTTGTCGACAACATCGCAGAAAAACGAGTAGCGGCAAAAATCGCTGAGACCTATTATCGCGAGACCGAAGCGAGCGTCTTGGCACGGGAATCACTGAGAAAAGAGTTGAAAGATCTACCGCCGCCGGTGTTTCCCGGGCGACCCACAAAAAAAGATCGCCGCGTGATCGATAAATTTTTTGCTGGTCAACATCAGCATGACGACGCGTTCGATTAGTTCGATCACCGCCCGGTCTGCGGTGCTGCTGACTGCTATATTGGCCACGGCGGCCACAGCGGCGCTGCTGACCAGCGCGCCAGCACAAGCGGCGCGTTACGAGATCGACCCCGCTGCCACAAAGACGACTTACCTTACCAAGTATCTCGGCTTCATTCCCGTACGCGGCGTGTTTACCCGTATGACGGGCGTTCTCAATTACCAGCCGACAAAACCCGTGGCAGAACGCGAGCCCTCGATTCACGTCATCATTGATGCGACCACATTAACGCCGACCAACTTCGATAGTGAGTCCAAGCGGCGGATGCTGCGCGGCCCAGAGTTCTTTAATGTCGATCGCTTTCCGGCCATCGAATTCAAGTCGATGCGCTTCCGTTATGAAGGTGACAAACTGGTTGCCATCGACGGCACTATCACGCTAGTGGGCGTCACCAAGCCGGTCACACTGACGGTGATGAAATCGGGTTGTGAGCCAGCGAGTGGCAGCAAAGCTGCGCGCTGTACAGCCTCAACGGAGCTCACCGTCAAACGATTCGAGTTCGGGATGAAGGGTTGGTCAGGGACGGTTAGCGACGAGGTGATGATTGCGGTTGAATTGGTCGCGACGATAGCGGGCGAGGAAAAGCCAACAGCGCCGGCTCCGACAGCAGCGGCAACCCCCGACTGATCTCTTCTCGAACCGATAGGTTCATCGTCTTGTAACAACCCGACTTGCTTTCCATCGCAACACTCCTTTGTAGACTTCACAATATTGTGTTGCACTAATTATTTGAAACCGCCAGATCTCTAGGGCAACTTCAGCATGCCGACGATGTCCAGCTGCGGCGGCTGGGACAGATCAGTCGAATGCGCAACCCGCGCAACGACCGCTTCCCCCATCGCCGGAGTTCGACCGGTGAGCGCAGTGATGTTCACCTGATGGGTCACGAGCACCAATGTCTTGCCGGGTTTCATACGAGCCGTTAGGCCGCCGCGAACCTGCTGGGCTTGAAGGTCTCCCGACCCGCTGTCAAAGTGTGAATTCAGCGCTGGCCAAGTATCTGCTTTGCCGAATGCGAGCACCGCCGTATCCACGCAGCGGCACCAGACCGACGAAAACACACCACTCGTTTGAATACCGTTGTCGGCAAATGCCTTGCCCCATGCTCGCGCTTGGGCACGGCCTGCAGTGCTGAGGTTTCGCTGCGTTTTACATTCATCAAGCCGATAGCCCGGCGGGTCACCAATACCCGGAGCAGTCTCGGTGTGGCGAAGCAGTAAAACATGCCCGCCCTGTTTGAGCGCCGACCAGGCTGCTTCCGCATTCGCTTGGGCGGCCACTGGCAAGGAAAGCAAAGCGATGGGCAGGAGGGCAAAGCGGCGTAATGTGTACTTCGATTCGTGGCGCAACAATACGAAAAATCTTTTAACGGCGGGCCCCAACATCATCGTCTAACAAACATGGCTAGGGCGTTATTCATGAAGTCGCTGGACTCGGACAACTTACCCTCGGGCGTGACGTGGTTGGTGAGGTCGGGAAGAACTTCGGCAAGGCCGGACTGTCCTCCCGCGCCTTGTTCGGTAAGCATCTTCATCGCGATTTGTACGAGCCGACTTGCCGACTGATCACCTGCGCCGCTGTTCATCACGCGACCGAGAATGTTATCGAGCAATCCCATGCTGCTTCTCCGAAAAACCTAGAGGTTGGTAAATGTATAACCCAGTCGTGTGACCTCCGCTCTGGCTTCAGCCATTGCTGCGGGTACCTCACCGGGATTGCCGGACAATGAAAACTCAATCTGTCGTCCACCAGGAATATGCTTTGGTAGCGACGACAATCGTATGTCCGGATAGCGCATCAAGATGGCATTCATCATGTCGATCAAGTTCGACTCGCCGGCCTCTTCAATTAAGATAGATTCAGTGGCGACCTTCACGGCGTGAAAGAGATGTTGGTAGCGCGTTTCCAGCACCCACTGCATCATCGGCCAGGACATTTCGGGAAAACCCGGTAGAAAGTGATGTTCACCACACGAAAACGCCGCAATGCGGTTATATGGATTAGGGATGATGGTTGCGCCGATCGGGAACTCCGCCATACGCCGTCGATGCGTTGTCAGTTCGAAATCCGGCTTTGTTTGCATCTCGGCAAGCGCCTCTGGGTGTTCAAGCAGCCCGACGCCCAATGCGGCTGCCGCACACTGACGGGTGTGGTCGTCGGGTGTGGCACCGATGCCACCAAACGAGAACACCACATCGCTGGTGGCAAACGATTGGCGCAAGACTGCTGTGATACGCGGGGGCTCATCGCCGACATAGTTTGCGTAGGACAACGACAGCCCGCGTTTGCCAAGTTGCTCGATGACTTTCGACAAGTGTTTATCCTGGCGTTTGCCGGACAAGATTTCATCACCGATGATGATGGCACCGAAAGTCCGCATAACACTACTTGATTGCCAGCAGTTCGATTTCAAACACCAGCGTTGCGTTTGGCGGAATGACACCGCCCGCACCGCGCGCACCATAACCAAGGTCCGGTGGAATGATCAGGCTACGCTTGCCGCCGACCGCCATGCCGGCGACACCTTGCTCCCAGCCGGCGATGACGCGTCGCTGGCCAATAGTGAATTCGAACGGGTCATTGCGATCTAACGACGAATCAAATTTGTTACCTTTGCTTCCAGGCCCGCCGTTAGTACCCGGCACAAACAGCCAGCCAGAGTAATGCACCCGGGCGATGCTGCCGACCGCAGCAATGGTGCCAGCGCCCACCACCGTATCAATTTTGGTGAGTGCGGTGACAGCGGAAGGGTAAACGGGAACGGGTGGGGTAGTTGTCATAGCGCAGCCTAACAGTAGGGTTGAAGTGAATGCAATCGAGATGAGTTTTTTCATGGTGACCTCCCTGCGAAATCAAAATGTCAGCGGCCTTTGGCAGCGCCTTCACGACGCGGGTCAACGCCTCCCTGCCAACCGTTGGGTACGCGTAACACGCCATGTAACCCGCTTGGGATATCGCCGATGCGGACATCATGGCCGATAACGCGCAGTGCGGCCGCTAACTTCTCGGCACCCGCGCCCCGTTCGATATCGGTCGGGCCATTACGGCTGCCGCCATTGGGCAGCGCGATGGCGGCTTGTACGTCGAGCTGCCAATCCAGTACGCCGATGATTGTTTTGGTGACCGAGTTGACGATGGTGGCACCCAACGCCGAGCCGATCACCATCTTGAGTTTTCCTTTGTCGTCAAAGATGATGACCGGTGCCATCGTACTGCGCGGTCGTTTTCCGGGCGCAATGGCGTTTGCGATAGGCACGCCGGCTGCGTCGGTGGGCGTTAATGAAAAATCTGTCATGTGATTGTTCAGAAAAAAACCGCGCACGAAAATCTGGCTGCCGAAAGAGGCATCAACAGAGGTTGTCATGCTGACCGCGTTGCCATCGGCATCGACAATCGAAAAATGGCTGGTGCCAGTGAGACTTGTCGTTGCGTCCTCGGCTTGGGAGAGTTTTACCGCAGCAGGAGTTCCCGGTGCGGCGCGGCCCAGACTGCGATCGGTGTGAATCAATGCACTGCGTTCACGTAAGTAGGCGGAACTGATCAACGCCTTGACCGGCACATCCGCGAAGCGATCATCGGCGGCAAATTTCTCGCGATCCGCAAACGCCAAGCGTCCGGCCTCGGCAAACAGGTGAGCTGCCTCCACCGAATCGGGCTTCATGCTCGGCAGATCGAAGCGCTCCAGCATACCCAAAATCTGCAGGATCGCAACACCGCCACTAGATGGCATGGGCATGCTGCAAACGCGGTTGCCGCGATAATCACCGCACACCGCCTCGCTGATGCGCACACGGTAGGCAGCGAAATCCGCTTCAGTTGCGATGCCCGGTCGCGGGTGGGCGCGCAGTGCTGCGACAATGTCACGTGCAATCTCGCCCTGGTAGAAGGCATCGGCACCGCCGACGGCAATACGTTTCATCGTCGCGGCTAGCGCCGGATTCTTGACAATCGTACCAACCGCTTTCGGTGTTCCATCGGCATTGAAGAACATCGCGCGTGTCTCAGGCGTATCGCGCAAGACCGCGCTGCTCCCCGCCTGCTGTACGGTACGTGCCGAAAGTGGATAACCGTTCTCTGCCAGACGGATGGCAGTTTGAAACAGCGCCGCCCAGGGCAATTTTCCGTGCGCCGCGTGTGCGGCCTCGAGCGAACGCAGTGTGCCGGGAATGCCGAACGATTTGCCGCTGCGGACTGCATCGGCAAAGCGCATGGGTTTGCCATCCTCGCCAAGCAACATCGTCGGGGTGGCCGCTTGAGGGGCGATCTCGCGCCCGTCATAAGCGATGGTAGCATTTCGTTTGGCAGCGTAATACAACATGAAGGACCCACCGCCAATACCGGACGATTGCGGCTCGACCAGGTTCAACACCATTTGCACCGCAACCGCAGCATCAATGGCACTTCCACCCTTGGCTAAAACATCGATACCTGCCTCGGTGGCAAGCGGATGTGCCGCAGCGACCATATCGCGCTTGGAGAAACTCACTTTACGCTCGATCATCTGGCCGGCCGGCTCGGGCATGTCGCGTGTGGGCTGGGCGCGAGAAATTGCTGACCAACATGCGACTGAGAAGAACACGCAACCGCAGATGAACGCAGATGAATGCCGATACGTGCGAAAACCTTCGGTACTCGCTACCGCACTCGTGTTTACGCGTGTTGTATCGTGCGGCTTGACAGACAACTGAAGTGGTACGAATTGATCTGTCTTCATCAGCGGTTGTGTGGTTCTAAACACTCAAACACAGGTACTTGATTTCAATATAGTCGTCGATGCCGTACTTGGAACCTTCGCGCCCCAACCCTGATTGCTTGATTCCGCCGAACGGTGCGAGCTCGTTGGAGATCATGCCGGAGTTAACACCCACCATGCCGGTTTCCAGCGCCTCGGCAACTTTGAAAACGCGTGAGATGTTTTGCGCGTAGAAGTACGCTGCCAAACCAAACTCAGTGTTGTTTGCCCAAGCGACTGCTTCTTCATCTGTATTGAAACGAATCAGCGGCGCGA
>Ga0315907_10002457_pt1 | contig 23247 bp, 20 predicted proteins | sample LakEriMetagenome_3_FD_203525 | JGI IMG/M metagenome (GOLD analysis project Ga0315907, IMG submission 203525) | Freshwater fungal communities from buoy surface, Lake Erie, Ohio, United States - Buoy 12 MA123 | ecosystem: Environmental > Aquatic > Freshwater > Lake > Lake biofilm | place: USA...
GGAGACGACAGGTTAAAGGAATTTGGTTGAGATCGAAGCCAAGGCGATCGACTAAATCCGCAGGCACAAAAACATTTCCTGAAACTAGAATCCCTTTTTCTTCATAACTTTGACCATTGAGATTGATGTTAATCTCTGGATAAGCCACGGGCTTAATAGTCGTGGGGCGATTGGATGGAGTATATACAGGAATTGTGGTGGCAGTTTCGTTAATCCATGATTGCAAACCATCGGCAATTCCGATCGCATAATCACGTCGCCTTGTTTGCATTAGTAACTTGTCTTGAGAATTGTTAGAAAACACTAATTCCAGCAAGATGGAAGGAACTGAAATTTGGCGGCAAAAACTCAAACTACCTATGCTTGCGATCGTATCCGCTTTTGCACCACGATTGATGATTTCAGGTACACGCTTAGTTAAAGCACTGGTAAGTATTTCTGCTTGTCGCTTACGTAGCGCATTATTCGTAATGTAATAGGCAGTTGTACCGCGTAACTCACTAGTACTAGTAATATCTATTTGCATGGACAAAGCCACATCTTGAGGTGTAGCTCTCGCATTAATCCAAGCGATCGCCTCAGTTAAATTTAAATCATCGCTAGGGATGCTGATCGAAATGCCCCGCGATCGCAATTCGGCAATCACTAAGTCTCTGGTGGCAGCTAATTCAGCAGTTTCCATCGCTCCACCCGTCATCTCACTCAGATCGCGAAATGACCCCTCAAAACCACCGTGACCTGCGGAAATAAATATTTTACCCATATCTCTATCTGCCAGCCAATTTCAGCAACCAAAAAAGTCTTCGTAAGTCTATCAGCTTTTGTCCTGTTTGACTTTTTATTATTAAAAATAGAAAGGGGGCTTTGCGCCCTTCTATTTTTTGGATTGAGATCTGATCATAAAAATATCAAAATTGGTTTCATAATTAATACAGCACTTTGCGAATGTGTAATGAACACATTCGCAAAGTGCTGTATTAATCTCAGTGAGATTTTTGGTTTTGGATTTTGCCTATGGCAAAATCCAAAACGATGTATTGCTGATTTATCAGGGCGGGAATCTTCAAAAAGCACCAATCATGAAAAAAAGAGTTAATCTTACCTTTCCCAAGCGAGCAATCAGCATTCCGATCACCTATCGGCTTGCGAAAGATTTTAATATTGCCGCCAATATCATTCGTGCTCAAGTCGCCCCCAATAAAGTTGGCAAAATGGTGCTGGAGCTATCAGGCGATATTGACCAACTGGAAGAAGCGATGGACTGGATGCGATCGCAAGATATCGAGGTTTCATTACATGGTCGCGAAATTGTGATCGATGATACTGCTTGTGTTGATTGCGGCTTGTGTACGGGTGTCTGCCCCACAGAAGCCTTGACTCTCGATCCGAAGACTTTTCAACTCAACTTTTTGCGATCGCGCTGTGTTGTCTGCGAACAATGCATTACTGCATGTCCTGTTAACGCTATATCCATCAACCTATAGTTTTTTTTCGCAATTTTATGAGTTGGAAGAACCGCAATAAATTTTTTGAAAGTGTTGCTTTGCAGCACTTTCAAAAAATTTATTGGTTCAGGATTGAGTGCAAAGCATTGTAAGCTCAAGAGAGGTAATGCTTAAGACACAAATCAGCGACAACCGATTTGAGATTGCGATAACCGCTTATAATGATACAAAAAGTAACAATTTTTCATAAACCCTTTAATCAATCAAACTTTGAGTCATAACTCATGCATTTTGAGTTTTTTTCGCTAGAAATTATTCAAGAATGGATACAGCAGTATGGATACTGGATTGTTTTCTTAGGCATCATGCTTGAGAATGCAGGTATCCCATTGCCAGGGGAAACGATCACCTTAGTTGGTGGATTTTTGGCTGGAAATGGCGAGTTGCGCTATCCATTAGTTTTGCTATGTACCGTCGCTGGAGCTATCTTGGGAGACAGTGCGGGATACTGGTTAGGACGTTGGGGAGGATTGCCAGCGTTAGAGAAAATAGGCAAGCTATTTCGGATGCCCAGCGATGAAATTGCGATCGCCCGCGAAAAATTTCGTGGTAGCGCCGATCGGGCGGTCTTTTTTGGACGCTTTATCGCGATCTTACGAATCTTTGCAGGCCCAATGGCAGGGTTGTCAGGGATGTCCTATCCTCGATTTCTATTTTTCAATGCTACAGGTGCGATCGTCTGGGCAACAGTCACCACAGGGGTCGCTTATTACGCAGGTACATTAATTCCCCTAGAAACTCTAGTCTCTGGAGTTGTCAGGATTAGTTCAATTATTTTAAGCGGTGTAGTGCTATGGTTTGCCATACCCCCAGCATTCCGATGGCTTAAAGAAAGGTTTATCAATTGGCGCAATGCAAATAAACCTCAATCCTCTAAAACCAGTCATCCTAATCTCCAATCTGCGCAAGAGCCACCTCTACTCTTATCAATCACTGAAGATAAGGTGATGCTAAAAATAGAAAAAGATTAAACAGAAAAAGATGGGCTACCCACAGGGTAGCCCATCTTTTTGTAATTACGGAGAGAGAGGGATTCGAACCCTCGGTTGCTTTCACAACATTCGATTTCAAGTCGAACGCATTCGACCACTCTGCCATCTCTCCCGTTGGATATTCTAAGGCATGATTACACCTAACACAAGCAAAAAATAAAGACTCGCTATGCGAGTCTTTATTTTTTAGAGGTAGTAGGTTTCAAATGAGTATGTGCTCATTTGAAATTCTAAAATCAATCCTATGTCGAAAGCAGAATAAAAATCCTTACAGGCTACCGTCAATTTAGGCCTTGACCGCAGACATCGACAAGGTGTAGTAACCCAACTGGTTAGGAACTCTCTCCCATTTACCATCCAACTTGCCTTTAGACAAGTTCTTGGTAACGCGGTCTTTCGCTTGACGGAAGTTTTCTGCCGAGAGATCGCCATAGAGAGCTTTGACAACGCTATCAGCATTGACAAACTCGCCCTTACGCTCTTGTAAAACTTTCTCGATCGCATCAGTCAAGGTATTACCCTGATAGAGAGGACGCATTACCAGAGAACTCATGCGACCAGACTTCTTCGGCTGTGAAGCTTTAGATGATTCTGCTTCCGCCTTTTTTGAAGCCTTAGGAGTTGCCTTTACAGGGGTCGCCTTAGGAGCTTTGGTTGCTACCGCCTTAGGAGCTTTAGTTGCTACTGCCTTAGGAGCTTTAGTTGCCTTAGTTGCTTTAGGGGCAGGAGCTGCTTTAGCAGCAGTTTTAGGAGCTTTGGCTGCCTTAGGAGCAGGAGCTTCAGTCTTCACAGATGCAGCTCTACCTCTCTTAATGGTAGAGGTAGGGACTGTTTTCAAGGTTTCTAAAGATAATGTGTAGTAACCAAGTTGGTTAGGAACACGCTTCCATCTATCTTCGCCTTTGCCCTTCGAGAGGTTTTTGGTGACGCGCTCTTTAGCGACTCGGAACACTGTCTCAGTCAGATCACCGTAAAGGATATTGACCACGTCATCAGCATTTACAGCTTGACCTTGGCGTTCATTCAAAATCTTTTCGATCGCTTCTGTGAGGGTAAGACCATCATAGGCAGGACGAGTTGTCAAAGAGCCACGACGATGTCCTCTTCCTCTTCCTTTAGCGGCAGGAGCAACTTCAGGCTTAGCGGCGGCTTTAGGTTTGCGACCTTTAGTAGGGGCGGGTGGAACTTCAGCAATGACGACGGGAGCAACAACAGGAGCGACAGCTTCGACTTCTTTCTTTTTAGCTTTGGTCTTAGGAGCTTCGGCGGGTAATGTGCCTAGAAGAGCTTCAACATGGGCGAGTTGGGCACGGGCTTGAGCAACTTTGTCTTCATATTCAGAGAGGAATCCTTGCAAACTGCTATGCAAAGCTTGTAAAGTCGCGCCAAAGCCGTCTGGCTGTAGTGTTACAGGTAGATCTATAGTCATATTACGGAAACCAAAAAGATAGTAATGATTAATTGATTAGATTAGCTTGTTTCTTCATACGTTTGCTTATGATGGAAGAAACTCATCATTTCGTTCTATCACGTTTTGAGAGAACTCGCAATAGTTTAGACAGAATTCTCACCATTTTATTTTTTTTTAGAAGAAAGAGGGATATGCATCGTCTCTTTTTTCCTGTTGTATAGCAACGTAAGAGATAGATAGGACAATTCAAAACCCAAAAGATGGCAGAGCGAAGCTCTGCCATCTTTTGGGTTTTATGTCCTAAGCAAAGCTTACATTGCTATATAAGTTCATAAGAAGCACCCTAATTCAAGCCAAATCCTAGCAATTCCGTGAAGTATCGGTCATACTTCACGGAATTAAACCTACACCCAGTAAGGTTTTTAGGTTTAAAGAAATTTCTCCGCCATTTTTGAATTGGCATAAAGTCTATTCAGGCTAATTTGAATATTGCTGAGAGAGAGTTTGTGCATGGAAATCTCTCTCTCAGAGCCAAAAAACAAAAGTCTCGCTTAGCGAGACTTTTGTTTTTTGGCTCTGAGAGCTTAACCCGAACTATCTTTCAATAAAGTTTTATGGGTTAAAAAAGCGTTGCTATTTTTTTAAGTCTAGGAGAAACTTTGCTTCGGCAGCCCGATCACTGTTGGGATATCGCTCTAGCAATTTTTGTAAATAGCTAGATTGCTCACTGAGAAAGAAGCTAGAAAATAGCAAATCATCAATATATTGGCTCTGAGGAAACTTCACCTGTAATTCAGTGATGATGCTATCAATGCGCCTTTGATAGTCAGAACGCATGTTCTTTTCGCGTTGCTCGTAATCTTGGTAAGAATAGCTACGCTTGTTCATCGGTTGATATTGCTTAGTAGTATTCACTCCTACGGGGGGATGGATACGTTGGGTTTCTGAGAAAGTGTGGTTTTCCCACTGGGCAAGCAGGGTCATTGCTACCATATACAAAGATTTTTCTCGAAGGCTGGTTGGGAGGCTGCGATCCTCAAGCAAGTTTTGATAGAGGGAAAGAGCGATCGCATTTTGACTACCCGCTTGATATTTAGCAAGAATTTCCGCCTCACTGCGCTTAGATTCATCGCATACCCACCACTCGCTACAATTCCCGTTCGGCAGACGATAAAGACGACTACCATCCCAGATTGGTAGATAACCGTTTTTCCATCCTCCTTGCCCAGCCCAATCGGAGGCGATCTGATATCGCGATTCGGGCGTATTTTCGATTTGCCACTGGCGGAGTTTTTTCCAGCGTAATTTTTGTTCGCTCAATAATGCTTGAGCTTCTTTCTTAAAATTAGCGACCTGATTATATTGCCATGACCAACGCGTCTGTCCTTGTGGATAGTAATATGCTTCGAGGATGCGATCGGGAACAGTTTCTAGTTGCACATTTGCGGATATCTCTATCGCTTTGGCATAATTGTGCGATCGCGCATATTGGATGGCGATCGCATATTTCAAGAGAGTGGCAAGGGGTTGATTTTCTGGCTCTTGCAGGAGGGTTTGCATCTGGTCGATGGATAGACCGACATCAAGTAGGGTGCGTATATGGGGAAAAGCGAGGTAAAGGGCATCGCGATCACCCATTGGTTGCGCCATAATTTTGATCCAGAGACGCATCGCTCCGACAATATCATTGTTGTCTTGGAGACTCAGCGCAAGGAAGTGATGAGCATCATCGGCTCCAGAATGATTGGCATAGCGCTTGAGCCATTCTTGCCATGCATTAAGGCGTTCTTTCTCAGATCGTTTGGCATTCCTAGCCAGAATTGCCTCATTACGAGGCTGACCATCAAAATAAGAGCGCCCAGTTAAATCTCCATATTCCCGACAGGCGATTGCAAATTTTGATTGCGGATATTTCTCTACCATTCCCAGCAGCAGGTAGTAGGCATAGTCACCTTTTGACTCAAAATTTTCGTAACTGACTATCCTTGAGAGCGAATGTAGTTGAGATAGATCGTTATTCAAAATATTTTTGAGGATTTTTGTCCCTTGGGCATCTCCATGACGATCTAATTCTGCGATCGCCCAAATGCGAGCGCTAGCAGAGCGATCATTAGCTAAAGAAAGAAAGAAAGAGCGAGCGAAGGGCGTAATTTGTCCTGCTTTAATCGCACCTAATCGCTCAACTAAAATATGCTCTTGGGAATCGCTAGATAATTTTTGATAGAGGGCGATCGCAGATTTGACTTGAATATCTGTAGGTTGTTGAAGCTGCTCGTACTGCAACCATTCCGATAGACCCACAAAATCCTTATCTTTCTCGTAGGGATTTTTGCCATTCACCGCTTCATATCCCAACAATCGAGTTAAAAACTCTAGGTTAAATTGGTCGTAATATTGCGGCGAATTCCGAGGCTCAAGATTTGCTTTGGCAAGACTGATTAGCTCTTCCCGTACTTTTGGATCATCTAAGCCAAATTCTTTCTCCCAATCCTTGCTTTGAGCTTCAAATGAATAGGAAGCGATGTTATACAAGTTAGGATAAGCCAAACGCCTTTGAATCTGTCCACGTAGCCATAGGGTTGTGTAAGGTTTTCCTAGACTGCGAATTCCTTCGATACCATATTTTTGGCGAGTATCATCACGGGAGCTAGCATAATAACTCAGTAATGGATATGCCTTAGCTCCATATTTTTTCCAGACTGGATTTTCAACAGGATCTTTTCCCCATTTGGCAAAAATAATATCTTGGCGGATTGCTTGAGCAATTTCTTGCCATTGGGGATCAAATCGAAGGCGATCGCGCAGGACATCATCGATTTCTAATTGTGAGATTTCTTGGGGACTGAAGGAATCCGCTAGTTTTGACATTTCAGATGGACTAGGTATTTTAACTGTCCGTGATTGAAATACTTCTGTCGCTTTAAGTGCTATGCCAAACGAGAAAATAGTGGCGAATATAGTCAATATATATAGATATCGCTTTTGCATTTTGCTCTCCAAGTTTAGACAAGCTGACAGAAGGCTAGATAAGAATTTACTGTCTATTATTAAACTTGATTTTGGTGAGATAGAAATACTTCTCAGCAATTTGCAACAAAAAATAATCAGAGAGAAACCCGCACTCAAAAAGTATCTAGAAGTAAGTTGCTTAATCATCTTGCTTGAAATGACCTTAATTGCCGCTGCTATAATCAGCAGAACTTCTTATACCAAGTCACGAAAGTGTTGTCAGACTTTTGTGATTTGGTATTGTTGAATATTTACCTAGCAAGAATTATTTTACAAATCATGCCCAGAAAAATTTTATGTATCCATTTATAATTCGCAGTGTTGCTGTTTTGATAAACATTTCACTATTTTCTTTAGGTTGCAGTAGTAATCCCACTGTTGCATATTCGCCGATCGCCAATTCGACATCAACTTTGCAATCGGTGGTACATGAGTCTCCTCCAATTGCGGCAATCCCGAAGGTATCAGAAAATCTACTAAGTGCAGAACAGCTAATGCAATTAAAGCAACTAGGTATAAAGGTTGTTTTGCCTACCTATTTGCCAGCAGGCTTTCAAGTCACTTATTTTGAGGCACATAGACAGAAAAGACCTGAAGACATAACCGATTCTGCCTACTATAGAATTTCTTACGCTAATGCAAACAACATTTGCATCGAAGTAGGTAGTGGATATCAGGCTGTGTGGATAACGAACCCCAGCAAAAGTGAACTTGAAACTGCTCTGGGAGACATCGAGATTACCTATGGAAAACTCCGCAGAAGTGAAACAATGCAATATTGGGCTTCAATTAAAAAAGGTGGGCAAGTCATCTATACAGGCGGAAAACTCTCTGGAGTAAGTGAGACCTGTAACCCCCTCAGTCTAAAAGATTTCACTAAGGTTCTGAAGTCATTAACAGTGCTTGAATAAAAATCGCATCCTTAGCAACGAGATGGTCTTTCTCGCTAAGAATGCGATAATATCGCTTTCTTAGCGAGAAACTTTAGGTCAAAGCAATCAAGGATTAAAAGAACAAATGACTCTCAGGTTGGATATTGATTTCCATCGGCACTGCTTGTGGATCGGCGGAGAGCGCAAACATGATTGCATTTGCGGCAGTCTCGGTAGTTAGCATTTTGCTGCGATCGACCTTCAGACTAACGTTATCCCAGAATGGCGAATCAATTCCCCCAAAATAAAATAGAGTCACCTTAATCCCCAAACGGCGAAGTTCATCTGCCATGCACTTACTGAATCCAACTGCGCCAAACTTAGAAGCGCAATAAGCCGCTGCCATTGCCATTGGATGCTTACCCAGAATGCCAATTACATTACAGATATGACCAATCTTGCGATCCTTCATTACATTAGCAACCACTTGACTGGTATAAAAATTTCCCTTGAGATTGAGATCAAGCATTTGGTCGAGTTCTTGCGGTTCAATGCGAAGGAATTGTTTCATCACACCCGCACCTGCGGCATTCACTAAGACATCAATCTGTCCAAACTGCACAATCGCCTTCTGCACCATCGCTTCGACTTGTGCATACTTAGTGATATCTGTCGGAACTGCGATCGCCTCAATATCGTAGTCATCTTCTAGATTGTTGACTAGCTCTTCTAACTTATCAGCATCTCTAGCCACAAGAACTAACTTTGCTCCTGCTTCAGCTAGTTTAGGTACAAGTGCTGCACCAATTCCGCCTGTTGCACCGACAACGACAACAACTTTACTTTGCATCTTAAAAATATGACTTGTTTACAATACTTTACATTCCTTTACATGATAGAGCTTTGCAAGAAAAAAAGAGCGCATTGCGCTCTTTTTTTCTTGATTAACGTTATTTCAGTTTTTGATTAGACAACTCCATTTGCTCTAAACCAAACCTGTAATTGTTTCCAGCCATCCTCGGCATCTGATTGACGATAGGAAGGTCGATAATCGGCGTGAAAAGCGTGAGGTGCGTCAGGATAAACAACTATTTCGGATTTGGTACTGCAACCTTTGAGGCGATCGCGCATTTTCTCAACCGTATCTAAAGGAATACCCGTATCTTTGCCACCATAGAGTCCTAAAATCGGTACTTGTAAACTCGTGGCGATGTCAACTGGATGTTTGGGCGTGAGTGCAGTTGATTCGTCCACAAGTCTGCCATACCAAGCGACACCAGCCTTGACTTTAGGGTTATGAGCAGCATAAAGCCAAGTAATTCGTCCACCCCAACAAAAACCAGTAATTCCCAGTTTGTTTGGATCTCCCTTCGCAGATTGCATCGCCCATGCCACAGTTGCATCAAGGTCAGACATTACCTGCGCGTCAGGTACTTTGCTAACCACTTTCCGAATCTCAGCAATATCCGTCAGTTTGGACACATCACCCTGTCGATAAAACATTTCAGGGGCGATCGCTAGATAACCTAATTTGGCTAAACGACGACAAACATCTTGAATATAAGCATGAACTCCAAAAATCTCTTGGACAACTAAGATGACAGGGAAATCTTTGCCAAAAGTCGGTCTAGCCCGATAGGCGGGAATTATGCCATCTTTGACAGGAATTTTGACTTCACCTGCGATAATCCCCTTGTGATCGGTCGTAATTGTTTTTGCCGAAATTGGCTGTACAGCGATCGCAAAGCCAGCCGTCAGGCTACTAATCGCAATGAACTCGCGTCTGGTCAGTTTTGACATTTAAGTTAACCTTCAGAATTTATAGATGGCGATAAGTTTTCTCTAACGCTAGCTATATTCTGTAATACCAAAACACAAAATGGCGTAGCCATTTTGTGTTTTTAAAACCCTTACAGGGTTAGTTTTTTAATTCACAGAAGTGTTGCCACACTTTTGTGAATTGGTATAACCTAAAAAGAAAAGGTTGCGCTTGCGCAACCTTTTCTTTTTAAAAAATCCGCGTTATCCACAAATCTGTTTAATCCGCGATTCAGACTCTTATTTACCAATTTTGACTGGAGTTTTGACACTCTGTAGCTCATAAATTGCTGTTTCTAACAAAGAAATACCTGTCATCTCTTCTGGTTGTGGGACTTTTAGGATTTCTAAAATCGTAGGCGCAATATCCGCTAGACGACCACCTGAAGGCTTGAGCTTGACATCAGCACCATGACCATAAATCTTACATCCTTCACCCTCTATCAAAATAAATGGCACAGGATTGCTAGAGTGGGCAGTCCAAGGATTACCATGCTCATCCCACATATATTCAGCATTGCCATGATCGGCGGTAATCAGAGCCGTACCTCCTGCATTGGCGATACTAGATAATAATTTGCCTAAACATAGATCAACCTGTTCTAGAGCTTTGACTGTGGCTTCAAAGTTGCCAGTGTGCCCTACCATATCTGGATTAGCGTAGTTAATTACGATCAGCGAATAAATATGTTTAGCGATCGCCTCTGAAGCGATGCGTGTCACCTCAGCGGCAGACATAGCAGGTTCTTGATCGTAGGTAGACACCCTTGGACTATTGACTAAAACTCGATCGTCGCCTTCACTAGCTTCTTCCAAACCACCATCAAAGAAATAGGTGACATGAGCGTATTTCTCAGTTTCGGCTAGGCGTAACTGCTTCAGTCCATGCTTTGCCACGACTGGACCCAGCAAATTAGTGAGGTTTTGGGGTAAAAAGGCAACAGGGACAGGCAAAGTGCTATCGTACTGCGTAAATGTGGCATAGGCGATATCCTCGATATAATCGCGTTCAAAACCTGCAAAGTTTTTCGCAACAATAGCTTGGGTAATCTCACGAGAGCGATCTGGCCGGAAATTAAAGCATATTACACCGTCCCCAGAAGCGATCGCACCTTGTGCAATTCGAGTTGGGGGCAAAAATTCGTCAGTAACTTTTTCTTTGTAGGCAGATTCCAACAAATCCGTTGGTTCAGTTAGCTCAGTGGTGATGCGATCATTTGTCAGGACTTCATAGGCTTTTTGAACGCGATCCCAACGCTTGTCGCGATCCATCACAAAATAACGCCCACTGATCGTGACAATACGTCCGACACCGATCTTTTTAATATGCGCTTGTAAAAGCTTTATAAAGTTGATCCCTGAATGGGGCAAAGTGTCGCGTCCATCGGTAATCACATGAATACAGACATCATCAATTTGTTGAGATTTGGCTAAATCTAGTAATCCCAATAGATGATCGATATGTGAATGTACGCCACCATCAGAGCAAAGCCCGATTAGATGCAATTTGCTATGGTTAGCCCTGACCTTTTTACAAACTTGGACTAGTACAGAATTTGACAACAACGAGCCATCATCGACAGCATCAGAAATTCTGACTAATTCTTGGGGGACAACTCGACCAGCGCCAATGTTTAAATGTCCAACTTCAGAGTTGCCCATTTGACCTTTTGGTAAGCCAACATCTTTGCCAGAGGCTTGGAGGAGGGTTTTGGGGTAGGTACTCCATAGGCTATCCATGACGGGAGTATTTGCTGCGGCGATCGCATTGCCCTCGGTTTCTTCCCTATGTCCCCAGCCGTCTAAGATGATCAGAACCAGTGGAGAAACAGACCCCGTTTGCATAAAAGACAGTTCCTTATTAAGTACATGTTCACTCCTCACTAGGCAATCATACCATTGGAGCAAATTTACGGATTATCTTAACAATACTTGGCAATTTGCGCGATCGCAATGTATCGTAAAAAACTTTTAATTATTCCCAAAATTGCCGTGCTTTATTTCAAAACCAATTTTGGGGTTAGTAATGCCGTGCGCACTGCTAACCCCAAAATTGCTCATTTATTTTGCCGATCGCTAAGGAATGTATGATGATTACTCTGTAGTGCTTTGCTGTGACTTAGGTTAGTTAGTAAAACATCACAATAAATTCTTTCATCGGTTCAAAAATTTCCTTCACGAATGGCGTTAATAGTTCAGAAATATGGTGGCTCATCCGTAGCCGATGCCGATCGCATTAAAGCAGTCCGCGATCGCATTAAGCGGACAGTTGATGCAGGCAATCAAGTTGTGGTCGTGGTTTCGGCAATGGGCAAAACCACCGATGGTCTGGTTGCCATTGCGCAATCTGTGTCAGTAAATCATAACCAAAGCCTCATTGAAATTGCTGCAAAAGAGCGTGAGATGGATCTGCTCTTAGCTACAGGCGAACAGGTGACGATCGCTTTGCTAAGCATGGCATTGCAAGAAGTCGGTCAACCTGCGATCGCCATGAATGGCTCGCAAGTAAGGGTAGTCACCGAGCCGAACCATACCCGTGCCAGAATTTTATATGTGGAACCAGATCAAATCCAAGCAGCACTTGCTCTTGGTAAAGTTGTGGTGATTGCAGGGTTTCAAGGCGTAGCAATTGATCAATCAACGGGTTTGCCTAGCACTGAAATTACAACCCTTGGACGTGGCGGCTCAGACACCTCAGCCGTAGCGATCGCGGCTGCGATCGAAGCTGACATCTGCGAAATATATACTGATGTTCCAGGGATTTTGACGACTGACCCGCGCATTGTTCCCAAAGCTCAGATGTTAACGGAAATTACTTGTGATGAAATGCTGGAGCTCGCGAGTCTTGGCGCAAAGGTTTTGCATCCGCGATCTGTGGAGATCGCCCGTAATTTTGGCATAAAAATGTGTGTGCGATCAAGTTGGCTCGATGATGCAGGTACAGTGATCACTTCGCCACGCATCGGTACTGGCAATCTCAAATCCTTGGAAGTGAATCGTTTTGTCGAGACAGTCTCTATTGATTACGATCAAGTTAAAATTGCGCTCTTGCAAATTCCCGATCACCCAGGGATCGCCTCGCAACTTTTTAAATCCCTAGCCGATCAAGGAATCAACGTTGACTTGATTATTCAAGCAGTCCAAGAGACTGAAGGAGTAAATGACATCGCCTTTACGATTCCTCAAAAACAATTGCAGTTGGCGGAAGTGGTCACCCGCAGCTTGGAAATTGGCGCAAGTTTAGTTACTGTCGATTCCAATGTTGCCAAAATAAGCATTACCGGGGTGGGCATGATTGGGCGACCAGGGGTTGCTGCCCAAATGTTCACATCTCTCGCTGAAGCGGGAATCAATATTCAAATGATTTCCACTTCGGAAATTAAAATTAGCTGTGTGATTGCGGCGACCGACGGAGAAAATGCGATCGCGGCGATCCAAAAAGCCTTTGATGTAACAGCGCGATCGCATCAAGCCTGTGAAATTAATTCTGAAAATAGCTCAGATATTTCGCCTGTACGTGGGGTAGCTCTAGATCGTAATCGCGCCAGAATTGCAGTGCAACAAGTGCCTGATCGTCCAGGCATGGCAGCGAAAATCCTTGAGCAACTGGTCGAACAAAACATTAGCTTGGATATGATTGTGCAGTCGCAGTCTGATCGCGATGTTAATGAGATTGCTTTTACTGTAGCGATCGCCGATCTTGCCAAAGCTGAAACAGCGCTGAAAGAATATGCTAAAGTTCTCGGCTATGGTGAAGTTAGATGTGATGGTGACATTAGCAAAGTCAGTATTGTCGGTGCAAATATGATCCATCAATCGGGAATTGCCGCACGCATGTTTAGCGCCCTTGCGGATGCAAACATTAATATTGAGATGATCGCCACATCTGAGATTAAGGTTAGCTGTGTGGTTCGCGATCATCAAGCGGAACAAGCACTCAAAGTTATTCATCAAGAGTTTAACCTGTCTGGCGATCATGCCATTGAAGTTCCCAGTGCCTTGAAAAAGTAGCAAGTGCGGCACTTCACGTCACACTTGCTAAACAGGCTTTAAGATAAGTACATATCCCGCGAGCATTTCTATGTCATCTGATAATTCTAGCGATCGCACTGATGATTCACCAGTCAATCCTCCTACCGATCCTAAGCAATCACCTCCTGTTCCCAACCAAGAACATCCAGTCAAAAATTTCATACTTGATAATTTACCCACTGTTACGGTAGCGATTTTGTTGGCAGTTGGGGTGCGGGTATTTATTGCAGAGCCTCGTTATATTCCTTCAAGCTCGATGGAGCCAACTTTATTAATTGACGATCGCCTAATTATTGATAAGCTTTCGATTCGTTGGCGCAAGCCTGAGCGTGGCGAAATTATCGTATTTAATCCACCGATTAATCCTATTGTGCCTGATGCTTCTAAGGTCTATATCAAACGAGTGATTGGGATGCCAGGCGATCGCATCAGTATTCATGATGGCAAAGTCTTTATAAATGATGCGCCTCTAAATGAGCCATACATTGCCGCGCCGCCAAACTACACTTTGCCAACTCAAGACGATGCTCTCTGTCCCAACTGCTTCCGTCCTGATAATGTCCAGTCTGGCAAAGAACATCTATTTTTTACTGTGCCGAATGGCAAATATTGGGTGATGGGCGATAATCGCAATAACAGTTTGGATTCCCATGCATGGGGATTTATGCCCGAAGAGAATCTAGTTGGTCGAGCGATGTTTCGCTACTGGCCACTTGACAAGCGTGCTGGTAATTTAAACGTTCCTAAATATTAGACTCTCTCCCCCCAGCCTTCTCTCCCTTTGGGCTACCGTGTATACACAAGTCTGACTTACCCCCTTTAATTCCCCCTTGCAAAGGGGGAAGACCAGAAATCTTGTTCCCTCCCCTTTGCAAGGGGAGGGTTAGGGTGGGGTAATTGATGAGGTTTTCAAGTTCATCCTATAAGTGTATACACAGAAGACTTTTTAGAAACCATTTAAGAATTACTTTCTACGGTCAAAAGTCCTAAGAGATCGCCCTCAATCACCCTTTTTAAGAGGGATTGAGGGGGATCTAGACAATTCTCAAATGTTTTTTTTAGGGAGGCTGGGGGGATCTAGACAATTCTTAAATGTTTTTCTAAAGGTGTTGCTAAGCAACAAGTATGTAAGGAATCAAGAGCGAGTGACCAAGCTTAAAGTAGCTTGAACTGACATCAATTAGCGACAGGTATCTCATAGGTCATGAAGTCGTATGCAGGAATAGTATTCGCAAAAATCATTCTAGCTTCATTAACTAAATCTTCCAATAGAATGGGATTTCCAGGGGAATAGCGAGGACTAAAATGGGTCATGATTAATTGCTTCACATTAGCCAATAGTGCTACCTGTGCCGCCATTGTACTAGTGGAATGCAACCGCTGAAAAGCCATATCGGAATCCTGATGAGCAAAGGTGGACTCATGGATGAGTACATCAGCATTTTGAGCAAGATCTACTGAACTATCACAAAAAATTGTATCTGTGCAATAGGCAATCTTCCTTCCAATTTGAGGAGCGCCACAAAAATCTTTCCCATTGATTTTGCGTCCATCGGGAAGCGTAATCGTTTTACCCTGTTTCAATTCACCAAAAATGGGCCCTGGTGGGATATTCATGGAGATCGCTTTATCGACATCAAACTTACCAGTGCGATCGCGTTCTACTAACCGAAAACCATGCGCCGTCACCTTATGTTTGAGCGGAGCTGCCATCATATAAAATTCTGAATCCTCGCAAACTAGCCCCGCTTTGACTTTATGCACCTTAATCGAATAGGAGAGACGAGTCTCGCTATAGCGCAGACAAGCATCGAGATAGTCTCCCAAACCAGTTGGGCCATAAATATCAATGTGGCTTACATTCCCTGCCATACCACAACTCGCTAGCAATCCTGGCAAACCAAAGATATGATCGCCATGCATGTGCGTAACAAAAATCTTCGTGATTTGACTAATTTTGACATCACTTCGCAGCAACTGGTGCTGCGTTGCCTCGCCACAATCGAGCAACCAAACTTCGGCACGTTGAGGTAGTCGTACCGCCACACTGGAGACATTGCGCCCGCGTGTAGGCACGCCCGAACTAGTACCAAGAAAGGTGATTTGCATATTTAGTCATCTACAAAAATCTCGATGCGGCGGTTACTTTTACTATTATTGTCACCAGCACTGCTCGCCAAAGGACGACTAGCACCATAACCAACTACCATCCAATAATAGGTTTGTTCGCCGCGCAGTCTTGCCAAATATTCTCTAACTGCTGAGGCTCGTAAATAGGATAGAGTTAGCGCATCCCCCGCATTACTTACATCCATATGCCCGTTAATTCGCACACTCTTGCCTGTTGTCAATGGCAATTGCGCTGCAACTTCATCTAGTAGTCGAAAGCTTTCTGGACGAATGCTAGCTTTATTTGCCTCAAACAAAGCGTCTGCCGAGAGGGTAAATTGCTGCTTTTTGTAATTTAAAAAGTTAAATGAAGGTTGCCATACTAAATCTGGACGAATAAAAGAGATCGCTAAACCAATACTCAGTCCAGCGATCGCACTCACGCCCAAAACAGCGCTACGAATCAAAAAGGTGACAGCAGAGCGTCCCATTTGATTCAAGTCACCAGACGGCTTACCCGAAGATTTACCTAATGACTTGTCAGGAGTCGGTAAATTTGCCACGATTATTTCTTCTTTGCTTTAGAGCTAACAGTCGTATCGATCAGTTCTAGCTCCGTTGCTCGAAAAGACACAATCTTTTCCCAGTTACCACCACCAAAAATTACAGCAACACGCTCATCGGTTACCCGTTGTACCTGTCCTTGAAATCCGAAATAGGTGTCACCTTCGTTGACAACCCGCACCGCAGAACCTGGAAAAATGATTGGCTGCATATTCTCTCAAAACTCCTTACTATGGGTTTAACTAGGTTCATTCTATATCTTTTGCTGCCGCTCTGATTATTTCGACCAACACTCGAATTTTTTGACCTAGGGATGAAAGGTGGCGCTCCGCGCCACCTTTCATCCCTAGGTATTTCTTTAGCATTAGCGCTTCGAGTCATCTTGATTATCAGGTGAAGCCCATCCGAGCAGATTTGATAGCCAGCCGCGTTTTTGTGGTGGTGGCAAAGATGCTTTTTTTGTAGTTGCAGGATTTGGATTTGGCTCACTTTTATTATTGTCTTTAGCGGTATTTGTATCCGTCTGACTCGGAACTGGTTTACTGATATCGTTGATATGCTCTAATGCCAATGACTCCTTAGGATTAATCTGAAGCGATCGCTGAAAGCTAACTTTTGCCATTTGCGGCTGATTGATATTTTTATAAACCACACCGAGCATGGCATGACATTTACTATTGTTCTTATCCAGTTGGAGAATCGCGCGCAAATCCTTGAGAGCTGATTTCCAATCGCCCTGATTTATATAGATTTCACAAATTTTCAAGCGATCGCCAATAGCTCCCGCATCACGCTCCTCAATTCTGGTTTGAATTATAGTTTCATCGGGATCGGGTTTACGATTACTAGGAGGCTGATAAATAGAGTATTGAGGAGGAGGAGATGCGTAATTAGTTTTTTGGGGTGGAGTAGGATAGTTTGCTGAATAAGGTTGAGGGCTTTTGGTGGGTGACATGGGCATAAGGACGGGTGGCATGTTTTCTGCACCATATTGGTAGCCTTCTTTATAGAGAATGTAAACCAGATTTAGTTCACTGATTTGGGCTGTATATTCCAGAATAGTTTTGATCGACTGATACTGCACGTTCGCGATCGCGGCAACTGAGCGCTCGTACAGACCAGCATTAGGAGTCATCATCAACTCACAGGCGATCTTAGAATGAATTGGCACATTGCGCGATTTTTGCATTAAACGCTTAGCAAGCAGCTTAAATATCCCTTGATAAGCTCTATGCTCTTCCTCTCTCATCAGCACGTTATAGGCTGGGTTAACCAGTTTTGCTAGATATAGCGTGGCGATTTCTTTTTCTTCATCTGAAAAGCCATAAACATCAGGGTGCAATATACGCGCAATGCTCAAATAAACATGACGAATGTAAAAGGGGCTGCTGGTGATTGGTAAGCCCAAGGCAGCGTAGTAGTCATGATTGAACCGACTAATACCTCGATCAATACGGATAAACTGGAGTTTTAACTCCTTGGGCTGGTTCATGTTAGTTCGCTTTGCCCATATCAGGTGATGGTGGCGATCAAATTTATCTAAATAGTTATATCAATTATCAAAAGTATGACTATATTCTCGATAATTAAAAAACAAAACCCCCACTGGTTTCGTTTTTTAAAATGGCAATATAATTTTAAAAATTGGTATTATACCAACAAAATCAAAAAATAGAGTTGATGCATTATATATTCTCTATTTTAATCATTTAATAAACGATCTTTCTTTCTGCTTTTTCTTTTCTAGAAGCTAGAGGTGGCATAGAGTTACGGGGCTTCGCCCCGTAACTCTATGTTGGGTTTTGATCTTGACCAAACGTGACGAAAGCTATAAAAAACAAAAGATGAATCGCGTCGCGATTCATCTTTTGTTTCTATTAAAATCCATAACATCTATCTATTCTATTTTTTAGGTTTTCAGCGCCGTAAGCGCTGAAAACCTAAAGCTGTACAACGTCAGTTAATAGTGCAAAGGCAATACAGCCAATGGTAATAGAGAAAACCCAATCCAAAATAGCGATCGCCAAGAAAATTGAGGCAAAGGTTCAGGTTCGGCTAATAAAAAGTTAACCCGCTCTTCTAAGCGATCGCTAGTATTTGTCGCTCCAAAAGCCGCCGCAAAAGTTTGGGTTGGATGTATATTGCTACTGACCATCGCCAGTAATGACTCCGCTAGTAACAAACCATCTGCATATTGCGCAGCCCAACGATCAGCACGAAGTTCGCGCAATAGCAGCAACTCTTCCCATAAGGCTTGAGTATTTGGGAGCCAAGGCATCACTTGGCGGAGCGCCCCGAGCCAGAAAAACCAAAATGTATCGCGGTAGTGAGCATGAGCGCGTTCATGCAACAACACGGCTTCCAGATGATCGGCATCAAGGCTATCGAGCAACCCTTGGCTGACATAAAGATGCGATCGCCAAAAACCAATTTGAGCAGCAAATAGCATTGGCATATTTAGTAGTCGCATCGATTGCTTAACTGGGTTGACATCCAGAGAATCGACAACAAGAGCTTGCAATTTTTGTAAAGACTGCCAGCCATTCAAGGCAAGTTGCCCAACGCGAAAAATGCTGTAAATCAAAAATATTAAAGCGATCGCATAGCTCAGCCGTCCTGCCTGTAAGCCGATCATTTGCCCTTCAGATCCCATGCAGAGCACTGCGATCGCGGTCATGATTACTAATAGTGGCGGCAAGGCAAAGCATACAAGCGCCTTCTGCCAACGCATCTGCCAATCCCTAGGGAGGGCAACGTTGTCACCATTTTGCCAACCATATCGCAATCCCCAAGCTAGGCAAAGTGAGCCAAATATCATCACAAAATGTATGGAGAAAAAGGGCATGGACTTAACCTTCCTGTGATTGTTCTCGCGATTGACGTATATTTTGGAGACGGACAGCGATCGCTTCAAGCTTGTCCATACTGGCATGATCAAGATCATTTGCAAAAGCGGCAACAATATCCGCATCACCCACTTCTAAAAAGCGATTGAGTTGATGATACGCCTCTAATGCTTGTGCTTCTTCACGAGAAATTTTTGCTTGCCAATAGAGCGCACGACCCTCTTTTTCGCAATGAATCCAGCCCTTTTGCTCTAGTCGCCGCAATACAGTCATCACTGAGCCATAGGCTAATTCGCGATCGGGATCAGACAAGATGCGTTCGTGAATTTCCGTCGCACCTAACCTTGTGCTATCCCAAATAATATTTAGGATTTCCGACTCTAACGGGCCTAGCGATAATTGTTTCGGTCGATATTTCGGTAACGGGGTCATAGTCAAGCCACATCATTTGGTATCACTATAGCGTTTTATTGAGATCAAAGCTTTGCTAGCAAAGCTTTGATCTCAATAAAACCCATGTTTTGACAACACAGCAAGTTGATCGCTAGCTCTGGAGCCGATCGCACAATTCGCCTATGGAATGCCGAAACTGGAGTGGCAGTCTCGACGGCAAAGTGAAAATCTGGAAATTAGCGAACTGATAAACATGAGTTAGCGCACCTCGCTGTCTCATGCTTTTGGGGTTTTGAACTGTTAAAATGCAGATAGCAGTTACGACAGCAACTATGTAAGACTAATGACATTAACCTATGAAAAGACCTTAGCAGATCGGGTCAGAGCAGATTTTGAGATTTTGGATCAAGAGGTCAATGGCAAGCCACTAATTTATTTTGATAATGCCGCCAGTTCCCAGAAGCCAAAATCGGTGCTTGCAGCTTGGAAATATTATTACGAGCATGACAACGCCAATGTGCATCGTGGCGCTCATACTCTCAGTGCTAGAGCTACTGACGCTTATGAGGGTGCGCGTGACAAAATCGCTAAATTTGTCAATGCTAAGTCATCACAGGAAATCATTTATACCCGCAATGCCAGTGAAGCGATTAATCTCGTTGCCTATACTTGGGGATGGGCAAACCTGAAAGCAGGGGATGAAGTAATTCTCTCAGTTATGGAGCACCATAGTAACATCGTGCCTTGGCAGTTGATTGCTCAGCGTACAGGCGCAGTTCTCAAATTTCTAGAGCCAACAATCTTAGGAGAATTGAGCTTAGAGCAGTTTAAATCTTTGCTCAACCCTAAAACCAAACTGGTGTCAATTGTCCATGTCTCCAATACTCTTGGCTGTGTGAATCCAGTAGAGGAAATGATTCCATTGGCTCATGCTCAAGGAGCGAAGGTATTGCTAGATGCTTGCCAGAGTGTGCCACATATGCCCATTGATGTTCAGGCTCTTGATTGCGATTGGTTAGTCGCTTCTGGACATAAGATGTGTGCGCCGACGGGAATTGGATTTCTCTATGGTAAGCGTGACCTATTACTAGAAATGCCTCCATTTATGGGCGGCGGCGAAATGATTGCGGATGTCTTTCTCGATCATTCCACTTATGCGGGCTTACCCCACAAATTTGAAGCAGGAACTCCTGCGATTGGTGAGGCAATCGCTCTCGGTGCAGCGGTGGATTACTTAACTGCGATCGGCATGGATAAAATCCATGATTATGAACAGGAATTAATTGAATATTTGATGGATTATCTCGACGATATTCCTGACATCAAAGTTTATGGGCCAAGACATCACCGCGCAGGTTTGGCATCCTTCACGATCGCCCATGGAATTCATGCCAATGATCTATCAGCAATGCTCGATCAAGATGGTATCGCGATTCGTTCAGGACACCATTGCACTCAGCCATTACATCACTTTTTAGGAATTAGCGGCACTGCAAGAGCCAGTGTCTATTTCTATAATACCAAAGCCGAAATCGATACCTTTGTTGCTTCCCTAAAAGAGGCGATCGCCTTTTTCAAGAATGTGATGGCATAGACCTATGGCAAGAATCATTCTATTAGGCGCATCAGGTTCAGGACGTACTACTCAAGCTTTGCATCTACAATCTTTGCTCCATGTTCCTGTAATCTCAACCAGCGAAATTTTGCGTTTGGAGATGGCAACAGCAACAGATTTAGGTATGGAAGTAAAAAAATTCATCGATGCTGGTGAATTTGTGCCTGACATGCTGATGATTGAGCTGATGCGATTGCGGCTTCAGATGGAAGATGCTCAACAAGGATGGATTTTAGAAGGTTATCCCCGTACTTCTTTTCAAGCCGAGGAGCTAGATTTTCTATTGGAAGAGTTGGGCTGTCCTCTTGACCATGCAATTTATTTACAAGCCTCTGAAGAGACATTGATGCAGCGATCGCGATCTCGTGGTGGCTCCGATGACTCGATTGAGATAATTCAAAAACGAATTGAGCAATTTTTAGATCTGACTATTCCTTTATTAGAATATTACGGCTACAAACAGAAATTACTAACTATCGATAGTGAGTTAGATGTAGCCACGGTCAGTGCTCACTTAGAGCGTGGCATAAACTTAAACTTATAGGATTGTGCCTCACAGGGGCATAATCCTATAAGTTTGAGAAATTTATTTTGAATACTTAACACAACAGAATTCATGAGCCTTAGTCCAAATTCGGAAAGAGCCTATTGGTTAGCATGGTCACAAATACGTGGTATTGGACCAGTATTAATTAAACGACTGTATCAAGCATTTGGCTCTATGTCTGAGGCATGGAATTCTTTGCCAATTGATTTGCAGACAATCGAAGGTATTGGTGGTCAGACCCTCGAATCAATTCGTCAAGCGCAGCGCGAAGTAGAACCTGTGGCTCTATTAGCAGTACATGAGCATGACAATCTTAACTTCTGGACTCCCAGCGATCGTGAATATCCGCAGTTACTTTGGGAGATTCCCGATCCACCACCAATTTTGTATTATCGAGGACATCTGACTCATTGGAATGAGCGGAACACCGTTGCGATCGTGGGGACGCGCAACGCTACACCCTATGGAAGACGCTGGACAAAGAAATTAGTCTCGGCTTTAGCGAGCCGTGGGTTTACGATCATCTCTGGGATGGCAGAAGGTATCGACGGTGAAGCACACAAAGCTTGCTTAGAAGTTGGTGGTCAAACTGTTGCTGTAGTGGGGACAGGAGTCGATCGCATTTATCCGTACAAACACAAGTCACTGTACGAGCAGATTGTATCTTCAGGTTTAGTGGTGAGTGAATATCCCCAAGGGACTCCACCTGACAAAACTCATTTTCCCGCCCGTAATCGAATTATTGCAGGACTTAGCCGTGTGACATTAGTAATGGAAGCACCAGAGCGATCGGGAGCCTTAATCACTGCCTATCAGGCAAATGAATACGGGCGCGATGTCTATGCCTTGCCAAATTCCCTCGAAGTGAGTGAGGCAAAGGGTTGTTTGAAATTATTGGGCAAAGGTGCACAGGCGATTTTAGGTGTGGATGAGCTGTTAGAATCTTTGGGAATGTTGCCAAATTTAGATAAGCCAGTACCTGCAATCGCTATTTCGGAATTGCCAGTCTTGCAACAAAATATTCTCCAAGCGATTGGGTTTGGCGATCCCGTCAGCTTAGATTGGATTGTAGAACAAACAAAAGCACCTTCGGGTGAGGTTCTAGGATCTTTAACGCATTTGGAACTTGTGGGTGCGATCGCGCCATATCCTGGAATGCGATATCAACGATTAGTGTAATCCCAAAGAAATTGTTGAAAGTGCTGCTTAGCAGCACTTTCAACAATTTCTTTGGGTTGCCTGTCATCTCGTTACGCTATATAGGGCTTGCTGAGAAGGGCGGAAACAGTTGATATTAATGGGTTTCAAGGATGATAAAAACTGATAAAATGCAAGGAAAAAGCATAAAAACAAGAAAAAGCCTTGCAGCAATAAAATTTTATGTGCCGACGTTCCGCCAAAGGACAACCCCAAGGGCAAAAGTTACGCAAAGCAATTCGGCAACAATTGGGATATGTACGTCGCAATCTCGGTCATATTGATTCTTTGGTATTCGCAGGTGCATTACTGACAGAGTTGAGAAAGCATCTTTATC
>Ga0315907_10002465_pt1 | contig 23215 bp, 21 predicted proteins | sample LakEriMetagenome_3_FD_203525 | JGI IMG/M metagenome (GOLD analysis project Ga0315907, IMG submission 203525) | Freshwater fungal communities from buoy surface, Lake Erie, Ohio, United States - Buoy 12 MA123 | ecosystem: Environmental > Aquatic > Freshwater > Lake > Lake biofilm | place: USA...
ATACTCAACGATGTTGGCTATGCAAAATGAAATAGGAATAAATGCCCACTGCCAAGCATATTCAATATTAACCCTTGAAAAGGCAAAAGTGATGAGGCCAGCGGCAAAAAAAAGACTTAAGAATAAATGGAGTTTTCCAGAATAATGAGCGGAAATTTTACTTCCTCTATATTCACTTCTCAGCTTGGAAACCGAAGGTGGAAGATTGGATGGAGACATTTATGGTGCCTTTGGTTCCACAAGTAATTTTTTAGCCAAGGAATTTTCTGGATCAATGAGAACCAGCTCCATTAAAGTTTGCCTTGATGATTCAGTATCACCATTTTTCTGCTGGGCCAATGCCTTGAATTCGAGCAGTTCTTTATTTTGAGGGTGAGCTGCAAGAATATCTCCAATGCGATCGAGAGCTTTGGAAGACTTACTGAGTTCAATCAGAGCATGACAAGATTTTAAATGAGCGAATAAATTTAAATCATCTCGTTTTATAATTTCATCTGTAGATAATTCAAGCTGTGACCAATCTTTTCGCTCAAATAAAATTTTTGAAATTTCTATCCAGGGTTCAATTGAATGAATGTTGATAGTCGAGGCTTTTTTAAAATGCTCAATCGCCATTTTATCTTTTTGATCTTTTGAGAAAAGTTCTCCCAATCTAAAATTGACAAAATAATCCTCAGAATGGTTTTTGTATAAGGAAGTCATCTTTGCTATGGCACGGCTTAAATGCCCTTTTTTTTCGAGTAAGTAGGAATCGTAAACAGCAGGAAAATCCTTCGCGGGAAGGGCCATGGCAAAGGGTATAGAAAATAAAATAAATAAGATGAAGATGATTTTCATTCTAACCTCTACTCAAAGAAATAATCATATTTGGCCATTAAGGAACTGGATTGTCCCCTGGTTGTTTGCATCTTTATATCTTCCTGGAAATACATGAGGTGGAGATGGTCAGCCTCAAACATCACAAAACTAAGGGTGAGTCCTAGGCCACCTGTATGAATTTCGGGATAGGAAAAAAGCAAGCGTCCCTCGTCTCTTAGGGCAAAAACCTGTTCTCCGCTCCAGTAATAAGTTCTTGCTTGGAAGCTTTCAACTTTGGCAAGAAGCTCAAGTAAAAAGCTTTGATGAAATTTATTTTCGATAAAACTTAAATTATTTTTAATCTGCTCGCTTAGAGGTTTGTTCGTTTGAGAACTGAGAGTCATTTTGACTTCACTCTCACTGGCTTTAATAAACCAGAAGTCGAATGAAATATTTGCTTGGTGAACACTGAGTGCTCCTAGTTCAGAATTTGGGTAATTTGAAATTGAATAATCAAAACCTAAATTAAAATAATCTGTTGCTTTGATTTTGCTTCCTAATCCGAGATTGTTGCCATTCTGTGCGGCCAATTCACTTTTTATGAGTCCTGCATGGATATTCCAATTAAAATGCTGACCAACTTTTCGGAAAGCAAAATTCATGATGGTTTGATTGAAGTTTTTTGAGGTTGTTTTAAAGCTATTTGATGCATTTGAACCAAAGGCTGAGATACTCCAGGTCGGCCTAGAAAAAATTAAGTCTGCCCCATATTGAAGGGATGTTTCTCGAGGTGATTCTGTACTGTAGCTGGTTGAAAGAAGAAGGGGAGATAATGAGATCTTGACGCGACTCTTTTTTTCTTCTTTTTCAAATTTCGTTTTAACGGCGATAAGATAATTTTCACCCAGATAAACTTTGAGTCTTTTAAAAATTTGCTGGTTCTTTTGATCCAGGTTTTCCTCATTAACTTCGGCCGCGACGATGGAGGCTTCCTTGTGTTTTTTCATTTTGCTCAGAGTGAGAGATTCATAAACTCTCGCCTTGTCACGTAGAGCATCTTCTTCTGCTGTTGCTGAGGATTGTTTAAATGACTCTAATGCCCCTGAGAAATCCCGATGAATCAATTTTTGATAACCAAAAAGAAAATAAAAATCTCCCACGGCCGGAACCTCCTCAGCTTGAACTTTCAAGGAGGAGAAAAAAGCGATGACTAAGAATAAAAAAATCAGCATCCATTGCTTCATCTTTTTATTATCTTATGTAAATTTAGAAGAAGGTAATTCTTTAGGGGGGATAAACTTTTCCGTCTTTTTTAGTATCTAATTTGAGCTATCTTTAAAATTTTTAGGAGACCTAGGCTTTTTACACTTAAATAGCCTAAAACTGATGCCAGTATAATCTCCCACAGTTTTAAATTTTCAAATTTAAAGAGCAGCTGAACTGGTCCCCAGTAGAGAGCAAGTCCAAGTATACAAAGGGGAATCAAGCTTATGAATAAGGTCATTCTTGATTTTAAAATTCCCTTGTCTTGATTAAGGAGGGCGAGATTTGAAAACAAGAGGGCGGTAAAGACTAAAGCACGAACTTGCATCGTCGTGTATCCGAACTTAAGAGAAAAAATTAAAATAGTTGAGAGGACAATTAATACACCTAGACCTTGAATGATAACTTCAATCCAGAGTGCCCACGTAAAAAGGGAGGTGCGAGGATCTCGAGGTTTAAGGTTCATGATACCTTCAGCAGCTGGTTCTCTTTCAAAGGCAATGGTTGATGCAGGTTCAATCAAAAGATGAAGGAGTGCCACATGGGCCGGCAAAAGAATCAGAGGAAGATCAAAAATCACAGGAAAAATTGAAATCCCTGCAATCGGAATATGAACAACACAAAGATATTTTATCGCCCTCGTTAAGTTGGTAAAAACTCTTCGCCCCATTTTAATGGCTTCAATAATTGAGTTAAAATCATCATTCAGTAATACGATCGAGGCAGATTCTCTGGCCACATCAGTTCCTCTGGCACCCATGCCAATACCAATGTCCGCATTTTTTAAGGCCGGAGCATCATTAACTCCATCGCCTGTCATGGCGACAACATGACCCATTTTTTTGAAAGCCTTAACGATCTGGAGTTTTTGTAGTGGGGATACTCTGGAAAAAATGTTTGTCTCTTGGATTTTTAATTCAAATTCAGATTCTGAAAGTTGATTGAGCTCTTGACCTGTGACTACCAGATGAGGGTTCTTCATCCCAATTTTATCAGCAATACTACTGGCGGTTACAGGATGGTCACCAGTGATCATGACGAGTCTAATCCCAGCTTTTTGGCATGAAAGGATAGCTTCTGGAACCTCTGGCCGAACAGGATCAGCAATTCCAATTAAACCTAGGTAAGAAAAATTAAAATCATGTTGATGACCTGGGAGTGGTTCAACTGCATTTATAGCTTTTGCTACTCCAATGACTCTTAAACCATTTTTTGCCATATCTTGTGCTTTGATGTGAACTTCTTTCGCAGAAATTTCATCCAGGTGGCACAAATCAATGATCGCTTCGGGAGCACCTTTGGCCCCAACAGTATATACTCCCTCTTCTGATGATTTCCATGCATGGGAAAGTGAAAGAAGTTCTCTCGTTAAAGGATACTCTTTGGAGAGTTCCCATTCGTGGTGCAAATGTTCTGTATCCTTGAGGTATTTTGAACCTGCCTCCAAAAAGGCCAACTCCATAGGATCAAAAGGATCTTTTCGACTGGCGAGAATTCCATATTCAAGGACTTCGTGAAACTCTTCAGCTAGATCATTTAAGACAGATTCAAGTTTAATAGATGCTTTAGTCGTTGAGATTTGTTGAATCTGCATCTGATTCATTGTCAGTGTACCTGTTTTATCAACGGCCAGAACGGTCACACCTCCAAGATTCTCAATCGCAGAAAGTTTTCTTGTAAGAACTTTCTTTTCTGCCATCCTTTTTGCTCCGAGAGCAAAAAAGATACTCATCACTGCAGGTAGCTCATTAGGAAGAATCGCCATAGCAAGTGTCAGTCCTAGAAGGCTGGCTCCAATCCAGTCCTGCTTTTTTAAAGCGTAAAAGATAATGACAAAAAGGCATATTGAGATAGCAAAGAAAGTTATATTTTTTATTAAGTATTGAGTCTCTTTTTCTAGGGATGATAAATTATCTGCCTCATGGCTTAAGCTTAGACCGATTTGACCAAGCTGTGTTTGATGGCCAATTGACTCAACGACGGCGATGCCTTGCCCGCTAACGATGGTTGACCCAGCATAAATAATAGAATTGTTTTCTTTTGCGACGGGGGTAGATTCTCCAGTGAGCAAGGACTCATCTGATGCCAGATAACTTGATTGGTATATTTTTGAGTCTGCTGGAACCTTGTCACCTTCGCTGATAAAAATGACATCCCCTCTGACTATTTCAGCACCTGGAACTCTTCTTTTTTTGCCCTCTCTCAGAACCATCACTCTTGGACTTGAGAGTGATTTCAGAGCTTCTAAAGCTCTCTCTGCTTTATTTTCTTGAATCAGAGTGATGCTCACGATGATTAATAAAAAGGTCAGAAGCATTACAGCTTCCATTGGATCGCCTAAGAAGAAATAGATGAGTCCACAGGCGATTAAAATGAAAACAGTTGGATCTTTTAGTAGATCCCATAATAATTTATAAATAGATTTTGATTTTGAACCAGGGATTTCATTTTTACCCTCAAGGGCCTGCAATTCAGCCACTCTTTGTTCATCTAATCCAAAATTTAAATTTGTTTCCACTAATAAAACCTCGCCAACTGTTCTAACAGATTTTGGGTGAAAATACATGACGAGAGTATGGCGAAAAGTGTCATTCTTTGGACGGAGTGAGGATGACTTTTTCCAGAGAATCAGTATAATCTCGGAATGAAAAAAATTATTCTTAGCGGCAGCACTGTTACAGGCGATTTAACTCTAGGCAACTATATTGGAGCGATTAATAATTGGAAGCAATTGCAAGACCAATATGATTGTCTCTATTTTCTTGCCGATCTGCATGCTTTAACTGTTTATCAAGACCCTAAGGTGTTGCGCGAAAGAACTTATAGTTTTTTTGCCCAATATATTGCTCTAGGATTAGATCCTAAGAAAAATATTATTTTTAATCAGTCTCATGTTCATGAACACACAGAGCTGGCCTGGATCCTCACCTGCCTGACACCTATGGGCTACTTGAACCGAATGACTCAGTTTAAGGAAAAGTCTGAGAAACATGTCAAAAATATTAACGCTGGCCTTTTTACTTATCCGATTCTTATGGCAGCAGATATTCTTTTGTATCAGACAGACCTTGTGCCAGTGGGAGAAGATCAACGTCAGCATTTAGAGCTCTGTCGAGATATAGTAGGATTTTTTGAAAATCGCTACGGGCCAGGGGTCTTTAAAATGCCTGAAGCCTATGTTGGTAAAATGGGAGCTCGTATTATGTCCCTTCAAGATCCTGACAAAAAGATGTCCAAGTCAGATGAGAATGACAAAAATTTTGTTTCAATTATTGATGATGCAAAAAAAATTGAGAAAAAAATCAAATCCGCCACTACTGATTCAGGAACAGATATTAAATTTGATCCAGAAAATAAGGCCGGTCTTTCTAATCTCATGACTATTTACTCCGTATTAAGTGGCAAAACAATTGCTGAACTTGAGAAAGCTTATGAGGGGAAAATGTACGGGCACCTTAAAGTTGATTTGGCCGAACTTGTGGTCGAAACTCTGAAACCTGTGCGTGAAAAGTATGATGATCTGATGAAAAATAAAGATCATTTGGATGAGCTCTTAAAGTCCGGAGCAGATCGGGCGCAACTGAAGGCACGTGCAACCCTTGATCACGTTTACAAAACAGTTGGTCTTTTGAAGTACTAAAAAATGGGCCTTAGACTATAAAACGCTCTCGCTCCTCAAGAGTGGGAAGTCGGCATGTCTCTCTCTTACCGAAGAGACGATAACGGTTAGTTGCGACTAGATCATAAACTAAATTAAGAATCTTTTCAGGTAAGAGAGAAAAGATAAGTAAGAACTTCCACGGCCAGCCGAGTTCGGCCATGGCCCTGAGAGCAGCTTCAGCTTTACGGTAAGTCTGCCCATTGATATGAACAACAACTGATTTTAATTCTTTGATATCCTCAGGAGTGAGCTTAGTCTTCGCAAAGTCGCTTTGGATGGGGGAGAATTTAAAAACAGCATTTTTATCAAACTTAATCATGAAGTCTACAAAGCCGTTACAAAGTCCACAGTATCCATCAAAGAAGATAATTTTCATCAGATTATTTTAGCATCTTTTCTGAGCTTTTTAGAAAAAAATTAGGTTAATTTTTACTAAAGTCTGAGTAGCTTTAATTCGATAAAATACTTATGAAAGATCAAAGATGCTTTATTTGTAAGTATAAAGGCCTCACAAAAACTGAAACTTATACCAATGAGATTTATCAACCTCGAGGGAGAAGTTTGAGTATTCCACTTTGTTATGATCATTCAATCGATCTGTTTAAGATTGGGCAGGTTAATTTTATCGTTAAACATCGTCCGAATTTTACAGACTATTTTGGCTTTGAAAATGATGAGCTCATTATGCGGTATTTTGAAATTAAGACATAATAATAGCTAACCCTTTAAATTCATTGGTTTGAATTTTTTTCTCCCCTAGGTGACTGCTCTTGTTGATCAGGTTAAAACAGCCTTCTATGAAGCTAGTTTTAATTTTGATGAGCCTATACTCTAGTTTGCTCTTGGCCAGCACAAATGATGATATTGTGGTGAAGTCTAGGTTAGATCATCAATCCTCATCTGCTTTTATCAGTCGAATTAGAACATTTCTCATTAATAATAATTTCGGCGATCCCTATAACCGAGAGTTAGAAACACCGGTCGTGGTTGATTTCAACCAGGTTTTGGATGAACTTCCGGAGAATACTCTGGCCTGGATAAAAGAGCTCCAAAATATCTTAAATTTAAAAATTTTTGAATCAAACTATCGGCTGAGAATTGAAAAATTCTCGTATCAGATTCAAGCCTTCAATTCAGAGCTTAAGCCTTTTCAAGCTGTTCCAGACAGAGTTGAGTACGTATCACTCAACTATGTTCAGGGTTTACAACTTTCTGCCAAAAAAATTGTTTTTCAAGTTGAACTTAAGCGAACGACAAGTGGAACTCCTATCACATTTGATATTGAGCTTATTCAGCCGACCTTTAACTTGGATCCAGAGCTTATTGTGGAATTACCAATGGGCTGGAGAACCTCTCTATTGCCGGACTCTCTTCTTCTCTCTTTACATTCAATCGACCTAAGTAAAGTGTTCAATGAAATTGGCCAGAAGCCTGATCTTATTTCTTTTTCAGTGCAAGATTTTTCCATGCCTGAAGTTTCAATTCGAATTGGTGGAAAAACTCTGACTTTTGACAGAGACAAAATAAAGCGTTTCCTGGTGTCCAGAAAAAATGAAATGAAATTGGCCATTATAGATTTAATTAAAACGAAACTCGAAGAAAGATTTTCAAATATTATTAAGGATAAGCCTCAAGAAATATTTATCCCGAGGACTTTTTCAACAAAAGGTGACATTGAAACAAATTTTAAACTAAAAAGTCTTAATACTGATGATTCAAAAATTTTAGATGCCCGATTAAAAGGATCATTTTGTTCTGAGAGAAATCAAAGCTCTCTGGATGATTGTCGATCAAATCAAGACCCAACTAAATTGAGAAGAGTCATTTCGGATGAAAAATTTCAAGAATCCATGAATGAAATAAATCTTCTTTTTATGCAAAAAAGGGCCAATATCGTTTTTAGTATTAGTGAGCATTATATCAACCAGCTTATTGTGGCAGCAGCTCAGGCCGGGCTGCTTGAGCTTGGTGGAGAAGGATTTCGTCTGGGATCCGAAAAAGCCTTTATTATTGCGGAAGAAAAAGGTGAGGGGTTTTCACTTTATCTAGATATAATTCACAAGTTAAAAGGATCCCAACGGATCTTAGTAGGAAAATCAGAATTAAATTTTCCAGTTCGTTTGAATATTGGCCTAAAGATTGTCTTAGAGGATAAGATTCCACATCTTAAAATCAAAGTTTTGAATTTAAAAACAGATGATCAATTACTGCTTCAGGGCAAGCCCGAGTATGGTCTTAAAACGAACGTCAACACAGTACGATTTCAGAAAAAAGTTATTGATGGAATCATGAACGATATTAAGCCTTTTGATCAAAAAATTCTTTTTGACCTAGAGCTTAAAGAATTTAAAGATACTGCTCTTGAGGAACTTTCATTTACTTCCGATGGAAAGGGGCGTGCGAATGCTGTTCTTTTCATGGAAAATGCCAATTAAAATCAAATAATTTTTTACTAAACTCAATGGACCTATTAAGATGATGGTGTTTAAGGAGAAATCAATGGGTACTATGACTGTTAGTCCAGAAGAACAATTAAAAGAATTAAAACGTGGAGCTTTTGAGATCCTCCCAGAGGATGAACTGCTCAAAAAATTAAAGAAGTCTTTTGAAAAGCAAAAGCCTCTCGTTATAAAATTTGGTGCTGATCCTTCAAGACCGGATATTCACCTCGGGCATACTGTCGTCTTACAGAAATTAAGATTGCTTCAAGATTTTGGACATGAAATCTACTTTCTGATTGGTGACTATACGGCACAGATTGGGGATCCCACAGGTAAAAATAAGACAAGACCAATCCTCACGGCGGAAGAGGTCATGCAAAATGCCCAGACATATAAAGAGCAAGTTGGAAAAGTTTTAGACATGTCTAAAACCAAAGTCGTTTTCAACAAAGACTGGCTCGGGCAATTCTCAGGTCTTGACCTCATTCGCCTTATGTCTAAGGCGACTGTTGGTGCCATTCTTCAGCGTGATGATTTTTCTAAACGCTACAATAATGCGGAAGCCATTTATTTGCATGAATTTGTCTATCCTATCTTGCAAGGCTTCGACTCTGTTCATCTTAAGGCCGACCTGGAATTAGGTGGTACTGATCAGACATTTAATCTTATGATGGGCCGCCACCTCCAGTATGCCTATGAGCAAGAGGCCCAATGTATACTCACAATGCCACTCATTGAAGGAACCGATGGTGTGCATAAAATGTCAAAATCCATGGATAACTACATTGCCCTGACTGATACTCCGACGAATATGTTTGGAAAGCTCATGTCGATTTCCGATGAATTGATGAAGAAATATTATCTTCTTCTCTGCCGAAGGCCGGCCCAAGAAGTGGAAGCCATAATTGCTGGGCTCACAAGTGGAACAATGCACCCGATGGAGGCCAAGAAAAATTTGGCAGCTGAAATTACGGGGTACTATCATGGAGAGGCTTCTGGAAAAGAAGAGCGTGAGAAGTTTGAGGCGCGTTTTTCTAAAAAACAAATTCCAGATGATATTCAAACCATCTCAAAAGCTGCTGGAGCGATTAACCTTTTAGATCTTTTTGTGGAATTAGAGCTGATCAAATCTAAATCTGAAGGTCGGCGCCTGATCCAGCAAAATGCTGTGAAGGTTAATTTTGAGAATCACAGCGCCGAGGTTTTGAATCTTGAGTCTGGCAGTGAAGTGATCCTTAAAATCGGAAAACTTCGCATGCTAAAAATCATCGTTAATTAATAACTTCCAAAGCCAGCGTTTTGACCTTTAACGATCTCGACGCTGGCACTTGTTCCAAGCCTGTTGGCCCCAGCTTCAATCATGGCCTTTGCTGTTTCTGTATTTCTAATTCCACCACTGGCCTTCACTCCAATTCCAGGTCCTACAATGGAGCTCATGAGTTGAACGTCTTCTATTGTCGCCCCCGCAGTTGAAAAGCCTGTTGATGTTTTAACAAAATCCACGCCGGCCTTAACCGCTAATTCACAAGCTTTCTTTTTTTCTTCGAGAGTTAGCAAACAAGTCTCAAAAATAACTTTTAGGATGGCACCCTGTTGATGACAGATCTGAGCAAGAGAAGACATATCATCGAGAACATATTGCCAGTTTTGTGATTTCACGGCCGAGATATTAAGCACCATATCGATCTCTTTGGCCCCTTCAGCAATCGCCTTCATGGCCTCAAAGCGTTTGGTCTCCATCGTTGAGGCCCCAAGTGGGAAACCAACCACTGTACAAACTTTCACTGAACTTCCTTTGAGAAGTTCGACACAGGTTTTGACATAATAAGAGTTTACACAGACAGAAAAAAAATGATGTTCCTTGGCTTCCTGACAAAGCTTTTCAACCTGCTGAAGAGTTGCATCCGCTTTAAGAAGAGTATGATCAATAGATTGTGCGAGTTCCATAATTAGACCTTTGGTATTTGAGTATTTTGAAGAATATTTTTATTTTTATGACATTCGAGGAAAGATTGGCATTCAGGGCGATGATCGATTTTAATTATTTCTCTAAAAAGGGCCCAATCAAGAAAGCAGTAAAGAGAGATGGTATGGAAATTCCAATCTTTTAAACCTTGATCCATAAAATAGGGTTTGAGGTGATCCAGAACTGAATCAATTCTCTCATGCTGACGATTTATATAAAGATAAGGCTCATTGATATTAATTCCAGATCGCTTGAGCATCAGCAGAGTTACACCGGCATTCATGGCCCCATCAATGGCCGTCAGTCGATTCTCATCATCCCAGTCCATATTTTGGAAGCGATGGATTGAATTGAGATAATTAAATATCTGTCGTGAATCCCAAATGGTTTGGTCCCCATCAGTGAGCACAGGAATTTGATTGATAGGATTTATCTTATTCAGATCGATGGCATCTTGACCTTCAAAAATATTCATTTCTTTAAAATCATAAGGGATATTTCCCAGAATCACTCTTATCCTTCTGACAAAAGGGGAGGTCTTCGATCCGTAAAGTACGTAATTCATGGAATCATCCAGGGGATAGAAATTTTACTAAGTGTCCATATTGTAGACACTTTTCTCTGAAGACGCCAACTCTTAGACATCTCCACCCTCCAAGTAACTAAAACTGTTAAAGGATTTTTGGCACGATTGTTGAACATAGAAGCTCAGAACAAATTTTTTATTTTGGGGGATAGCATGAAAACAAAAATCTTTAATTTCGTAAGTTCACTCATACTTCTATCTGTCATGGCCTCTTGTGGAAAAAACCAAGTCTCCGGTGGTGGCCAGGTCCAACAGCCCAATGTAAACACTTATTCCTCTTCGGGAGAGCCGGCCTGGAATGAACTCAAAACATGGGTAGATGGTCCGAGTGATAGTACCCAAGTTGGAATTCATGGTATCTACCTTAAGAAATCATTTTCCGGGGCGATCAAAATATTTCCAAACATGTGTTTAAAAAACACAATTGTCGTTGGCTGTGTGGATCCGACAGGTTGTTTTAAGAGTACTAATCAGGGAGTCATGAAAGGTACAGTTATAATGACGACAGGACTTTTTGGAGCAAAACAGTATTCTGATTGTGACATTACAACAAGCTTCAATTTGTATACTAAGTCTTCAAATCAAGACTTAAAAGATGCCCTCAATGGTAAACCTGGTCAGTTTCTGATCAAGTCTTTAACGCAAAAAAATGGTTCTATTTTTAAAGTATTCTTTGGTGCATTTGATGGCAGTACTACTCCGACTTCATATGCTGAGATTAATACCTCGAAACCAAGTATCGTCAACCCAACTGAGGTAGGCTCAGTGGGTGGAAGTGACCTTACTAAGCTTATCGATTACCGGATTGTTCAATAATTTACTAACCCCGTTTCCTTTGAAAGGCTACCTCAGGGTAGCCTTTTGTAATTGTTTTAGTCGGATAATGCCCGCGTCTAATTCTTTTCCTGCATTTTAAAACTCAAAAAATTCCAACTTCAGTTATCCTATTACTACCTTTTATTATCTCTTCGGGAGTGCATTTTATGGGTTATTACAAAGCTGATTTACGGGACATTGAATTTAATCTTTTTGAGCAACTTAAAATCCAGGATATGTCTAAGTATGGATTAGGCGAGCAAGATATTAAGGGCATTGTGGCCGAGTATAATAAGTTTGTAGAAAATGAAATTTTTCCTACTCGTGAGCCTTCAGATCAACAAGGTGTTAAGCACGTGAATGGAAAAGTTCAAGTTCCACAAGTTTTGAAAAGTGTGCACAAGAATTTTTATGATAATGGTTGGTTTGCTCTTGGGCTCCCGGAAGAAATAGGGGGCACTCCAGTTCCTGAAGCTCTTTATGTGGCGTGTATGTCTCTTGCTACAGGTGCAAACGTTGCTTGGTATATGTACCCAGGCTTAAGTCGTGCTGCTTTAAATGTGGTTCATTTAAAGGGTAATGATTTTATGAAGACTCATATCATTCCAAAAATGATGAGTGGAGAGTGGGGTGGAACCATGTGCCTCACTGAACCTGGTGCGGGTTCAGATGTGGGAGCTTTAAGAACAACAGCGAAACCTTTACCAAATGGTTCGTATTCCATCCAGGGAACAAAAATATTTATCTCCTCCGGTGAATCAGATCTTTACCAGAATAATATTCACCTCGTCCTCGCTCGAACTCCAGGGGGAGCTGAGGGAACGAAGGGAATTTCTCTTTTTGTTGTTCCAAGATTTAAAATCAATGAAGATGGCTCCATGGGTGAGTCAAATAATGTTGTTTGCTCGAAGATAGAGCACAAGATGGGGATTCATGCCTCAGCAACCTGTGAAATGCAGTTTGGGATGAATGGCCAATCTGAAGGATGGCTCATCGGTGAAGAGTTTGATGGAATGGCCACCATGTTCATTATGATGAATGAAGCCAGACTTTACTGTGGTATCCAAGGTGAATCTCAAGCGAACCTTGCTTATATGATGGCGGAAAAATACACCAAAGAAAGAGTTCAGTTCTCTAAAGAGATTCTTCACCATCCGGATGTAAAAAAGAATTTATTAAAAATGAGAGCAATGTCTCGTGGACTTCGTGCTCTTTGTTTGCATACAGCTGACCTTTTCAACAAGGCCCAAGACGATCATAAGCTCGAAGGGATCATCGGTCTTTTAACTCCTATTTGTAAGGCTTACTGTTCAGAACAGGGCTTTCAAGTTTCTTCTCTCGCTCTTCAGGCGCACGGGGGCTATGGCTACTGTACAGAATACGGTGTAGAACAATTTGTTCGAGACACACAAATCGCAATGATTTATGAAGGCACGAATGCTATCCAGGCGATTGATTTTGTCATGAGAAAAATTCTTAAGGATGGTGGAAAATCTCTGGGAGTCTTGAGCCAAGAGATTGTAGTCGCTGTTCAGTCACTTGATGAGACAAAGTTTAAAAAAGAAAAAGAGCTTTTCGGAAAAGTTCTCATGCAAGCTCAAGCGATCATGCAACAACTCGGTGGCTATGCAAAAAATAATCAATACAACTTGATCCTTCAAAATTGTAGCGATTTTCTCCACTTTGCATCGCAAATGGTAGTGGGATGGAAATTACTTCAGTCTGCAGTCCTTGCAGACCAAAAGCTTCCAAGTGCATCAGTCGGAGATAAAAAATTCTACGAATCTAAGATCGTGGATTTCAAGATTTATTGTGCACATTACTTGAGTCATAATCTTTCTTTAGCAAAAACCATCAATGATTTTTCTGATGATGTCTCAACGCTGGAGATTTAAATTTCTTCATGATAGGATGAAGTTAATTTAAATTTAAAAGGTTACTACAGTGTTAAAAAATAAAGTCTTTGAGTTGGCCCAGAAATTCTCTGGGTCAACTCACGGCAGTTCTGATTATGACAAAGATTCTATCTTTGTAAGAGGCGCTCATGATAGAGAGTACGTGCCTCTTTCTTACCTCCAAAAAGAACTTCCTGAGGTTAATGAAATTAATAAACTGAAAGCAGAAGGTTTTGTTTTCAGCAGCTATGATTTTCTTGAAATTAATGAGTTTGATCAGTGGTTCCTCAATCAATTTAATAAAAGATTATCCAGTAAAATAATGAAGAACATTGGCATTCTTCACCTGCCTGATCAAAAGGCAATCTTTGATACAGTTGAGGTCGTCCATCAAACTTTTCAAATTTTAAAAGACCACAAAGTTCTCATGAATGGAAAGAATCTTCCGATTCAATTAGGGGAGTGGTACTCAAAAATAATTTTTGGGCTTCACCAAATAAAATCATCCTCCCAGCGTGGCTTTGATTTCAAAACAGAGATTGGTAAAGTCGTTGAAGTTAAAGTTCATTGGCATGATTCAACCTCACCTAAAGGTGTAAAGATTAAAAAGTCTCTTGCTGAGTTATCTGACTATTGCATCATCATGTACGTGGCGAAGAATTTTACTATTAGAGATATTCTCTTCCTCGATTCTGAGTTTATCTTAAGAAAGTTTGATACCAAAGGGCATACGATTTTTCTAAAGGATCAAGATGTCGCTGGTTACTTTTTTAGTAAATCAGATAAGCACTTCGATAAAGTGGCCAACAAAACGGCCCTGCTGCAATTTGCAAGTCCAACTTTGGCGATGAAGCTTGAAGATCGATTAAAGTAATTTAATACAAGCTATATTCGGCCACTCGACACTCAATATCCCCATTAAAAAGGATATGCCTCTTTGTTGTCTTAAGACCGACGACCTTTAGCATCTCAAGATTTCCCGTAAAGAGTGCACTTCTGTGACCTTTGTAATTATGTTTCCAATGATCTCCCAGACCTTTATAGAGTGCTTTTAGTTTTTCCTCTTCACCATGCTCAAGTCTTTCTCCATAAGGGGGATTACAAATGAATAAACATTTCTTTTGACCTGGATTTAAGACTCGCGCATCTATTTGAGTGATGGTGATGAGTGAATCAAATTTAGCTTTCTTGATGTTATCTTGAGCAGAGTCTAGGACGTAATCGGATAAATCATTGCCAGATATTTTACCTTTGAGCGATGGTATCTTTTTGAGTCCCTCAGCAGTCTTTTGACTTATTTCATCTAATATTTTTTTAAAGTTTTCTAGGAGGTGCTCATCTTTTGTGAGCCATGGATAATTAAGGAAAGTCCATTGCTTATAATCTGGGTTTTTCAGGTGACGCTCAACCTTGAGATAACTTGGAGCTATATCGAGGGCCATCAGAGCAGCCTCAATCACAAATGTTCCTGATCCACACATCCCATCGATGAGGTCTTCAGTTTCAGGATTCCACTTCACGAGTTTTAAAATTCCTGCCGCAACGTTTTCTTTAACCGGAGCTTCGGTTTTAGAAATCCGATACCCACGCTGATTGAGGGGATCTCCACAAAGATCATACATGAGAGTGACGACGTAAGGTTTGGTTTGACCTTTATCAATTCTTGCGAGGAAGGCAACATCTGGAAATTCTTTGGCCACACTCGGACGATCTCCCTCATGGTGACGGAAATAATCCACGATAGCATCTTTGAGTTTTAAATTGGCAAACTGTGAGTTTCGAAATTCTTCTCTTTCAAAAGGAAGATCTCCAAAGATCGTCGTGAGGCGAAAAGTTTGCTTCACATCCATGAGACTTTTCCACTTAATATCAGTGGCTTCTAAGTAGTAGTCTTTTTCGTTGTTCACTTCAAACTGGTACAAAAACTTAAAAACCCGGCTCGCTAAACGAGACATTAAAATGGCCTTAAGGGCCACTTCATGGAAAGCCTCAAACTGGACTCCACCCCGGATAGGCTCAATTCTTTGGGCCCCCAAACTCATGAGTTCCTCGCCTAAAAGCTCTTCCAGACCAGTCGGACATGAGGCAAAGTATTCAAATCGATATTTTTTCATTTTTAGCCTTAGATAAACCCTTAATATGTCGAGTGGGCCCCTTGAGACCTTGGGTAAAGAGTGTTAGGTTAAGCCCAATAACTAATACTTCGCTTATCTACCAAACCAAATAAGGTTTAGGAAAAGGAATTGTCCATGAAAGCAACTTTTTCACAGGGGACCTACGGGAACTCAACTCGCTTAAAGTACAAAGTTAAAGACATCAGTCTTGCTGACTGGGGTCGCAAAGAGATTAAACTCGCTGAAGCTGAAATGCCAGGTCTTATGGCCCTGAGAGAAGAGTACGGAAAAACGAAGCCTTTAAAAGGTGCTCGTATTGCGGGTTGCCTCCATATGACAATTCAAACGGCTGTTTTAATTGAAACTCTCGTTGACCTTGGTGCAGAAGTGACTTGGTCATCTTGTAATATCTTTTCAACTCAAGACCACGCTGCTGCAGCCATTGCTGCTGCAGGAATTCCGGTTTATGCCTGGAAAGGGATGAACGAAGAGGAGTTCATGTGGTGTATTGATCAAACTGTATTCTTTGGTGATAAAAAAGAGCCTCTGAATATGATCCTTGATGATGGGGGAGATCTTACTCAACTTATCCTTGATAAATATCCAGAGCTTTATAAAGGTATTAAAGGAATTTCTGAAGAAACAACGACAGGTGTTCACCGTCTGTACGAGCTTGCCAAGCAAAACAAGCTTCCAGTTCCTTGTATCAACGTTAACGATTCTGTGACGAAGTCAAAATTTGATAACAAATATGGCTGTCGTGAGTCATGTGTCGATGCTATCCGTCGCGCAACTGATGTGATGATTGCTGGTAAAGTTGCTGTGGTTGCTGGTTTCGGCGATGTTGGTAAAGGTTCTGCAGACTCTCTTAAAGGAGCTGGAGCTCGAGTCATCGTAACAGAAATTGATCCTATCTGTGCTCTTCAAGCTGCGATGGAAGGTTACGAAGTTAAGAAAATGGATGATGCTGTTAAGGAAGCTGATATCGTTGTGACAACAACAGGCTGTAAAGATATCGTGACTGGTAAGCACTTCCTTGCCATGAAAGATAAAACGATCGTTTGTAACATCGGTCACTTTGACATCGAAATCGATATGGCGTGGTTAAACAAAAATTACGGTCACACTAAAGATACTGTTAAGCCACAAGTTGATCTTTATACTCTTGAAAACAACAATCAAGTGATCGTTCTTGCTGAAGGTCGCTTGGTGAATTTAGGGTGTGCGACTGGTCACCCAAGTTTTGTGATGTCTAACTCTTTCACAAACCAAACACTTGCTCAAATTGAGCTTTGGACAAATGCTCAATCTTACGAAAAGAAAGTCTATATGCTTCCTAAGCATCTTGATGAAAAAGTGGCTCGTCTTCATTTAAAGAAGATTGGTGTTGAGCTAGATGTCCTTACTCCTGCTCAATCTGAGTACCTTGGGATTGCAGCTTCAGGACCATATAAACCTGAATACTATCGTTATTAATTTTCAAAGGGCGCTTCGAGCGCCCTTTTTTTTTTTGAAATGAGTGAAAGATGAAAATCATTCTTGCTTCTGACCATGCGGCCTTCCATGAAAAACAAGAACTCGTAAAGTATCTTCAGGCCCAGCATGAAGTTATTGATGTTGGAACAAATAATTCCGATTCCACTCATTACCCTGAGTGGGCCAAAAAATTAGTCGAGCATGTTAAATCTGAGAATGCTTTAGGTATTTTACTTTGTGGCTCAGGCATCGGTGTATCCATGGTGGCCAACCGATTTGCAGGGATTCGAGCAGCCCTTTGTCGCGATGAAGATGATGCAAAAATGGCACGTCTTCATAATGATGCCAACGTGCTTTGTCTCTCAGGCCGAAAGACTTCAATCGATCTGATCAAAAAAATCACAGATACTTTTCTTACCACTTCGTTTGAAGGGGGAAGACACCAAGATAGGATTAATCAGTTTAATCTTCTTGGAGAGTGATTATTTTTTTTCTTCTTCAACCTGAAGTTTATTGATACCTGATCTTAGATAGCGATTAGAGATGATATCAAAAATAGGTGTATCTGGACTTTGGGTGACGTCCGCTTTTTCCATAGCTTTATCAGCAAAAGTTAAAATTTCTGTTCCAGACTGAGCTTCTGCCTCTTGCCCAGGTAGTCCTAAGGTCAGCTCTTCCTCTTCAACTGCCCCAAAGCCCCCGCCACGTTTTGAGCTCCCAGATTGCTCTGTTGCCGCAATTTTTTCTTTGATGTCTTTAGGAAGTTTATCAAGGGCGGTATTCACTCCTTTGTCTCCGAAACCACCTGGAGGTGTAATAGAGGGAGATTTGGCCACTAATCCAGCCACTGACTCAGGTAAAAAGCCTTTCATGCTGTCGGCAATTTCTTTCTCTTTTTGGTTGAGACTTACTTTAGGCATATCTTTAGGTTCAATTTTCCCTTTAGTTTTCGCTGCATATGCTCCTGATTGAAGTGCGTAGGAATCAAAAGCTCCTGAATCAAAATCACCATTACCCATTAAATCGTAGCCTCTGTTGGCCATATTCATCATATTATTTCCAAGTCCAAATTTCATGGATGGACTTGAGATATTTGGCTTAAAGCAGGTATTACTAGATTTACATTTGCAGTCTTTATCATATTCCATCTTCCCATCTTTCATGACTCCGCAACCGATGGCGACTTTGTTTGGATCTGTTTGGCCCTTATTTAAAATACAAACTTCCTGGTAACTATCTGGATAAAATGTTTGCGAAGTCTTCTCAGCGCAGAAGCAGGCAGTCTTGGTCCATGGATTACAATCACCGACAGAAGGGAGAGCATTTATGACTGTTTGTACGCTTTCTGCTGCTTCTTTGTGTTTCTTAGCCTTAACATAATAAAGAGCTGAAAGTCCTGCGGCGGCACTCATTTTTGCCCAGTACTTCCAGTCCATTACGACTCGACCCTGGGAGAGTGCTGCACGAGCAATATAGCAGCCACTTGTGGCCGCGTAGATAGTTCCTTGATAGAGACTTGTTTTTCTTCTGGCCTCATGAGTTTTTTTAAGGGCCACGAGAGATTTTAGTTGGAGGTCTTTCTCCTCTTTCAAACTTTCTTCAATTTTTGACTGGAGACCTTGCTGAATATAGGTGCTTAGAAACTCATACCCCATGGCCGCGAAGATACAATAATCAGTTTTTTGATCAGCTGCCTCTGATTTTTTCACTTCTTCACCATCTTTAACAAATTTTCCTGGAGCTTCTTTATTACTCTTACTGACAACTCCAACAGTTGGCCCACCTCCAGACATAAATCCCGTGGCACCAAAAAGTAGACCGTAAAGCTTTCCAATATTATTTTCTAATGCCTGTCCAAAGCTTCCCTTAAAGACAGCTGCCTGTGAGTTCACCTCAGTTGAATTGCACGTCCCTAGATTATTCTCGCTGCATTTGTTTGCGATGATGGCATCTTTCCGGCTTTGATGAACAAAGTTCTTCGCATCTTTGGCCTGCTGATCTGTAAGATTACCTGAGGTTTCAAAAGATTCATTGAGTGATTGAGCTCTTAATGAGTCATTGAGAAAAAAGATCATCAAAGCTAAAAGAAGCGAATATTTCATAAAGCACCTTTGAGATAAAAACTTACAATATTTTATCATGGGGCACTGATAAGACTCAGAGGGAAGAAAATCCCACTTCCTATTCTACGAACTTTCAGGAGCTTGAGGCTTTTTGTCGCCTATTAAGGTTGTGTCTAAGTGCAAAGAATAATTATCGTTTGACGGGTTTTTAGGGGAAAAGTACCTTATAGACTATGCCAGAAAAAATTCAACATACTCATGATAATGATCTTACTCACTCAATGGTTCACTACCTTTTAGCGATCCACAAGCTTAAGGAGTCTAAGGGCTATGCCCGAGTCACTGATATCGCTCATGAGATGGGTCTTACTAAAGGTTCAGTCTCTACGGCCTTAACTAATTTAAAAAAACGTGACCTGGTCTTGGAAGATGATAGTAAGTTCTTATCACTCTCTGCTAGTGGCCACGAGGCCGTTCATGGCATTCTTTCTTCCCGCACACTTCTTTATTATTTTTTAAAAGATATCATAGGTGTGAATGAAGAGACGGCCCATAGAGATTCTTGCTTAATGGAACATTTAATGAGTGGTGAAACCAGAGAGAAGTTTTTTAATTTTATGAAAACTCTTTGCTCATCAGATATTAAAAATTCTCATTTCTCGACATCTTTTGATTTTTCAAAATTTGAGCATCAGCATGATTTTGAAGAAATTCAGAAGGGTGATACCTACCTTAAAACCGAATGAGTTTTATTTCTTTACTAAAAAAGAGTGATCCATCTCTAAAAAAGAACCTTATCTTTTTTTTTCTGGCCTATTTCTTCGTACTTTTTAATTATCCTCTTATTCGGGCTTCGACCACTTCTCTCTTCTTTGAAGCCTATGGTGCCAAATCTTCTCCGGTCGCTTGGGCCTGGGCCGTGGTTTTTCTTTCTATAAGTATCTACGCTTGTAACCGTCTCCAAAAAATCAAAAACGTTCAAAGCGTTTTCATGTATGCGAGTCTTTTTTCGGCTTTGATTTTTTTTGGTGGAAACCTCAGTCATTTACAAGAAAATAAATTATTCGCTTATTTATCTTTTATCTGGAAAGAAATCTGTATTGTTATTCAGGTTCATTTACTTTTAGGTTATGCCAATAACTATTTTAAAAAAGAAGACTTTAAATTTCTCGTTGGCCCTGTGGGAGCAATCGGTAGTTTAGGGGGAATTCTTGGAGGGCTTGCCACCAGTTATTTAAGTTCCAGATATGGGACGCGAGTAGTTCTAGATGTCGGTGTTTTGTTTGTAATTATTCCCTTTATTTTTTTTCTTGGAACTAAGTCGGTGCAATCTTTTGTTAAACAAGAAAAAAGTCCTGTTTCCTCCATTGATACTCCAGATCTTCGTCGTTATGTTTTTCTCATTTGCGCTATGGTCGCGAGTGCCCAGTTCATTATTAATATTGCTGATTTCAAATTTAACATAGCGTTTGAAAAGGTTATTCCTACAGCGGATTTAAGAACGTCTTATCTAGGTGATGTTTATACTTGGACCAATGCCCTGACTTTTCTTTTTCAGTTTCTTGTCTTGCCTCTGCTTCTTCCTCGAATCACAGAGAAAAGGCTCCATCTTTTTATTCCATTGTCCTACATGTTTTGTTTGCTTTTGATGAACTTAGGAGGACACATTGGTCTCTGGCCAATTGCAGGTCTTTATATCTATTTTAAAGCCGCTGATTACTCTTTTTTTAGTGCAGGGAAGGAGTTGCTGTATCAGCCTTTAGCAAGTGCACAAAAGTATGGAGCAAAATATCTCACTGATATGCTCGTGTATCGAGCGTCAAAAGCTTCCATCGCCGTTTTATTAATTTATCTTCAATCCTCTTTTATCCTTGATATGATGATGGGGGCCTTTCTTCTTATTTGGCTAGTGATAGTCGTGAAGTTGTTTGGTCTTCATCGAAAACTTTTTAATTGAGGAATTTTTATGCAAAATCCACTTCTCGAGAAACCTCGCGCTAGATACGGGGCCTATCCTTTTGATGTCGTTAAGCCCGAGCATTTTTTACCTGCACTTGAAGAAGCGATGGCCACTGCAAGAGCTGGTTTAGACAAATTTAAATCAAATCCTGCGACAAATTTTCAGCATGTGATTGTCGAAAAGAATGATATCACTGAGCAGGTTGATTATATTGCCGGTATTTTCTTTAATCTTCATTCCGCTGAATGCTCTGAGGAATTAGAAAAGATTTCACCTCAAATGTCTGAGGCATTGACTCGTTTTGGAAATGATATTTCTTTAGATCCCATCATTTTTTCTAAGGTCAAGGCCTGTTATGATTCAAGATTCAGTCAAGGTTTAGGAACTGAAGAGCTCATGATCATTGAAAAAACTTATAAGTCATTCGTGCGGAGTGGGGCTTTACTCGCTGAGAGTGAAAAAGAGCGCATGAGAGAGTTAGATGAAAAGCTAGCGAAGCTCTCTTTAACTTTTTCACAAAATGTTCTTAAAGCAACGAATGAATATCTCCTAGAGATCACAGATAGAAAAGATCTTGATGGCTTACCAGACTCATTTATTGAATCAGCGGCTGAGTGTGCAGAAAAAAAAGGTAAAGTTGGATCATGGTGTATCACACTTGATGCTCCAATGATTATTCCTTTCCTCACTTATTCAAAAAATAGAGAGTTAAGAAAAAAGCTTTTCTTGGCGAATGCTTCAAAAGCTTTCAATGATAAATTTGATAATCAAGAAAACCTAAAAGAGATTTTAACTCTCAGAACAGAGAGAGCAAAACTATTAGGTTTTAATACTCATGCCGATTATGTGCTTGAGGAAAGAATGGCGATGTCACCTAAAAAGGTGATGGATTTTCTTGAGGAGCTTTTTGTTAAAGCTAGGCCTCACGCTGAAAAAGAGGTTCAAAAACTTCAAAGCCTTGCCAAAGAGCTTGATGGAATCGAAGAGCTTCAGCGATATGATTCAGCTTACTACTCAGAAATCTTAAAAAAGCGTGAACTTAATTTTGATGATGAAATGCTTCGTCCATTCTTTAAATTAGAAAATGTCGTGGATGGTCCAAAAACTTTATGGCCTGAGTTTTAAAGAAGTTTTTGATGTCCCTAAGTATCATGATGATGTTCGAACTTTCGAAGTTTTTGATCAGGATGGGCAGCAGTTTATTGGTCTCTTCTATACTGATTTCTTTCCTCGCCAAACAAAAAGAGGCGGGGCATGGATGTCTGGAATTAAAGATCAGGGAATGTATCATGGGCAGGTTGAGCGTCCCCATATCATGATCGTTTGTAATTTTACTAAGCCGACAAAAACGAAGCCCTCATTACTTTCACTAGATGAAGTTCTCACTCTCTATCATGAATTTGGTCATGCTCTCCATGGACTTCTTTCAAAATGTAAGTACAGAGATTTGTCTGGTACAAACGTCTTTTGGGATTTTGTAGAACTTCCCTCTCAAATCATGGAGAACTGGGTTTTAGAAAAGGACTGCTTAGATCTTTTTGCTTATCACTATGAAACCGGTGAAAAAATTTCCAATGATCTTATTGAGAAAATTAAGGCCAGTGGCAAATTTCTTGAGGGCCTAGGAACCCTAAGACAGTTGTCTTTTGCCTTCTTAGATATGGCCTACCATACGGTAGCGCCTGGAGAAGTAAAAAATATTCCTGAGTTTGAAAGCAAAATTGCGGACAAGACAAGTTTGTTTCCAAAAATTTCTGGCACAAGTCTTTCGACATCTTTTTCTCACATTTTTGCCGGTGGATACTCGGCCGGTTATTATTCCTACAAATGGGCGGAAGTTCTCGATGCAGATGCTTTTGAATTTTTTCAAAAAGAAGGAATTTTTAATCAAGAGGTTGCTAAAAAATTTAGAACCTTCATCCTTGAAAAAGGTGGAACTGTTCACCCGATGGAACTTTACAAAAATTTCAGAGGACAAGAACCAGATGTGGGAGCTCTTTTAAGAAGGGCAGGATTACACTAAAGATCACAAGGCAGATAATTAAATTTGGCAGCGAAATCCCATTCTTCGAGTTGGATTTCGCTCTCAATTTCTTCTTCTAAATCATCCCCCAGAGAGCTAAAAAAGTTCAGTCCTGTGATCTCTTCAACTTGATTAATGGTGAGTGCGTATGGA
>Ga0315907_10002470_pt1 | contig 23180 bp, 16 predicted proteins | sample LakEriMetagenome_3_FD_203525 | JGI IMG/M metagenome (GOLD analysis project Ga0315907, IMG submission 203525) | Freshwater fungal communities from buoy surface, Lake Erie, Ohio, United States - Buoy 12 MA123 | ecosystem: Environmental > Aquatic > Freshwater > Lake > Lake biofilm | place: USA...
ATCACATGCGATTGCAGGTCACCCCCAAGCATTTTGCTTATTTGAAGATCTCCGAGGGCTGCGACCGGCTTTGCACCTTCTGTGCGATCCCCAAGATGCGGGGCAAGCATGCCAGCAAGCCCATGGACGATATCCTCATCGAGGCTCGTCGTTTGGCCGACTCCGGGGTCCGGGAATTGATCGTCGTGGCTCAAGACACGACTTACTATGGCATCGACATGTTCGGCGAACCTCGACTCAGACAACTTCTCGAACAGCTCGATCAGGTCGAAGGTCTAGATTGGATTCGGCTGATGTATTTCTATCCCATGTACATCGACCGAGCACTCTTGGAAACCATTGGCCAGTCCAAGCGGATCTTGCCCTACATCGACATGCCCCTCCAGCATGCGAGCAACCCGGTGCTCAAGCGCATGTCGCGCCGAGTGACGCGTGAGTCGACCATCGAAATGGTTTCGATGATGCGGCAGACGATCCCTGAGCTTGTACTCCGCACGACGATGATCACCGGTTTTCCTGGAGAGACCGACGAGCAATTCGAAGAGCTCGTCGAATTCGTCGACGAAATGCATTTCGAACGGCTCGGTGTGTTCACCTACTCCGTCGAGTCGGACACCCCAGCCTCACGTTTGGACGAACATCTTCCCGAGCGGATCAAGAAGGAACGCCGCAAACGGTTGATGGAAGTCCAGCAGAAAAACGCCTTCGAATGGTGCGCCAAGCAACAAGGAAAACGCTTGGAGGTGCTGCTCGATAAACCCGTCGAAGGAGTCTCGAACTCATGGATCGGTCGGTCGTATGCCGACGCTCCGGATGTCGATGCTTGTGTTTTTGTCACCCCCTCGGACGATGTGGTACTACAGGCGGGCGATTTGGTCGAGTGCGAAATCGTTTCCTCGAACGCTTACGATCTTGTCGCAGTCGCGACTAAGGTGATCGAATGACACAGAGCGTCTCGCCGCTTTCGACCAATCCGTGGAACGTTCCAAACGCTCTTTCCTCGGTGCGTTTGCTGATGGCCATCGCGGTTTGCGCTTGCATAGAGACGCAGTCTTGGACAACGGCCTTGATCCTATTTGTGGTCGCGGCCTCGACCGATTGGATCGACGGTTGGTGGGCTCGAAAATACCAGCAAGTCACCAAGCTCGGTCGGATCCTCGACCCCTTCGTCGATAAAGTCATCATCTGCGGGGCGATGATCGCCTTGGCGGCTGCCAAAGATTCACCCATGGCACCTTGGATGGCCACCTTGGTTGTCGCTCGCGAACTGCTCGTGACGAGCTTGCGAGGGATGGTCGAAGGCCAAGGGGGGGACTTCTCGGCAAAGCAACTCGGCAAATGGAAGATGGTCTTGCAGTGCGCTGCGGTGATCGCCACGTTGCTGTACCTAAGAGCTCTGCCTGAGGTTCCCGATTGGCTCAAAGCCATCGTTCCGATCTGCATTTGGGGCTCGATCCTCCTGACGGTGCTCTCGGCGATTGAATACATCCTGGTGATTGTTCGCAACAAAAAATCAAAGACCGAGTGAAACAAGTCGGACGAACCTTCTGATGAACCCTGAAGACCTTAGCCCTATTCAATTGCTCATTACCACGATCGCCGGATTGTTCTTTTCTGGGTTGTTTGCCGGCACCGTATTCATTCATGCTTGGGTGTTGGTCGCATGGAAGCGCGTCATGGTATGGCAAGGATGGCTCAGAGATCGGGTTCATGACCGCATCGGACTCGTCGACCTACTGGCCTGTTTCGCTTTCATCGCGGTGTCTCAGGTCGCCATTGCAGGTCTGTTTTTCTACGAGGTCAAAACCAAGGCCTTGGCGCAAGAGACCCAAGTCCAAGAGATCCAAGGGGACCTCAAGACGTTGCTTCCTGACTCTCCATGGTTCATGTTTGCAGTCTCTTTTTCCCTGGTCCTAGGGTGTGTTCTATCGGCGTTTTGGACCTGCTTTCGCACTCGGGAAACGCCCAAGCGACTCGGGATGTGGTCGGGCTTGATCCCGAGAGATCTGTTCGTCGGCTCGCTGGTCTTTCTATGGATTATTCCGCTGGTTCTGGCCGTCAACATCGCCGTGACCCAGGCCACTCAGATCGAGTACAAGCATCCTGTGATCGACTCGTTGCGAGAAAGGGCTTGGGCCTTTCCTCTCCTCTTTACCAGCGCCGCGATCTTCGCTCCGATTTGGGAAGAGTACGCGTTTCGCTTTCTATTGGTCAATTGGCTAGATACGATTCGGCATCATGGATTCGATTGGAATCGAATTCTATTCGGATTTCGCCCCCAGGCCGATGGCCTGACGAGTGGCACTCTGGCCGATGGCCAAATGGCTCTCGATGGGCAAGATCCGATCGACGTTCCAGAAGCGTCGTCTCAGGAGATGACCGAGCGTTACCCACCTTGGTGGATTGCGATCCTCAGCGGTTTGATTTTTGGTTTGGCGCATTTTGAGTACGGGGTCAGTTGGGTACCCTTGGTTGTTCTCGGAACGGTCCTAGCGCGCGTCTACCAACTTCAGCGAAGCATTCTTCCGTGTATTCTGATGCATGGGTTGTTCAACTCGTTGGCGATGGTCGGGTTTGCCGTGGAGCTTTTTGTGAAACCTCCATCCTAGAGTTTGCTTAAAACCCGACTTTTCGAGTGAATTCTCCCCATTGAGTTTGCTAGCAAATAAGCTTGCATAGAGATTTGGATAGGGAATGGTCGAAAGAAAGACGGATCGATTGGGATCCGTTGGCTAGGGTTGGAACTTGAGTTGCCCATTGAGAGGGTTTTGTCGCGATGATCGACAGCGAGCCGACTGGTCAGGACGGGGGCTTGGATGCTCATGCTCAGGTGCAAGGCCGACGGGTTGGCATTTCGGTGCTGGCAAGTTTTATCGTCCATCTTGGATTCCTGTTGGTTTTGGCGATATGGAGTGTGGGGCTTGGGGCAGGTCGGGGCCAGGGGTTGACGATTGAATCGGGCCAGAGCAGCGGGAGTGAGTTTGAGAGTTTTCAGATCGATTCGAGTCAGATCCAAGAGGCCCCGGTCGATTCGGTGCAGGAGAGCAGTTCGCTCAAGAGTCGGTCGATGGAGGAGAGGCTCTCGGAGTATGTCGAGCAGAACGACGAAACGACCAGCGGCTTGATTGGGTCCCTGGAAATAGCCCAGCAGGCCGCGACGGCTGCGAGTTCCTCGGCTGCGGGAGGTGGTTTAGGATTCGCCCAAACATCTTTAGCTGGTCGATCCAAGTCGAATCGTTCGGCGATGGTCCAGCAGAATGGGGGCAACGAGCAGAGCGAGCAGGCCGTGGCCTGGGCGCTGGATTATTTGGCTCGGCATCAGCTCAACGATGGGTCTTGGAGCATGAGTTTTGAGGATTCGTGCGATGGGAATTGTGTGCCCGGATGCGATGGCAAGGATCCTTATCGATTCGGCGCAACGGGATTGGCGTTGATGTGTTTTTTGGGTGCAGGTCACACGCAGAATGATGAGCAATATGGCGACGTGGTGACCAAGGGGATTTATTTTTTGCAGCAGAGTTTGCGTCGGACTTCCGATTCGGGGTATTGGGTCGATACGGTGGCATCGGCGCAGATGTACGAGCATGGGATCGCGACACTCGCTCTGTGTGAGGCTTATCAGATGACCCAGGCCGGGGAGCTCAAGGAGAGCTGTCAGCTTGCGGTCAATTTCATTCTCAAGGCCCAGTATCGCGATGGGGGTTGGGATTACCATCCGGGTCGACCTGGAGATCTTTCGATTGCTGGCTGGCAGGTACTAGCGTTAAAGAGTGCGGCGGCGACGGATTTGGTTGTGCCCCGCGAGGCGGTGGAGGGAATCGACCGTTTTTTGGATTCGAATCGCGCCGGGGAGTTCATGTTTCGGTATCGGGGTGGCAAGCCGACCAAGAGCATGACGGCCATAGGCGTTTTGCTTCAGATTTTTCGGGGCAAGACCAAGGATGCTCGGAGCGTGGCCAGTGGGATCGAGTATTTGTCCAATCAAGGTCCATCGGGCGTGGACATGTATTACAACTACTATGCGACTCAAGCGATGTTTCAGATCGGCGGGAGGAGCTGGAAAAATTGGAATTACTATATGAGGGATCTGTTGGTCAAGACGCAGTCTCCTAGCGGCCATTTGCGGGGGAGCTGGATGTTCGAGGGGGACCATTCCAACAAGGTAGGAGGTCGATTCTATTCGACCTGCATGGCTTGTTTGATCCTTGAGGTTTACTATCGCTATTTGCCGGTCTATGGGCAGGCAAGCGAGGATTTCCGGTTCTGAGATAAATCTAGACGGGTCCCCATATTTTTTGGCCAAGAGCGTAAATCTACCGCTTACGAATCTATTACAATTCGTACTCTGACATACCGAGTCCCTTAGTTTCGATTTGTTCAAATGGAGCTTATTTGATGTCTGACAATCCATACGCCCCCTCGGGATCTTCTTATGGCGACGCTTCTTTGGATGCGAATGTTGATTTGAGTCAAGCGGAGTTGATCCGCAAGAGTCACCTGAATCATGAGGCGAACATTCAGAGTTTTGGATGTTTGTATACCTTGGGAGGTGTCTTGGGGATCCTAGGTGGGATCTTCTATATCGGGTTGGGTATTTTCATCCTGGCCGGCGGATCGCCAGCCGGTGCCGGTGCTGGTGCCGATCAGGAGCCTCTCGTTGCAGGGATCACCACGACCGTGGTGGGGATCGTCTTTGTTGCGATTGCCTCTGCGCAGTTGTTCGCGGGTCGTTCGATGCAGACGCTCAACCCTTCCGGGAAGATCTTAGCGGTTGTCGTATCGGCGATTGGTCTGTTAGGTTTCCCGTGCGGAACGATCATTTCTGGATACCTTTTGTATCTATTGCTTTCTGCCAAAGGGGAGATGGTCTTTTCGAGTGCCTACAAAGAGGTCATGCAGGCGACGCCGCACATTCGCTATCGGACATCGATCATCGTCTGGATCTTTTTGTTCCTTCTCATCGGAGTCATATTGCTGGGCGTTGTCGGAGCAATCATTGGTGCGCGTTGATCGCTAGGCCTCTTGGGGCAACCACCAACAGCCAAAGGGGAACCACGGAACACACGGAAGGAAGGCAGGGAGGAACTGCTTTCTTTTTCCGTGTGTTCAGAGTATTCGGTGGTTCGAATCCCCCGGGGCAGCTTGGAAATTCTGCTATTTACCCAAATTGACTGTTTATGCTACGGTACCCATTCGTCGTTGTTGGTTGGCAAGGAGGATTCATGGAGGAGTCTAGGCCATGCATTTGGTACGATTGGATATCGACAAGAAGAACGCTGCGTCGCAGTATCATGTAGGTCCGTTGGGTGCGGGACTCAATGCCGTCTATTCCCCGCTGGTTTCCAACAGCACGTTATTGACAAGATTTACCAAAAGCCTGCTTTTTCGTGGCCAGACGCTCGGCGAGCTCGACGATTCGGAGTTTGCTTCGATCGATGGTTCGGTCACCTGGGTCGACGCTTCTGGGCATTTGCGGATGATCGATTGCGTAGGAGGCAAGCCACTTTTTGCGCATGCATCCCATTCCGTACCTACCTCGAGCGGAGCGACTTATCAAGAGGACGACGAGCGGATCGGTGGTCGGGGAAACATGTTCTGGGAGGGGGAGGTCTCCGACGGTCGCTGGGATGAGCTGCGAGCCGACATTTTAGGGATGGTTTTTTGTTCTCCTTTGGGATCGGTCTCACCGGAGAAGCTTTGGTGGGCGGCAGGCAGATTAGGGGTCCATTGCCCTGCGAAGATGGAGTTGGATGAGGGTTACAAATCGCTCAAGGACGAAGAGACGCAACTTCTCGAACGTCTCAGGAGTTCCGATCCGGTGGATCACGATCGCACTTGGTGGATTGCCGAGCGGGATCGACTCCGTGGGCAATTGCATCAGGTCGCGCATCACAATTTGCAGCAAACATTGGGAGTTGGCACCAGCACCGAACCGGTTGCCCAAGGGCCTGCGCAGGACGCACAGAGCCCAGCCTCCCCGAAAGGGGTTTGGGATGACTCCCAGATCCATCAGCAGCTTGCGCATGCCGAGATGATGATCGAGCGATGGAATCAGCGATGGGGTTGGCATCAGCGATTATCCCAAGTGCAGTCGTCACTATTGACTCGATCGGTCTATCGCAAGACGACGAGCGGCTCATTGATCCCATCGGCCGAACGGATTTTGTCGGAGTTGACCGCCGGAGCGGTCCGTCAGCTTCCGACCTGGGCCGTCGAGGCCTCGTACCTGCATTCGGAAGCTTATAATTCCGGTCTTCGTTACGACGTTTTGGACTCGCAGGTGCCCTCGGGCGAGACGCGTCAGAGGCGACTTGTCGACCTTGCGATTCGGTTGGCCCTGGCACAAGCGGCGAGATCGCGGATTGGACGCATTCCGTTTGTGCTTGAGAATTCGCTCGACGGATTCCGAGGCGAACCGTTGGAGCAAATCCTCCATGTCGTTTCGAATTTTTCGCGAGATGGGTGGCAATTGCTGCTGACGACGGCTGACGAGTTTGTCGCAAGACGTATCGCTGGCCACGGTGGTACCGTGGCGCGGATGCATGAGAATTTGCGCTACGCCAAGCCGCAATACATCATCGATTCGGACACCGATTTGGGGCTTCATCCGGTCTTGGATCGTGCGCCGGTGGTTCAGTATTCCGGAACGGTTTCGACGGACTTCAGCGAAGTCAATCGTCAGCTTGACTGGTTGGCTCAGCAAGAGGATTCGCAAGTTCCGCAGCGGGTCGAGCCCGTGGTGCATCAGCGTCATGGAAAGACTTACTATTTGACCAAGGAGAGTCTAGTCGATTCGATTCCCGGATTGGGCTCCGAGACCATCCGTCGGCTTCGGTCCGTGGGCGTTCATCGGGTTGGCGACTTTGTCTCGACGAGTCTACCCAAGTTGGCAAGCGTCACCGGATTGCGTTCCGAGTGGTTGCGAAACACCCTCGGGGTCGCCGAGTTGATGTGCAATGTCCCACAGATGCGAGTCTTCGACGCGAGAGTATTGGTCTCCTGTGGAGTGTACTCCTCGAAACAACTTGCGAGCACCGAACCGTTGACGATCGCAAAGAAACTTCATCGGTTCCTCGGAACCCAAGCGGGTCGAATGCTGAGAAAAACCTCTCAGCAAGGTGAGTTGCCAAGGCTTCAACGCTGGATTCAATCCGTCTATCAGCAACATGGTTTGTCGATCGACACGGCAGGAACCGCTGTGGATTTCGATTGGGATCGGATCGAGCGAGGCTCCAGAAGGAGTGCTCGACCTGCACCCAATGCAGCTTACCAAAACCAGGACGATGCCTTAGAGGACGATCCGGATTTCCGAGAGGATGCGGGCCAAGCCGTAGCGAAGTTCAATGTGTATGCGGGCAAGTCCGACTCGACATGGAAGTTCTATCTCGACTTGGCTAGCCCCGTGGTAGATGCACCGACGATTGGTCCAAAGATGGCTCAAAAGCTCGAATCGATTCGGGTCAAAAGCATCGGAGATCTGCTTGCGGCCGAATCCGGAGACGTAGCCCAGGCGATGGGTGAGAAGGGGGTCACTGCTGCGACCGTTGAGATCTGGAAGAGCCAGTCGATGCTCGTCTGTCGCATACCGAACCTCAGGGGCCAGGATGCTCAATTGCTCGTGGCCGCTGGGTATTCCACGGCCGAGTCGATTGCACAAGCCTCTGCCGAGACGCTCATCGAAGCGATCGCACGCGTTGCGAGCACCAAGCAAGGCCTTCGATTCCTTCGCGGGGGCAATCCGCCCGACCGCGATAGGATTCTTTCATGGATCGAGTGGTCCAAGCATTCCCGCTTGGTCCAAGCCGCTTAGGCAATCAGCCCTCGTTGATCGTCAGGGGTTGCGGGGTAGCAACCCATACACGCAATCGGACTTCTGCGTCCTTCGGGACGTAGACGACTAGAGGAAGTTTGCTGTTGTAGCGGAGAAGCTTCGGTTCGCCCCCCAAACGCACAAAACGCTTGACCTTCGGAGCATCGGGATCGACGCCGATGCGGGTTCCGGCCATGGGTCCAATCTGCTTGACGATGTACTTGGGAAAACCCCAGCCCTCGATGGTTTCCTCTTCGAGGCTACCTGCGAAAAAGAATCGGTTAGCAGCATCGACCTCGAGCGTTTTTCCGACCATGAGTTCGACCCGATAGTCTTCCTCTTCCTCCTTGGGTTCAAGGTACACGACGAGCCTTTTCATCCCGTCGGCCGGAGCCGGATAGGCTTTGAGATTGTCCTGAGCAGATTGCTGAGCCATCGCATGGGATCCTGTGAGTAAGGTGCAAAAAGCGAGCATGAGTTTGAGCATAGCTGGTGTTCCTGTTAGCAAGAGGACGTCGTTGACTACGAGGATGTAGTTTAAGACCCTTGCGAAGGCTCGTCCACGGGTTGGACATCCGTTCGGCTCGAGAGATACACAAGACCTCCGATAAGGGCAATGAGCAGCAGGATCGCTCTGTACATCGTCGCGACGATGAGTCCTGAGAATTCGCTCGAGACGTTCGGGATTTGCTTGAACAACAGGTCGATCCAAACCTCTTGGAGCCCGAGTCCTCCTGGAGTGATGGGTAAGGTCCCTGCCAAGAGTGCCGGTGGAATAGCCAGGAAGTGCTCCAGCAAGGTCGGTCGAGTCGTGGAACTCGCATAGAGGGCCGAGGAGATCAGCCAACAACTGGCCGTCAGCGAGGCATGGACGGCTAGGGATTGGGCGATCATGGCCAAGGCAAGTTGAGGTCGATTTTGAAAGATCAGGCAGGCCTTGGCAATTCGATGCAGTTTGTCACCGACCCAAGGGATCCTTTTCAGGAGATCCATAGGCATCGATTTGCCGAAGCCTACGATTCCAAAGATGCCAACGAGTCCGATGATACTTAGGATCCATGCAGCGTTTCGAATGGTGGTCAATTGAGGCGACAGGTCCAGAGCAAGGCTCGTACTGATTGCAGCGACCATGACGAGTCCGAGCAATCCGATAGCGCGATCGACCACGACACTGGTGATCACCTCGGTCTTGCGATCTTTGCTTCGGTTGGCCGCCGCGATGGCTTTAAAAAGATCCCCGCCGACACTTCCTGCGCTGACGGTATTGAAAGCCACACCGAGGAATCCGAGTCGGACGGTTTCAAACAAAGAGATGGGGACTTGCAATGCCAACAGCAGGCGTTGCCATCTCCAGAAGCTGAGGATGTTGGCAAGCAGGACCATGGCAAGTGCCAGCAGCAGGAGTGACCAGTTTTTTGGCTGTTGGACCAGCAGGTCCCAGTCCTTTTGAGGGAACTTGCGGACCACCCAAACGACGATTGCGCAAAGGGCGAGCCACTTGAGGCCTTCGATTGCGCGTTGGATCGGGGTGTTTTGAGTTGCCATGACTGCAATAAAAAACCTCGGTACCTAAGAGGGGTGACCGAGGTTGGAATGGACCTAAAGGGTTCAGGGACTAGCCGGCGACGGCTTTGGCGAACTCCGCAGCGTTCTTGGTGCTTTCCCAAGTGAACTCTGGTTCGTTGCGTCCGAAGTGGCCACCCGAGGAGGTCTTGACGTAGATCGGGCGACGCAGATCGAGGTACTCGATGATCCCTCGTGGGGTAAGCTTGAAGAACTCCTTGACGACCTGACAGATCCTCTCGTCGCTGACCTTGCCGGAGCCTTGGGTATCGACCCGAACGCTGACCGGTTCGCTCACCCCGATGGCGTAGGCCAACTGGACTTCGCAGCGATCGGCCAAGCCTGAGGCGACGATCGTTTTGGCGACATGGCGAGCCATGTAAGCGGCGCTTCGATCGACCTTGGTCGGATCCTTGCCGGAGAATGCACCACCGCCGTGCCGGCCCCATCCGCCGTAGGTATCGACGATGATCTTGCGACCGGTCAGACCGCTATCACCGTGGGGACCACCGACGACGAAATTCCCGGTGGGGTTGATATGGTAGACGATATCTGGAGTGATCATCTTGGGTGGCAAGCACGGCTTGATGATCTTCTCGATGACATACTCTTTGATTTGGGAGTGGGTCACATCGGGGGAGTGTTGGGTCGAAACAACGACGTTGTTGATCCCGATGGGCTGGTATTCGTCGTAGACGATCGATACTTGACTCTTGGAGTCTGGACGCAGCCAGTTGACTTCCTTGTTGAAGCGAGCTTCGGTCAGTCGGTTGGTGATGCGGTGCGCAAGGGCGATGGGCAGAGGCATCAATTCTTCGGTGTCGTTGCAAGCGTATCCGAACATGAGGCCCTGATCGCCCGCACCGATGTCCTTGCCGGCGGAATTATCTTCATTGACCCCTTGGGCAATATCTGGGCTTTGGCCGTCGAGGGCAACCATGACATTGCAGGACCTGCCGTTGATTCCCCATTCGTCATCGGTATATCCGACATCGACGATCGCTTGGCGGACAATGTCGGCGTAGTTGACGATCGCCTTGGTGGTGATCTCGCCGACGATTAGAGCAAGACCGGTCGTAACGACCGTTTCGCAAGCCACACGGCTCATGGGATCTTGAGCCAAAAGGGCATCCAATACACTATCGGAGATCCGATCAGCTAGTTTATCCGGGTGCCCCATCGAGACCGATTCGCTGGTAAAAACATACTTTCCAGATGCCACTGAAGAATTCTCCGCTTTAGACTGACTGTTATCAAAGGAAACGACGGCGGGTTGCTAAAAGCCTCTTCGCCGAACTGAATAGAACGTTAAGTGTATCTGCTTTTGGCGAAATCGAAAGTCGCAAGTGCGGCAGATCCTTGAGCAATCTTTGGGAGGCCTCTGTGGGTATTTAGCACGGTTCTGCCCCTTCCTGATGCGATCGACGAAGGTTACAACATCGGGCGTCGGGAGGATGGGCTTCGCAGATACGACGGCTTTGAAGGTGCGCACGATGAGCGAGAAATCTCAGTACTTTTCGGTGTTTTTAAAGCCCCTGCTCGCTTGGGCGGGTGGATTTTTGGTGTTTTCATGGCTCGTTGGAGTGCCGGATTCCTTCGTCCAGAGCGCGACGAGAGGTATCGCCGAGTCGAGTCAGATCGATGAGTCGACTCGGGATTCTGGCATTATCGCCGATGGCCTAGGGGATCGCTTGCACGGAATCCTCGCAGTCCAGCAAAATGCTTGGAACCAGGGGGATATCCGTCAGTTCATGGATGCCTATTGGAACGACGAGGCCTTGACCTTCTCGTCCGGTGGCAAGACGACCCGCGGCTGGCAAGCGACGTATGAGCGTTACAAAAGCAGGTATCCAGACCGGGCCGCAATGGGCCAGTTGACGTTTGATGCTTTGGAAACGAGCCAGATCGATGAGCAAGCTGCATTGACGCTTGGGAATTGGAAATTGGACAAGGACAAACCGGCACGCGGTAATTTTTCCTTGGTATGGAAGAGGATCGATGGTCAGTGGAAAATTGTGCACGACCACAGTTCTTTGCTCACCGAACCGAACTAACCCCTACGGGGCCTACGACGAAGAGGGTTTTGCATGTCGCAGATTGCGTTGGAGAATATTTCGATCGGATTCCGGGGGCCTTTGCTTTTGGATCAGGTCTCTGCACGCGTCGAGCGAGGGGACAAAATCGGGTTGTTGGGTCGCAACGGTTCGGGCAAAACGACCCTGCTGCGAATGCTCTTGGGACTCGAGCGGCCAGAGAGTGGCAGGATCGAGTTGGAAGCCGGTTTGAAGATCGCTTCGGTACCTCAGGATGTGCCGGCTGGAACCAGTGGAACCGTCCTTGAGATCGTATCGAGCGGACTGCCCGAGGACTATGAGCTGCCCGAAAATGAGTGGATGAAAGACCAAGCTCTCGAACGTGTCTTCGAGCAACTTCATTTGGACCCCGATGCGGACTTCAGCAGTTTATCGATCGGCCTGAAACGACGTACACTTTTGGGCAAAGCGGTCGTCGGCTCCCCGGATGTATTGCTGCTCGACGAGCCGACGAACCACCTGGACATCGACTCGATTTTGTGGCTAGAGACGTTTCTAGCCGGATTCTCTGAGACGCTGATCTTCATCACGCACGATCGCGCATTTTTAACCAAGATCGCCAATCGGATCCTCGAGATCGATCGGGGCAAACTCTTCGATTGGGAATGCGATTACGAGACGTTTCTCAAACGCAAAGAGCAGGCGTTGTTGGCGCAGGAAAAACAGGACGCACTGTTCGACAAAAAACTTGCGATCGAGGAGGCTTGGATTCGCACCGGAATCAAAGCGCGACGAACACGCAACGAAGGCCGCGTCAGGCGGCTTGAGGCGATGCGCAAAGAGCGCGTCGGGCGCCCTCGAAAGTCCGGTTCGATGGGACTGGCGATCGATTCGGGAGACCGAAGCGGCATGCTGGTTTGCGATTTGCAAGAAGCTTCGTTCGGATACGGCGATCGAACGATGGTCAAGTCTCTGGACCTGACCATCATGCGGGGTGACAAAATTGGAATCCTCGGTCGAAACGGAGCCGGCAAGTCCACGCTCCTCAAAGGCATCCTCGGGGAACTTGCCTCCACCAGCGGAAACGTCCGCCTGGGCACCAACCTCCAGATCGCTTACTTCGATCAGAACCGCGATGTGCTCGATCCAAATCTGACAGCCGAGGAAAACGTCGGTGTCGGCAGAACGACCATTACGGTCAACGGAAGGAACAAGCATGTGATCGGCTACCTTCAGGAATTCCTGTTCACTCCAGAGGAAGCACGCTCAAAGATCCAGTTCTTCTCCGGTGGCCAACGGAATCGATTGCTGCTTGCGAAACTCTTCGCTCAGCCAGCCAACCTGCTGGTGATGGATGAGCCGACGAACGACTTGGACGCCGAATCCCTAGAGATCCTCGAAGATCGTCTCGTCGACTACGAGGGAACCTTATTGGTCGTCAGCCACGACCGCGCGTTTCTCAATAATGTCGTCACAAGCATGATCGTATTTGAACCCGACGGGATCCGCGAATACGTCGGCGGATACGATGACTGGCTCAGACAGAGCAAAGTCCAAAAGGAACATGTTTCGAGCGGCAAAGGATCCAAGAAATCCGGAGGATCGTCCTCCAGAGCCCCCGCCGAAAAGCCAGCAGAAAAAGTTACCGAGAAAGTTCCCGAGAAAGCCCCAGCAAAAGCAGCCGAGAAATCCGCCGCATCGAGGCTCAGCTACAAAGAAAAGCTCGAGCTCGAAACCCTCCCGAGCAAAATCGAGGCGATCGAACTCCAGAAGGACGCCTTGCACGAAAAAATGTCGACTCCGGAGTATTTCAAGCTACCTGCAAGCGAGTTGGCCCGGGATGCCAAGCAGATGGAGTCGCTCGAGAGCGATCTGATCGCGGCTTATGCAAGACTCGAATCGCTCGAAAATCGCTAGCCATCCTCTAAGCCTTGAATTGCTTAGCCGAAATGGTTTTCTTCGGGCAATCGGGCAGCGAGGAGGCGAACGTCGATCCATAGGGTTTCGTGGACATCCGAGGATCGGTAACCAATACGATTCCCGAGTCGGTGGCGGTCCGAATCAAGCGTCCGAAGCCCTGCCGGAATTTGATGACGGCCTCGGGTAGTTGGAAGTCGCGAAACGGGTTGCCGCCGGCCTGTCGGATCGATTCGAGGCGAGCCTCGAGCAGTGGGTGGTCTGGGACGCTAAAAGGCAACTTGGTGATGACGACCAATTTGAGCGCGTCGCCGGGCACATCGACTCCTTGCCAAAAGCTCTCTGCACCGAAAAGGACCCCGCGAGGATGCTCCTTGAACGCTCTGAGAAGTTCGGTTCGGGGCGTTCCATCGGCTTGCGAATACGTCGCTAGTCCTTGCTGGCTCATCCAGGGGCCGAGCGCCTGAACGCAGCGACGCAAGGAATCGTAAGAGGTAAAGAGCACAAAGGCATGTCCATCGAATCGCCCGATGTAGTACTTCAAGGCAGGGATGATGGCGTCCTCGTATTTGATCTTCTCTGCAGACGGATCGGGCAGATCGGACAGCATGTGCAGTTGCGCAAGTCTCGGGTAGTCGAATGGCGAGCCGACCTGCAGAGTCGGTGCGCCTTGGGCTCCGATGCGTCGCTGATAGAACTCGAAGGCAGGATCGTCTTTTTTGGCTTGGGTCGGCTCAGTCGATGCGCTTTGTTTCGTCGCGATCGTCGCGCTGGTCATGATGACACTCGGGACCTTCTGAAAGAGATGTTCGCGCAGGTAGTTGCCGACATCCAACGGGCTGCATCGGAGTGTCAAACGGGTAAAGATCCGACCAGTGCCGCGAGTCTCTTTTTTCTCGAACCAGTAGACCGATCCGGTCTCTTTTTGCAGGAGCCATGTTTCCAAACTGTTGGCCAATCCAGCCAAGCGGTTCGATGCGGACATCATGTCCAGTTTGACGTTGGTGTCCTTAAGATCCTTTCCATAGCGTTCCAGCTCAGCCGATAGCTCTCGCAGTTTCTTGCACAAGTCCGTCTCGACCGAAACAGGGGTCCGAAGCCGCCCGTTTTGCGGCGATCGAGTTTCCGCCCAGGCCAGGAAGGCTCCGACGAAATCATCGAGCGACTCCATGCATCCAAAACTAAGTTGCATCAATTGACGCAAACCCAAGGAGACCAAGGTCCCTTTGTCGTTGCGCGGGTTGTAGAGTTTGCGCAGCGTGTAGTCGATTTGAGAATTGCTGATGGTCAACCCTAAGTGCTCCCCGGCAACGCTCTCCATCGTGTGGCACTCGTCGAAAATCACCGCGTGGTAGTTCGGCAGAAAACTCCCCCCTTGGGCTCGCACAGCAAGGTCGCTGAAAAAAAGGGCGTGGTTGACTACCAAAATCTTCGCATTGGCCACACGGCGGCGGGCCGCATAGTAAAAGCAACTATCGAAGGTCGGGCATTTGCGACCCATGCAGTTGCCCGAATCGCTGGACAACTCGTCCCAGAGAATTCCGCTCGGACGAAACGGCAAGCTCGATAAACTTCCATCGGAAGTCGATCCGACCCAACGCTGAATCTCCTCGTACTGCTCGAAGTCGCGGTCGTCGTAGAGCAAGCTCGCGAGTCGCGAATCGGCGACCTTCATCCGCCGACGCGATAGGTAATTGCTGCGCCCTTTGACCAAGACCGACGTGAATTCGCGAGGAATCACGGCGTTCAGTAGCGGCAGATCCTTGCCGATCAACTGCTCCTGCAGGCTGATCGTGTGCGTGCTGATCACGATGCGGCGGACTTTGGGGTCCTCGTCCTCGTTGGGACGCTGAGCGGTTGGAGACTGTGGCTCGGCTTGAGCTTGGGCTTCCAAAGCCGCTTCGTCGGAGGTCGCAAACAGGATGGCCGGAACAAGGTACCCGAAACTTTTACCCACGCCGGTGCCTGCTTCGACAATCAAATGCTTGCGGTCTGCCAAGGCTCGCGAGACCGCATGAGCCATCTGAAGTTGCTCTCGACGCAGTTCGTAATTGGAGATCCGCCTGGAGATGCTTCCCCCAGGTCCTAAGATCGACTCGAAATCCAACTCGCTCATGCAATGGGCCTGGGAAAAACCAAGTCGACTCAACGGACCGCAAAACGCCCCTAGAGCATACTCCAAAAGGCTGATTTTGTCTCGACTTTGACCAATTAGGACCGCGATCAGACCTTCCTAGCAGCCCTTCGTGCTTGATTGTGCCATTTGACTTGTGTAAATTCGAGACGCCGAGCGTTTCTTTGAGCGTGGCTCGGACGCAAAACGCCCACTTTCGGCAGTCCTCTTTTTTGCTACGGAGCCCATCGCATGTTCGATTTCGACTCGACCAAACCCCTCGGTCGACCCTCCCGGCGGGAAATGATGAGTCTGACAATGGCCTGGTCGCTCGGAGCGATGAGCCCGATGTGGAACTCCCATGCGTTTGGAAAGTCTCCCTCGGCAGCCACTGCGCTTAAGCTCGGATTGGTGACGTACCAATGGGGCAAGGATCTGTCGCTGGTCGACTTGCTCGAGGTGTGCAAGCAGACCAAATACGCTGGGGTCGAATTGCGCAGCACGCACCGCCATGGTGTCGAACCGAGCATGAATCCTGCACAGCGATCGGAGGCCAAAAAACGCTTCGCCGACTCTCCGGTCGCGCTCGTGGGGCTAGGCAGCGCTTGCGAATACCATGCAGTCAGCCCGTCGGTCGTTGAAAAGAACATCGACGAGACCAAGGCCTTCATCGACCTTTCGGCCGAGCTCGGAGGCAGCGGTGTGAAAGTTCGCCCGAATGGACTTCCCTCGGAAGTCCCCGTCGAGAAAACACTCGAACAGATCGGCAAATCCCTGCAAATCGTAGGCCAGTATGCAGCCAAAGCCAATCAGCAGATTCGGCTCGAGGTCCATGGCAAAGGGACGCAGGAAATCCCCAACATGAAACGCATTATGGAAGTTGCAGATCATCCCAATGTAGTCGTCTGCTGGAACTGCAATCCCACCGACTTGGTAGGACCCGGTTTCGATGCGAATTTCGATGCCCTCGCTCCCTGGCTCGGTACGGTCCATATCCACGACCTGCGCCCCGGAAAAGTCGATTACCCCTGGCCTGCCCTCTTCAAAAAACTCAAAGCCTCTGAGGCCAAAGGTTTCACCGGATGGTGCCTGATGGAGGACGGCGCAACCCCCCCCGATATCCCTGCTGCGATGCTCGAGAACCACAGCGTCTTTGAGTCGCTGTGCTCCTAATCGCATGACACCTCTATCCCAACTAATGAAGCTCGGTCGCTTAGGTGCCCTACTCGGCGCGTTGCTCTTGTGCCTGTGCTGTCCGAGCCCCTCTTGGGCGGATGAACCCGACGCGTTCTTTGTCGAGCAAGTTCTACCGATTCTTGAGAAACGTTGCCTGAGTTGCCATAGCCATGCGGCAGGCAAAGCCAAAGGGGGACTTGTCCTCGACTCGAAATCGGGTTGGCAGATCGGTGGCTCAAGTGGTCCGGCAATCGTTGCCACCGAGCCCGAGGAGAGCTTGCTCGTCTCAGCGATCCGATACGAGGGATACGAAATGCCCCCGGACCAAAAGCTTCCTGACGAAGAAATCGAAATTCTCGTCCGATGGATCGCAAACGGAGCTGCCGACCACCGCCAAACCCAACGGCCGGCAATCGATCCTGCGAAACTTTGGGCCTTGCGACCTATCGAGCTCCCCGCCGTCCCGACTCCCTCGAATCCCGCATGGTGCTTGGACCACGCCGATGCGTTTGTCCTTGAGAAACTCGATCGCGCAGGATTAACCCCCGCTGAAAAATCCACTCGCAACGTGTGGCTTCGCCGCGTTACACTCGATTTGACCGGCTTGCTACCGACGGCAAAAGAACTCGAAGCCTTTGCCTCAGACACCTCGGATCGGGCCGAAGAAACCGTGGTTCATCGATTGCTCGAATCCCAGGCCTTTGGCGACCATTGGGGTAGGCACTGGCTCGACTTGGCCTGCTATGCCGACCTGGCGGACGTCCAAGGGGATGTCTTGATCCGAGATGCCTGGCGTTATCGCGATTATGTGATCGAGGCATTCAACAAGGACAAGCCGCTGGATCGCTTTATCCGCGAGCAGATCGCTGGCGATTTGCTCGACTATGCCGACCAACAGGAGCACCGCGAGCAGATCGTTGCGACGGGGTTCCTAGCCATCGGACCTTGGACTCTTCAGAACTACATCAAAGGTCAATTGGCTGCCGATGTGGTGGACCATCAAATCGACAAGATCGGCAAGACCTTTTTGGGCCAGACACTCGCTTGCGCTCGATGCCACGATCACAAATTCGATCCGGTCCCAACAGCCGATTATTACGCGCTGGCAGGGATCTTTCACAGCACCAAAACCACGAGCTACGACGGGCCTGGGGTCTGGAGTCAGATTTCCCATGTCATGCTCCCGGTCTTGCCCGCCGACCAAGCGGCTTTTGATCGGCTATCTGTCGAACTCGGCCAGAGAAAAAATCAGTTGTCGATCGAACTCGAACGACTCCACAAGCAGGATGCATCCGAGCGATTCACGAAACGCCTTGTGGATGACCAAGCCAACGCGATCACGCTGGAAAACGGCCTGGAGGCCAACCAAGAGGGAAAGCAATATCGGATTTCGTTCTCCGTAGGCCCGTCGGTGTGGGCCGATGCGAACCAAGCCACCGGAGCGTCCGACGGCGTTTTGGTTCAGGTCCTTCGCTCCGATGGAACCGTTCTGGCCTACCATACGGCACAACCTGGGGCTTGGTCCTCCCAAGAGAATTCCCAGACGTTCCAATCCACCTCGTTTGAATACCAAGGAGATGGGACCGGACCCATCAAGCTCCATCTGACCTCGATGGCTTACACTGGACGATTTGGAGGGGCGATCGATGATATTTCGATCGCATCGACCTCCGATGGCAAGTCTATCTTCCAGGAGGATTTTTCCGATTGCCAACTCGGCTCGGTCCAGGGACTCCAGGCCCATACCGGCAAGAATGTCTATGCGAAGTGCTCGATCCCTCGTTGGACCGGCAACGGGATCAACCATTCCCATGCGGTCGATTGCGGGACCGAGCAACAACCGAACATTGCAATCCAGTTCTACAGCGGCAGTCCACGGGCCACGTCGGATCCTCGCGCAGGGCAGATCGAGCGTGAACTTCTCGCTCTGGACCAAAGGCTACAGGACGCTCGTCCCGATCAACAGCGAGCCATCGCGCTGGTCGATTTGCCTGAACCTGCCGATTGCCGTATCTACAAACGTGGGGACTTTCAATCGCTCGGCGAAACGGTCCGGCGCGGATTTGTCGGGGCGGTTCCTGTCTCGACCCCATACGGGATCACCCAGGAACAAAGCGGTCGCTTGCAATTGGCTCAGTGGCTGACCGACGCGTCGAATCCGCTGACTTCGCGGGTCATGGTCAATCGCATTTGGAAGGAGCTATTCGGCCAAGGGCTCGTGCGGACAGTCGACTACTTCGGAGTGCATGGAGAGCAACCCTCGCATCCGGAGCTTCTGGACTTCCTCGCCAATCGTTTACAGTTCGATGACGCTTGGTCGATCAAAAAGACCATCGAGCGCCTGGTCCTTTCGCAGACCTATAGGATGTCTTCGAATCACGATCCCAAGTCCGCGTCGATCGATCCGGACAATCGACTCTTGTGGCACATGCCTCGGCGTCGCATGACGGCCGAATCGATCCGCGATTCGATCCTAACGCTCAGCGGACAGTTGGATCAAGGCCGTGGCGGCCCCAGCTTAGGTTTGCATCTCGAGGGGAACATCGCCGGGCTAGGTGGAAACGTCAATCCCCCTACATGGGTAGGGAAAATCGATCCGCAGGTTCGCAATCGCCGGTCGGTGTACTTGCCCCTCAAGCGGGAGCGGCCTTCTGGGGATTTGGAGATTCTGAGCGTTTTTGATTTCCCGCACCCGAACGACATCACCGGTCAGCGTTCGAACTCGACGGTCGCGACCCAAGCGTTGTTTCTGATCAATGCCCCGATGATCAAAGAGCAGGCGCTCAAGATGGCTGAGCATTGGATAGCCAAAGTCCCCGAGGATGACGCGGAACGTTATCGGCAGGTGATTCTAGCTGCCTATTCGCGTCCGGTGGACTTCGGCTTGGCCGCTGACGATCCTACGCGATCGGAGATCGACGAGCTGAAGTCGGCCATGGAGTTTTTGAAATTCTGCAAGGATTCGACGATGGCCTCGGGCGATCGGAGCCAAGAGCAAGCGACGCTTGCGGCCTGGTCTGAGTTGTGCCATGCGATCCTCGGTTCGAACGAGTTTATGTTCTATGAATAGCATCACACGAAGAACGATTTTGCAATCGACCTGCTGTGGGTTTGGCAGCTTAGCGCTCCGAGCGATCCTGCAAGATTCGCAGGCACATGCGCGAGCCTCTGGGGATGAGCCCTCAGGGCGTCCTGGCGGTCCACTCGCACCGAAACCAACGCATCATTTGGCCAAGGCCAAGCGGGTGCTGTTTCTGTTCATGTCCGGCGGTCCCTCGCAGATGGATCTCTTCGATCCCAAACCAGAACTTCTCAAACGGACTGGGCAGGCCCTGCCGTATAAGCTCCCGGACACCGAGGCGACCGTCGGCTTGGACCAGACCAAACTGCTAGGACCGATCGCAGGGTTTGAGCCACATGGCCAAAGTGGGCTGATGGTCAGCGAGCTGTTGCCCCTGACCGGCAAGCATGCCGATGATCTATGCGTCCTGCGCGCTGTCCAGGCCGACAGCCCGAATCATCCTTTAGCGATCCGGCAGATGCATACGGGAAATCTGTTTGATGTCGTCCCCTCGATGGGCTCGTGGTTGTCCTATGGCCTAGGGACGGAGAATCAACAACTGCCGTCGTACATTACCCTTTTGCCGCAAGAGGGAGATCGCAACTACTCGAGCGCTTTTCTACCGGCAATCCACCAAGGGACGGCGATCCAGGATATTGGCTCGGGCGCAAAGTCGCCGATACGGCACCTATCGGATCTGCACTCATCGCCTGAGATCCAGCGGCGTCGGATCGATTGGATCCAGGCCATGAATCGGCGACAACTCGCGCGACTTCAAAGCGACCAGCAGATGGAAGGGGTAATCGAATCGTTCGAGCTTGCGTTTCGAATGCAGACCGAGACTCCTAAGTTGGTGGATCTATCCGGGGAGTCTCAAGAAACACTCGACCTCTACGGGATCGGTCAACCGGGAACGGATGAATTCGGTCGCCAATGCTTGCTGGCTAGGAGATTCAGTCAAGCAGGAGTTCGGTTCGTCCAAGTCTCGCTCGGGGGTTGGGACCACCACAGCGGGATTGCCAACGGCCTGAAGGATCGTTGCCGGGTGAGCGACAAGCCGATTGCTGGGCTGCTGACCGATTTGAAGCGGCGCGGTTTGCTATCCGAGACGCTCGTGCTCTGGGGTGGAGAATTCGGCCGAACGCCGCACGCGCAGAATGGCGATGGCCGGGAGCACAACCATCATGGATTTACCATGTGGATGGCCGGGGGTGGAGTCCGAGGTGGAATGACCCACGGAACGACCGACGACTTTGGATACTACGGCCTCGACGGTCGGGTGCATATCAATGATCTGCACGCGACCATCCTGCATTTGATGGGGCTCGATCACGAGCGATTGACTTACGATCACCATGGCCGGCCATTTCGGTTGACCGATGTGGCCGGCAAGATCGTCGAGCCGATCCTCGCTTAGCGTTGGACGCGGGCCGATCCACCCTTGGCGAGCGTTTCGACCTCGGACAGCTTGGCCATGGTCGTATCGCCTGGGAAGGTTGTGAGCAAGGCACCGTGGGCCCATCCGAGACGGAGGGCTTGCTCGGGTTCACTTCCCGAGAGCATTCCGTAGATCAGTCCGGCGGCAAATCCATCTCCACCGCCGATTCGGTCGATGACATCGAGTTGCATGGTTGGGCTGACGTAGCGTTTTCCGTCGTACCAGAGGACTGCGGCCCAATCGTGTCGATTGGTGGATCGGACTTCTCGGAGGGTCGTAGCGACCATTTTGACATTCGGGAACTTTTCGATGGTCCGGTCGATCATGTTAAAGAATGCATCGGGGTCGAGTTCCGATTTGTGTTCGACGTCTTGGCCTTGGATCCCGAGACTCTTTTGGAGGTCCTCTTCGTTGCCCACCAAGACATCGACGTGTTGGACGATCTTGCTGACCATTTCCTGGCCTTTGGCAAGTCCGCCGATGGCAGCCCAGATCTTAGCGCGGTAGTTTAGATCGAAGGACGTCACGCAACCGGCCGCTTTGGCCGCTTGCATCCCCTCGATGATCAGTTCCGAGGTGGTCGGTGAAAGGGCAGCGAAGATACCTCCGGAGTGGAACCATCGCACGCCACTTGCGAAGATGGCCTTCCAATCGAAATCGCCTGGCTTGAGCAACGCTCCGGCTTCGTTGGCTCGGTTGTAATAGACGACTGGAGGACGTACGCCTTGACCTCGGTCGCTGTAGACCGTGGCGATATTTGGACCACGAACACCGTCGTGCTCAAAGTGCTTGTAAAAGGTTTTGACCCCCATCTCTTTGACGCGGGTTTGGACCAACTCACCGATACCGTAGTTTACCATCGCGGTTGCGACGGCAGTGTTTAGTCCGAAGCAGTCCGAGAGGTTTGCCGCAACGTTGTACTCACCCCCAGAGACATGCACATCGAAACCGCGAGCTTTTCGGAAGGGGATGATTCCGGGGTCGAGTCGATGGACCAGAGCCCCGAGCGAGAGAAAATCCAGTGCACAATTGTCCTTACGAATCGCGAGTTTCGCCATAGTGAATATCGATCTCCTGAATGAGGGTTACCCTGAATGAGGGTTACTTGGAAAAGAAAAAAGTTTCGTTTAGATCGTCGTCGCCGAGAAGCCGCCATCGACCACGAGGTTATGTCCGGTGACGAACGACGAGGCGGACGCTGAGGCTAGAAAGACGGTAGGTCCTGCGAGTTCGTGCGCATAGCCGAACCGTGCCACGGGGGTGTGAGAAATGATCTGTTGTCCGCGAGGAGCGAGACTTCCGTCGGCGTTGTAGAGCAAGTTCTTGTTTTGGTCGGCTGGGAAAAAACCGGGGCTGATGCAGTTGACGCGGATCCCGCGTGGAGCCCATTCGCGGGCCAGGAACTGGGTGAAATTGATGACGGCTGCTTTGGCTGCCGAGTAGGCTACGACGCGAGAAAGGGGTATGATTCCCGACATCGAGGCAATGTTGATGATGCTCCCGGCATTCCTTAACAACATCGATTCGCCGAAGACTTGACTCGGCAAAACCGTGCCGCCGATGAGGTTCAGGTCAAAAACATCCTTCCAGGCATCGAGCGAAAGTTCGCAGAAGTCTTCTCCGGGCTGGAGTGTCGCGGCGGCTTGATTTCCCCCTGCGGCGTTGACGAGAATATCGACCGGTCCCATGGAATTTTCGATATGGTCGCGGGCCTTGGTCAGCGAGTCGCGATCCAGAGCATCGGCCGAGACGAAGATCCCCTCGCCACCTTCGCGGCGGATGTCTTCGGCTCGTTCCATGCCCCGTTGGGCGTTGCGACCCAGGACTGCGACGCTCGCGCCTGCCGAGGCGAGCGCATTGGCCATCGCTCCGCCGAGCGCACCGGTTCCACCGACGACGACAGCGACGCGGTTTTCCAACGAAAAAAGACTTTCTAAACCCATAGTGGCACTCGACTTCGGCGATTGGGACTCTTGGCGATCAACGGGCTTCAATTGGAAGCAAATCGAGGGGTGATGGCAAGGGCGTTTCGGCCAACTTTTCCATGGCTCTAGGCGGTTTCTTTTCGC
>Ga0315907_10002475_pt1 | contig 23150 bp, 24 predicted proteins | sample LakEriMetagenome_3_FD_203525 | JGI IMG/M metagenome (GOLD analysis project Ga0315907, IMG submission 203525) | Freshwater fungal communities from buoy surface, Lake Erie, Ohio, United States - Buoy 12 MA123 | ecosystem: Environmental > Aquatic > Freshwater > Lake > Lake biofilm | place: USA...
CGATCGATGTAAGCATACATCACGTTGTTAATATCGGTAGCAAATTCCATCCATGCCCCTTTGAACGGTATAACACGGGCAGAATAAATTTTTGTTCCATTAGGGTGGACAGATTGTCCGAAGAATACTCCTGGAGAACGATGCAATTGTGAAACTACCACACGCTCAGCACCATTGATCACAAAGGTTCCACGTGGAGTCATATAGGGAATATTCCCAAGAAATACATCCTGAACTATCGTTTGGAAATCGACGTGCTCTTCATCATTACAACTTAAGCGAAGCTTAGCTTTTAAAGGAACGGCGTAGGTTAATCCACGCTCCATACATTCCTCTATTGTATAGCGAGGAGGATCAATGAAGTAATCAAGGAATTCAAGCACAAAGATGTTACGAGTATCCGTAATCGGAAAGTTTTCTTTGAACACCTTGAACAAACCCTCGATATTACGCTTATCAGGCGTAGTTTCCAATTGAAAGTACTCTTTAAAAGACTGGATCTGAATTTCCAGAAGATCCGGAGCATCAGCAAGGTGTTTTACCTTTCCGAAATGCATCCTGCCATTTTGAGCCAGAGTCGATGAAGACATATTTATGAAGCGCTTTTAAATTAATCAAACGACAATACAATTTCGCCTCTGATCCTTTAATCAGAAGTTGCTGAATATCAACTAGTTAGACTGTCTTGTATCGTCAATTTATTAGGCCTAAAATTCAAAGGATTGCAAAAATAGGACTTTTTTTTCCTATCGCCAAATAAAAAAAGGCAGTTGTTCTGACAACTGCCTCCATGAAAAAGCCCCGATGAACGGGGCTTTTACTTATTTTACTTCAACTTCAGCACCAGCTTCTTTCAGCTTAGCCGCTAAATCATCAGCTTCGGCCTTAGAAACACCTTCTTTGATAGGTTTTGGAGCGCCGTCAACTAGATCTTTCGCTTCTTTCAGTCCAAGACCAGTCAGGTCTTTTACGATCTTAACTACGGCAAGCTTATTAGCACCACCATTAGTCAGGATTACATCGAAAGCTGTTTTTTCTTCAGCAGCAGCAGCGCCACCACCAGCAGCAGGAGCAGCTACGGCTACAGCAGCAGCAGCAGGTTCGATTCCGTACTCATCTTTCAGAATCTTTGCCAGTTCGTTTACGTCTTTTACGCTGAGGTTTACCAGTTGCTCAGCAAATGCTTTTAAATCAGCCATTTTGTTTGAATTTTTACCGTCTTCATTTCATTGTGATCCGACGGCGAGTTTAAAAAAATTGTTTGTGAACTAGCCCTCACAAACTTGGGCTTTATAATGTGTGAATGAAAACATTCACCAATTATTTTGCTTTAGCTTCAACGGCTTTGATCAAGCTTGCCAACTTGCTACCGGCGTTAAGTCCGCTGATAACATTCTTCGCTGGAGACTGAAGTAAACCGATGATTTCGCCAATAAGATCCTGCTTGCTCTTCAGGTCTTTCAGTGCAGCCAGTTGATTATCCCCAACAAACACATCACCATCAATGAAGGCAGCCTTCAATAGTGGTTTTTCAGTACTGGCATCCTTACGGAAGGAGCTGATGATCAGCGCCGGTTCTTTTGGATTTTCTGAGAACAACAATGCGGTAACACCATGCAGAGAGTCGAAAGTTCCCTCAAAGCGAGTGCTGTCTAATTGTTCCAGAGCTTTACGGATTAAGGTGTTCTTGGCCACCTTCATCTCAACATTTTTATCGAAACAAATACGGCGGAGCTTGGATACTTGCTCAACAGTAAGTGATTCTGTATTGGTAAGGTAGAAGTTGTTATACTGAGAGAATTTACCTTTCAGTATTTCGATCACTTCATTTTTTTCCTGCTTGTTCATTTGTTCACTTTTAAAAATTAACGATTACCAAAAGGATTAATGAATTAACGCTTTGGTGTCAACGGCGATGCTAGGACTCATGGTACTTGCCATAAAAATACTTTTCAAGTATGTTCCTTTAGCCGTAGAAGGCTTGGCCTTGATAATGGCATTAAGGAGTTCCTGGCAATTTTCAGAAAGCTTTTGTGGAGTAAAGCTCACACGGCCAATTGAAGCATGGATAATACCAGCCTTATCAACTTTGAATGCTACTTTACCCGCCTTAACATCAGCAACAGCAGCGGCCACATCATTTGTTACCGTACCTGTCTTAGGATTTGGCATCAAATTTCGAGGACCCAGAACTTTACCGAGTTTACCAATACGAGGCATCACAGATGGTGTGGCGATGATTACATCGATATCTGTCCATCCGCCTTCGATCTTCTGAATAAATTCATCAAGGCCAACATGATCTGCTCCAGCATTTTTAGCTTCATTCTCTTTGTCAGGAGTACAAAGTACGAGTACACGCTTGGTTTTACCAGTACCATGTGGAAGGGTTACCGTTCCGCGGATCGCCTGATCGGCTTTCTTAGGATCTACACCCAAACGAATATGCAGGTCGACAGAGCTGTCGAATTTTGTACAGTTTACTTCCTTTACCAGTGCCGCAGCCTCTAGCAGGGAGTAGTTTTTATTGCCATCAACTTTTGCGGCAACTGCTTTTCTTTTTTTAGTGATTCCCATTTTTTCAAATGTTTTAATCCTGTTTCGGATGATTAACTATTAATTTTCCCAGGGCGCCTGGCCGTCAACGGTGATACCCATACTGCGGGCAGTTCCAGCAACCATTCGCATGGCGCTTTCAACAGTGAAACAGTTCAGATCAGACATCTTATCTTTTGCGATAACCTCGATCTGAGCCCATGTCACCTTACCCACTTTGTTACGGTTTGGCTCTTTGGAACCACTTTGCAGCTTTGCAGCCTCTTTCAATTGAACGGCAGCAGGTGCGGTCTTGATAACAAAATCAAATGATTTGTCGGAATAAACAGTGATCAACACTGGGCATACCTTACCCATTTTGTCCTGAGTTCTAGCATTAAATTGCTTACAGAACTCCATGATGTTGATACCTTTGGAACCTAGGGCAGGTCCCACAGGAGGCGCAGGATTGGCCTGGCCACCTTTTACCTGGAGCTTTACGTAGCCGGTAATTTCTTTAGCCATGTCTTAAGTTTTTTGGTGATAGCGTTTACCCTATTTTGGGTAAACTCCCAAATCCATTCACAAAATGAACTTTGTATTGGGGCGGCAAAGATATAGAAAACATCTAAATCAACCAAAACACGTCCATAATTTTAAATCTCCGCCGCCCCATTACCTGACCCCTCCCCCCAATATTCCCAAAATAAGTGCTAAGGGTTAGGTTATATGAAACAGTAATTTTTATAGTTTTTTTTTTAGATTGCATTTATCTTATTAATTTTCCCACATTACCCAAATTAAAATTCACTTCAAAAAACGCTACAACTATGGCTAAAGCAAAGAAGTCAGCAAAAAAAGCTGCAAAAAAATCAGTAGCTAAGAAAGCCTCAGTAAAGAAAGCTGGCAAGAAAACTACTCCTAAGAAAACGACAAAGAAAGCTGCAAAAAAAGTAGCAAAGAAAGCAGTGAAAAAAGCTGCGAAAAAAGTAGCTCCTAAAAAAGCAACAAAGAAAGCTGCAAAAAAAGTGGCAAAGAAAGCAGTGAAAAAAGCTGCAAAAAAAGTAGCGAAAAAAGCTGCTCCTAAAAAAGTAACAAAGAAAGCTGCAAAAAAAGTAGCGAAAAAAACTGCTCCTAAAAAAGCAACAAAGAAAGCTGCAAAAAAAGTAGCGGCTCCTGCTCCTATTGTTCCCGCTCCAGCCCCTGCGCCAGTGGTTGAAACAACACCTGAAGCTCCAGCTGCAACATTGTTTGATTAAAACAGTATAGCGTTTTAAAATATAAAAGGACCGAGATTCGGTCCTTTTTTTTTGAATTAGGTTTCACGGATGATCAAAGTTGGCTCTAATCGAATATGCCTTACCGGATTCGCTTCTTTATTACGGATAGCATTAACCAAAAGGGTTACTGATTCTTTTGCGATCAATTCTATAGGTTGGGCTATAACAGTTATCGATGGCCTTCCCAGTCTGAATAAATCCGTATCATCAAAAGAAACTATTCCTACGGGATAATGAAGCTGGTTTCTCCACGCCTCAAGACCATACGCACCAAGATAGTTTGTAGCAAAAAAAATAGCATCTGGTTTTTTTGCCTCACAAAACTCCAAAATGCTGACAATGGCCTCCTTTTTCGATATATGAAAAGGTATTTGTAAAATAAGATCATGTGGGTCTTCAAATCCAGCTTCTGTCAATGTTTTGGTAAATCCTAAATATCTCTCTTGCATTTGCACCTGATCAGATAAGGTAGTTACCATGGCAATCCGCTTATACCCTTTTTCAATTAAATAACGGGCAGCCTTAACCGAACCTTCTATATTATCGACCGTTACGGAACTTATGTCGATCTCTGGGATGAATCGGTCGATCAATACAACTTGTCTTTCTTCTTTTTGTAGTGCTACAATCGCCTCTTTTAAACTTGGAGTTGGGGTAATTAAAAACCCATCCATCTGGCGATGCTTAAGACCATGGATGAGTTTTAAAGCTCTGCTTTCATCATTTTCCGTAGAACTAAAAATAACGGTATATCCAATTTTTTCCGCTTCATCTTCAACCACTCTAGCTAATGCGGAAAAAAAAGGATTGGCAATATCTTCAACCATAAGGGCTATGGTTTCTGTCTGGCCGGTTCTCAATCCTCTCGCAAGGGGATTTGGACGGTAATGTAAATGATTTGCAATAGCTAGAATGTTCTCTTCTAATTCTTTGCTAATCCGTTTCTCTCTCGCCTTTCCATTAAGCACAAACGAAACAGTTGTTGTGGACACACCTGCCTTTAATGCTATATCCTTTATGGAAACGAGCTTCATGTACTAAATATAAGCTATTTAGATAAATGCAAAAAGGCTCCCAATTAGGAGCCTTTTTTATTAATCAAATCTGATATTATCTATGATATTTTCTCAACTTGCATGTAGTTCAATTCTACAGGCGTTGCCCTACCAAAGATTTTAACGGTTACTTTCAGTTTCTTCTTCTCATCATTCACTTCCTCAATAACACCATTGAAATCATTAAAAGGCCCATCAATAATCTTTATCGTTTCACCAACGATGAAAGGCTCACTCATGATCATACCGCCGGCATCGCTCATCTCATCAACCTTGCCTAACATTTTATTCACTTCAGATTTGCGAAGTGCGATTGGATTTTCTTTCCCCAGAAAGTGGATCACATTCGTCATGCCCTGAATAGACTGGATCATGTCATCATTTAACTTACCACTTTCTACTTCGATCATGATATAGCCAGGAAAGAAATTGCGTTCACGCATAACTTTCTTTCCATTTTGAACCTTATATACTTTTTCTACGGGAAGAAATACCTGACGGATGACATTCCATCCATTGCGCGCGATGTCCTTATCAAGGTATTCCTTGATTTTCTTTTCTTTACCGCTTACCACCCGCAGCACATACCACTTAGTATCCTGTTGAGTTTGTGTGTCCATCATTATTTAAAAAGGGAATACACTGATTTTAATATACTGTTGCTTGCAAAATCCATAACCCATACCAAAGCCGTGATCACCAGCGTAGCTACCAACACGATCATGGTAGATTGCTGAAGCTGTTCCCAGGTAGGCCAAGTTACTCGCTCCATCAATTCCTCATAGGAATCTTTAAGATATGCTTCGATTTTTTTCATATTACTGTCTTGCACGGGCACTAGGATTCGAACCCAGATCAAAGGTTTTGGAGACCTCTATTCTACCATTGAACTATGCCCGTTTTTAGAAAACAAAGTACTCGGGGGTTGCCCAAGTACTTTGCAAAGTTAATATTTATCCGTTAAATCTGCTGCTTAACAGCAGAATTTGGATTACTTCAGAATTTCAGTTACCTGTCCGGCACCTACTGTACGACCACCTTCACGAATCGCAAACTTCAAACCTTTTTCCATGGCGATCGGAGCGATCAGGCGAACTGTAAGGTTGATGTTATCACCAGGCATAACCATTTCAACGCCTGATGGTAGCTCAACTTCACCAGTTACGTCTGTAGTACGGAAGTAGAACTGAGGACGATATTTTTGGAAGAACGGAGTATGACGTCCACCTTCTTCTTTACTCAATACATAAACCTCTCCTTTGAACTCAGTGTGAGGCGTAATTGAACCTGGCTTACAGATTACCATACCGCGACGGATATCTTTTTTCTCGATACCACGTAACAGAAGACCTGCATTATCACCCGCTTCACCCTCATCCAACAATTTGCGGAACATTTCCACACCTGTACAAGTTGAAGTTAAAGGCGTTTCAACTAAACCAACGATTTCAACTGGCTCACCCACTTTAATGCGGCCACGCTCGATACGACCTGTAGCAACAGTACCACGACCAGTGATAGTGAATACGTCTTCTACAGACATCAAGAATGCCTGATCAACTGGACGAGGAGGCAATGGAATGTAGCTGTCAACAGCTTCCATCAACTCTTCAACTTTAGCTTCCCACTTAGCGTCGCCAGCAAGAGCACCAGTTGCAGAACCTTGGATGATTGGAGTGTTGTCACCATCGAAACCATAAGAGCTCAGCAATTCGCGGATCTCCATTTCAACTAATTCCAACAATTCTGGATCATCAACCAGGTCAACTTTATTCATGAAAACCACAATACGAGGTACACCTACCTGACGCGCAAGAAGGATGTGCTCTTTAGTTTGTGGCATAGGTCCATCAGTTGCAGCAACAACCAAGATAGCACCGTCCATCTGAGCAGCACCGGTAATCATGTTTTTTACGTAGTCAGCGTGACCAGGACAGTCAACGTGTGCATAGTGACGGTTTGCAGTTTGATACTCCACGTGAGCCGTATTGATGGTAATACCACGCTCTTTTTCTTCAGGAGCAGCATCGATTTCATCATACTTCTTTTCCTGTGCCCATCCTTTTCTCGCCAGGATGTTTGTGATTGCAGCAGTCAAAGTGGTTTTACCGTGGTCAACGTGACCGATAGTACCAACGTTTACGTGGGGTTTATCCCGCTTAAATTGCTCTTTTGACATTGTTATCCTTTTTAGGTTGTGTTTACAATTTTTATATATAAAAGCGAACCATTCGCCTTTTTCCATTTCTTGAGCCGTTGATGAGAATTGAACTCACGACCTCTTCCTTACCAAGGAAGTGCTCTACCACTGAGCTACAACGGCTTTTACCCAGAGGCAGGTACTGAAAAACAGATCTGTTTCATAACAGATCTGCTTTGCTCATACCCAGTGAGCGGGAGACGAGGCTCGAACCCGCGACCTATAGCTTGGAAGGCTATCGCTCTACCAACTGAGCTACTCCCGCATTCTCCATCGTTTCCGATGTTGATTTGGCCAGTAGAACTGACCTGTGGGCAGGAGTGGATTCGAACCACTGAAGTCGAAAGACAGCGGATTTACAGTCCGCCCCATTTGGCCGCTCTGGAACCTGCCCAGCCCAAATCAAGAGCCAGAGAAGGGACTCGAACCCCCGACCAGCTGATTACAAATCAGCTGCTCTACCAACTGAGCTACTCTGGCTTGATTATTGATTCTTACAAAGACCTTCCCGAATTGGGATTGCAAAAGTAATGGAAATTGTGAAATGCCAAAATTTTGAAGGGGAAAATATTTTTCCATAAAAAAGGGGCTCTCGGCCCCCCAACAAATTATGCAGCTTGTTTCTGCTTGACTTTTTTGATTTGATTGATCATGGCATCTAATGCATCATCAAATGATTCTTCAAAGGATTTAGTAGTCTGTTTTACAAAGAATTCGTGCTTGGGTACTCTAACCCTAATCTCAGCAATCTTATCCTTGATCGTATGGACAATGTTATCCAGCTTGAGATAGACATCAACTTTCGTAATCCGATCATGAAAATTCTCCAGTTTCTCGATCTTCCGATTTACATGTTCAATCAGCTTCGCATCAGCATCAAAATGAACCGTTTGGATGTTTACGTTCATAGAAATATTTATTTAAAAAATCAAAAATGAAAAGAACTAAAAAATGCAACTTATCGATATGCATTCTCTCCTTCTAATTTACAAAAAAATGAGACTAAAACCTTCCATCCAACCAAAAAAATATTCCTAAGCTTTGGGGTGCGCCTGCTTGTGCACTTCTTTTAACTTTTCAATCGAATTATGAGTATAAACCTGAGTGGCTGCTAAACTGGCGTGCCCAAGCAGCTCCTTTATGGCATTGAGGTCTGCCCCATTGTTTAGCAAATGTGTGGCAAATGTATGCCTCATCACATGGGGACTTTTCTTACTTATTTGACCAATTGAAGCGAGTTGACCTTTAACTTCCCGATACACGTATTTTACATTTACTGAACGTCCTTTGGAGTTTACAAAGAGGGATAGCCTATCCACCTCAGTCGGCAAATTCACCTTGTCCTCTATGTACTGATGCAACGCTTTAAGCATCTCGGGTTTTAACGGAATGATGCGTTCTTTATTTCCCTTACCTAACACTTTTACATGTGCAGCCCGAAAATCGATATGCTTTTCTTTTAACCCCACTAGTTCACTAACCCGCAACCCCGTATTGTATAGCACTTCCAATATCAACCAAGCCGTTCTTGCTCTCCAATCCTCTGTGGCTGGATGACTAAGTAGATCTGAGGTTTGGTCTTCTTTAATGAAAGAAGGTAGTCGCTTAGGAGTTTTTAAAACCTTTAAAACTATTGAAGGATTTTGATGAATCTGACCCTTTCGTAGCAGAAAGCGATAAAAAGATCTGATGGAAGAAATTTTTCTATTTATGGTACGAATTTGGACCTCTTTTTCCAATCGTAAATTCGCTAACCATGACTTGAGAATGGAAGCGTTTACTTCTTCTATTTCCTTGATCCCATATTGCCCCTCTATAAAGGTGTAATACTGTTCCAAATCCTGCTGATAGGCTATGATGGTATGCTGGGAATAGCGCTTTTCAAAGCGCAGATAATTTAAAAAGTCTGGAATTAAAGATTGAATTAACGGCATAAAAAAACCATGAAACCAAAGGCTTCATGGTTATAAAACTATGAAAAAGGGTTGAATTAACCCTCGATCTTTCCAGCTACAATTTGTTGCTTATAAATTGCTTTAAGCACTTCAGCCCTACGTTTGATAGATGGCTTAGTAAAAGATTGACGCTCTCTTAACTGCAGAAGAATCTTCGCTTTTTCAAATTTCTTCTTGTACTTCTTTAAGGCTTTGTCAATGTTCTCGCAATCTTTAGAATCGATAATTAGCATAAATAAATACCTCCTTTGTCCTTTAAGGTGGGCAAAGATAGGGGTGAAATTGGACTTTTATCAAAAAAAATAAAAAAAAACAACAGAATTACCCGAAAATCACCAATTCAAAAATAGTTTTCCGGCTGATATGGACGGCATAATGTAATTTGTCGGGGTTATTGGAGTACACATGTTTACTGGAATCATTGAAACTATTGGCATCGTAAGGGAGATAAAAGAGAACCAGGGAAATCTAAGTTTCTGGATCGAATCCCCCATGACTTCTGAACTAAAGATCGATCAAAGTATTGCCCATAATGGTATTTGTTTAACGATTGAAGAAATTATGGGAAATCAATTCAAGGTAACTGCAGTTCCTGAAACACTGGATAAAACCAATGCCCGAAATTGGAAAACCGGAGATCAACTAAATCTTGAAAGAGCGATGCTGTTTAATGCTCGTGTAGATGGACATCTGGTGCAAGGTCATGTAGATACAAAAGGAATTTGTACAGAAACGAGAGCACTGAACAATTCATGGATATATAGTTTTGAATTTCCCTCCCATTTCGGACATCTGGTCATTGAAAAAGGCTCAATTGCTGTAAATGGCATTAGCCTGACTTGCTATAACGTAACCAAAATTGGTTTCACGGTAAGTATCATTCCTTATACATATGAACATACTAACCTAAAAGATGTAAAACTAGGAGATGCTGTTAATCTGGAATTTGATCTCATTGGGAAATACATCAATAGACTCCATCAACTTAGATCTTAGTACATCAATTACACCAAACCTCTATTTCGTAGCTTCTCTATATGTTTATACGGCAAAAAATAAGGTTAAACCTCTTAGTTCAATCTTCCTACCTTTGAGTAAATTTCTTCCTGATGAATTTAATCGAAGAGCTGAAATGGCGGGGGATGCTACAGGACATCATGCCTGGCACCGAAGAACAACTTCTGAAAGAAAAGACTACGGGTTATATCGGATTTGACCCAACTGCAGATAGCTTACATATAGGTAGTCTGGTGCCTATATTATTACTGGTACATTTACAACGTGCCGGACATCAGCCTATTGCCCTTGTTGGAGGTGCAACAGGTATGGTAGGTGATCCGAGTGGTAAAAGTGAGGAAAGAAATCTTCTGGATGAAGAGAGTTTACAGCGAAATGTTAAGGGTATAAGGAATCAATTGTCTAAATATCTTGACTTTACTCCGACTCATTCAAATCCTGCTCAGTTAGTAAATAACTACGATTGGTTCAAAGAAATTTCATTCATTGGATTTTTGAGGGATATCGGTAAACATATCACCGTCAACTATATGATGTCGAAAGATTCGGTTCGTAAACGAATTGAAGGTGACACTGGAATCAGTTATACAGAATTTGCTTATCAGTTGATGCAGGGCTATGATTATTACTGGCTATTTCAAAATAAGGGATGCAAACTGCAGATGGGCGGAAGTGATCAGTGGGGTAATATAGTAACCGGAACGGAGCTTATACGCAGAAAATCAGGGGGAGAAGCATTTGCCTTCACTTGCCCGTTGATCACCAAAGCAGACGGAGGTAAGTTTGGTAAAACAGAAAAAGGAAATGTGTGGCTGGATCCCGAAAAAACATCCCCTTATCATTTCTATCAATTCTGGTTAAACGCTTCTGATGCAGATGCTGAAAAATGGATAAAGATCTTTACCCTTCTTCCCAAGCCAAATATTGATGAAGTAGTAGCGGCTCATCATACAGATCCATCGAAACGTGTTCTGCAAAAGTTGCTGGCAGAGGAAGTGACAAGATTCATACATGGACAAGAAGAATTGGAAAAAGCCGTACAAACTACTGAAAAACTTTTTTCAGGAAATGCGGCAGATAATATAAAAGAACTAAACGAAGCTGATCTACTGCTCTCACTCGAAGGAGTACCTGTATTTGAAGTACCGATGGCACGCTTTGAAGAAAATATTGATGTCCTAAGTTTATTGGCTGACACAGGCATTTTCCCTAGTAAAGGAGAGGCACGTAAAATGATTCAGGGAGGCGGTGTAAGTTTGAACAAAGAGAAAATCAGCGATCCACAATTACGCGTAGATAAATCCCTCCTGCTCCATGCTAAATATATACTGGTGCAGAAGGGAAAGAAAAATTATTATCTGATCAAAGCAAATTAATTCAACGTTTTGATCACTTGCCACATGCGTTCAGCAACCAGTTTATTACCGGCGGCATTTAAATGAACACGATCAGTGGTCAGAATTCCCTGGTCTTTATTTTCAGGATTGTTTTTAAGATTGAAATCCAGAAAAGCCTTTCTCAGATCAACAAGGGGAAGGTTTTCTTTTTTAGCCAATTCACGAATAAGGTTACTGTATCGGTTCAGATCTCCATCGAGTTGATTGGAATGATCCGTTTTTTCGCCAATAACTGCTGGTGTAGCCAAAATAATGCTAATGTTCTGAGCTTTTAATTTTGATATGATGGCCTGATAAAATCGCGAGAATTTATCGGCATCTGTACCTGTTCCCATACTTTGTTTGTGCCATACGTCATTAACGCCAATGAAGATGACTACAATATCAGGCTTTTTACTCAATACATCCGTTTCCATTCTCAGATATAGATCATAAACCTTATTTCCACCAATTCCTGCCCCAACCAACTCATATTGATCATCTAGTTTTTGCTCTTTCAGCATGGTATTCAACACATCTATATAACCACCTGATTTTACTCCTGCTTCCGTAATGGAATCACCAAAAAACAGCACTTTCTTTATCTTCTGGGTTGGGGATGTAAATGAGGAAAACAATAAGGACATAACGATCAGGGGGATGAATTTTGTTGACATATCAATCAATTTAAAAACAATTTACAATTTTACCTCGATTTGGCAGTTTATCCGAGTACATGAACCTTTACCCGCTGGAAAAGGGCCAGTCAAAACAAATATTGTTTGGAAGAAATATAACTTTTCGCTTATTTTTGCATCCCCATTCGGGGAATTTAGGCTGCCCGATAGTATAATGGTAGTACGACAGATTTTGGTTCTGTTTGTCTTGGTTCGAATCCAGGTCGGGCAACAAAAAAAGTGGTTGATTTCTCAACCACTTTTTTATTTTCTAAATATTCTATATTAACTCATATCATATCTACATAACATATTTACGCCATTCCAAACGAGCATATTCTAAAAATTCAATCGGATCATTTTTAAAATCTGCTTCTGTTTTGTACTTCCCCCAATGATAGTAATCTGGTTCACGAGAATTAGGATCTATGGCCATATCATCTAGTGCAAATGGATATTTTCTTTCTCTTTTTCCTTGAAGTGCATCCATATCAATCCATCGTAATCCTCTTAAAGCTCTTTTCTGTCCATTTTCATAGAATAATAACTTCATATCATAAGGTCGAACATCACTTATACAGCCAAGTTCATATTGTAATTTTACCTCGCCAAAACCATCCTTATCTAAATCGGTTAGTGTGGTAGAACCTTCTAAAAATTCACATTTTACATCAAATGCACATTCAAGTGCTTGATCATTCATTTTCCAAAGTAATTCATGTCCTTTATCCTTTTTTACATAGTTATACGCAAAAATATAAATAGAATTCATGTACTCTTGATATTCATCTATTGTCTGTTTTTCCTTCGATGTTAGAAGCAGAATATTCTCCCCATTATTATCGTTCCAGGTAAAGGCCTTATCTATTTTACCATTATAGGCTAAACCTGATGGCACCTCATCTTTTGATATAGAACGTAACCGAATGGAACCTGATTTTTTTGAATCCTGATCATCTGAAGAACGCTCTTCTTCATCATCAGATGGAATGACCTGTTTTTCCGGAGCAGATGAACAAGCTACAGAAAACCAAATGGTTATAATCAGCAGCGAATACTTATTGAATGGGATAAACATATGTTACTTGTTTTAATATGAAATAACATATAATATCCAAAATTGTTATACTATCCGATTAGAGCTTTATCCATCCACCTTATCCAAGGCCTGTAAAATATCTGCTAAAATATCATCAGGGTGTTCTAAACCCACAGAAAGTCTAACCAATCCTGGCGTAATACCCACCGCTTGACGCTCGTCTTCGGTTAATTTTGAATGTGTAGTACTGGCGGGATGTGAGGCAATGGTTCGGGAATCACCCAAATTATTCGTCATAGACAACCATTGAAGATTGTTTAAAAAAGTACGTCCACTTTCCACTCCTCCTTTTAGATCAAAGGTTACGATTCCTCCTCCATTGGTCATCATCTTCTTTGCAATAGCATACTGCGGATGCGATGGTAAGAATGGATATTTCACCATCCTCAACTTAGGATGCCCTTCTAATTTCTGCGCGATATGCCATGCCGATTGTGCATGACGATCCATGCGTATAAATAAAGTTTCTAAACTTTTCGATAATACCCAAGCATTGAACGGACTCATAGAAGGTCCGGTATTGCGAATGAATAAATAGATCTGCTTAATCAAGTCTTTTGGCCCAACAACAACCCCACCCAATACTCTTCCCTGTCCATCAATAAATTTTGTAGCGGAATGAATAACCAGATCTGCACCAAATGCAATTGGCTGCTGAACCGCGGGCGTAGCAAAACAATTGTCCACTACCAGCAATACATTATGCTTTTTGCAAATGGTAGATAAATATTCGAGATCAATGATATCTAACCCAGGATTACTTGGAGTTTCAACATATAGTATTTTGGTTTCTGGACGAATCATCGCTTCAATTTCTTGCGGACGCTCCATGGAAAAATAACTATACGCAATCCCCCATTTTGGAAGATATTTGGTAAGAATGGTGTGCGTAGATCCAAATACTGCTGAAGAGGAAAGAATGTGGTCTCCTTTAGAAAGAAAGGTCATAAAGGTTCCAAAAACTGCAGCCATTCCAGTAGCTGTGGCTACACCATCTTCTGCCCCTTCCAAAACAGCTATTTTTTCTATGAATTCATCCACTGTTGGATTGGAAAAACGAGAATAGATATTTACATCTAATGAATCATCAGCAAAGGCAGCAGCCATGTCTTCTGCAGAATCATAAGTGAAGCTGCTGGTAAGGAATAAAGGTGTTGAATGTTCTTTCTCTGCTGTCTTGCGGCTTTGAATACGCACCGCGCGCGTTTCTTTATGTTGTGGCATTAGGATATCAGCATTTCATTGACCATTACATCAAAAGTTATTGTAGCACCTGCCCTGCGTAAAGTTTCGGCTACAGAACAATATTTTTCCATGGATAATTGAACCGCCCTTACGGCTTTTGCGGGTTCAACCTGACCTTTTAATTCAAATCTAAGATGAACCTTTTCCCAAAGGGCAGGTTCTACTCCATGCTGACGTTCTCCATCAACCTGAATATTCAGATCTTCCAATGGTTGCCGCTGTTTTTTCAAAATGCTGACCACATCCACAGCGCTGCAGCCACAAAGTGCCGCAAGAAGTGTTTGCATTGGACGAAATCCTGAGCCATGTCCACCCTGATCTTCAGGTATATCCATTTTCAACGTATGCCCACGCTCATCCGTAATGGTCAGCCCATAATCCGGATCCGTAAGTGTTGCCTGTAATCGTGCCATAAAGCAAAAATAATGCTTATGTGAGATTAAGCATCCGACAACTTAGCTAAACATCGTTTTAAGCTGTCTTTCCAGTGATGAGGCTCTAATGAAGGAAATTCCTGGTAAATTCTGGACGTATCTAAAACACTGTATGAAGGACGAGCAGCAGGTGTGGGATAAGCAGTTGTAGGTATTGGATTGACCTTGCATCCAGATCCATGAATTTCTTTAATAGCCTGGGCAAATTCATACCAACTGATCACCCCCTCGTTTGTAAAGTGAAATATCCCCTTAGGAGGATGATCAGTTAAAGCAATTGCCAGTAATACCGCTGCCAAATCAGCTGCATAAGTAGGTGAACCGAATTGATCATTAACCACACCGATTTCTGGCTTACTATCCATAAGACGCAGCATGGTTTTCACAAAATTCTTTCCATAAGCTGAGTAAACCCATGCTGTTCGAACAATAATAGTATCCGCATTTGCAGCTAATGCCAACTCCTCTCCTTTTTGTTTTGATGCACCATAAACACTCTTCGGATTTGCTTTAGCATCAACTGAATAAGGCACATGCGCAGCACCATCAAAAACATAATCTGTTGAAATATGTATGAAGCGAGAAGACATTTCCTTACAAATTTCAGCCATGGTCTTAACTGCATGCGCATTGACTAAAAAGGCATTTTCTTTATCCGTTTCTGCAGTATCTACTGCAGTATAAGCAGCGCAATTGATGAGCACATCGGGTCTTTCACTCAATAAAAATGCTTTGATTCTGGACAAGTCATTCAGCGGAAATTCGTCACGCCCAACAAAAAGAAAATGAATAGTAGAAAATTGTGGAGCCAGATCTTTTAGTTCTGATCCGAGTTGTCCATTCGCTCCGGTAACCAATATTTTCTTAGGCAACACGATACGTGAAATTATGTTGATTGTCTCTGAACAAGGGATGATGAAGATCTTTTTCTGAAATGATCATTTTATCCTGCGGAACACGCCAGTCGATATTCAGATCAGGATCATTGAACATGATACCCTGCTCACTTTCTTTATGATAAAGTGTATCGCATTTATATAATACCTCAACGGTTTCTGACAAAACGGAAAAACCATGGGCAAAACCTTTAGGTACCAGTAACTGCAATTTGTTTTCGCTGGATAATTCAACACCATATGACTTACCATATGTAGGAGAACCTTTACGGAGATCCACCACCACATCCCATATTATGCCAGATAAAACTCTAACCAGCTTGGATTGAGTATGAGGCTCCGCCTGGAAATGAAGGCCACGAACTACACCATAACCCGATTTGGATTGATTATCCTGCACCCAGGTATAATGCAAACCGGCCGCTTTGAAATCAGCTTCATTATAACTCTCAAAAAAATATCCCCTTCTGTCTTCGTGTACTTTTGGTTCAACTAAAAACAGATCGGGGAATTCGGTTGCGTGAAATGGCATGATAGATTTATCGGTTACTATATTGTTTGGTATAATATTGTTGATAAGATCCAGAGATCACATGATCAATCCATTCCTGATTGGACAGATACCAGTCAACTGTTTTTTCGAGGCCTTCCTCAAATTGAAGTGACGGCTTCCAACCTAATTCGCGATTGATCTTTGTGGCATCGATCGCATAACGGAGATCATGACCCTGACGGTCTTTCACAAATGTAATCAATTTGGCAGATTCGCCTTCAGGCCTACCGAGCTTATTATCCATGATACGACAAAGCAGATGTACCAGATCGATATTTTTCCATTCATTGAACCCTCCAATATTATATGTCTCCCCATTCTTTCCTTTATGGAACACTACGTCTATCGCTATAGCATGATCATTCACCCAAAGCCAATCGCGTACGTTCTCTCCTTTTCCGTAAACAGGTAAGGGCTTGCTTTCTTTTATGTTATGGATCATTAAAGGAATGAGCTTTTCTGGAAACTGATGAGAGCCATAATTGTTAGAACAATTAGAGATCACTACGGGCATAGCATAAGTATGATGATAAGCCATTACTAAATGATCAGAACCTGCCTTGGAAGATGAATATGGTGACCTTGGATCATAAGGAGTTTCTTCAGTGAAGAGACCCGCCTCACCTAATGATCCATACACCTCATCCGTAGATACATGATAGAATAATTTCCCCTCCATGGATGTCCACGACTTGCGTGCTGCATTTAGTAATACGGCTGTTCCCATTACATTAGTTCGCACAAATGCTAGAGGATCCATGATGGAGCGATCCACATGACTTTCCGCCGCCAAGTGAATAACGGCATCGAATTGTTCAGTCAAGAATAACTCATTTATAAAGCCTTCGTCTGCAATATCTCCTTTTACAAAACGATAATTTGGTGCCTGATCAACATCCTTTAGATTTTCGGGATTTCCGGCATAAGAAAGTACATCAAGATTGACTATCTCATAATCTGGATATTGATTGACAAATAACCGCACGACGTGTGAGCCAATAAATCCTGAACCGCCGGTGATCAATATTTTTTTCTTCATAGTGGGTTGGTTATAAACTCCAATAAAGTCTCTGGTTAATTTTACCTCTATACAAGCCTTTGAGATCTGCAATCAATGCTCCCGGCTTAGTAATGGAGCAAAAATACGATTCTGTTAATTCTTTATACTGATCATGCGGAATAGCAATGATTACCGCATCATAATCTGTTTTTAGTTCTTTCGTAAGCTTTACGCCATATTCCATTTCCACCTCCTCCCATTGTGCGTTATGGTCTTCTATATCTACCTGAATATTGAAGGCCATGATCTCTTTTACTGTATCGATGATCTTAGAATTACGGATATCAGAAACGTTTTCTTTGAACGTCACACCTTTCACTAAAACCTTTACATCATTAAGATCTGGAGCATATCGGGAGACATGCATAATAACTTTCCGTGCTACATGTTTGGCCATATTATCATTGATAAAGCGAGAGGCAGATATGAGCTTTACTTCATGCCCCAGAGATTCTGCTTTATGCGTGAGATAATAAGGATCCACACCAATACAATGTCCACCAACCAATCCGGGAGTAAACGGAAGAAAATTCCATTTAGTAGAGGCTGCTTCCAAAACATCATAGGTATTAATACCCATTTTATCGAATAGCATTGACAATTCATTCATCAACGCAATGTTCAGATCTCGTTGGGTATTTTCCACCATTTTTGCTGCCTCAGCAACTTTAATGGAGGATGCTTTGAATAATCCCGCCTTTATGACCTGTGTATATACTTTTTCAATTTCATCCAATGCATCCTGATCCCCTGCTGCAATGATTTTGACGATATCTGGTAAACGATGTTGAGTATCTCCAGGATTTATCCGTTCAGGTGAGTACCCAACTTTGAAATCAACTCCCGCTTTTAATCCAGATGACTCCTCTAGAATCGGGATACATTTCTCTTCTGTACATCCAGGGTAAACGGTAGATTCATACACTACGTAATCTCCCGCTTTCAATACTTTTCCAATACATGTAGAGGCTTCTAGTAAAGACTTCAGCTCAGGAACATTGAACTCATCGACAGGTGTAGGAACGGCAACGATAAAAAAAGATGCCTCTCTTAATTGTAAAGGATCATAGCTAAATATAATATCCGTTCTGGTGAAATCATCTTCTTTTAGTATTCCTAAAGGATCTGTATTTTTTCTAATCCGTTCGATGCGATGGGCATCTACATCAAATCCGATAACAGAAAATGTTTTAGCAAACTCAATAGCCAATGGTAAACCTACATAGCCAAGACCAACTATACCAATTTTTGTTTTTTTGTCAAACAGGTCTTGAGCAATGGACATTAATCAGCTTTTTTAAACTCCTTAGGTTGTTTATATAATTCTTCGGTAGGTAACGACTTGAAGTATGCATACGTACGCTTCAACCCTGTTGCCCTATCCACTTTTGGCTCCCAGCCTAATATTTCCTTTGCTTTAGTGATATCTGGCTGTCTTTGTTTTGGATCGTCTGCAGGCAAAGGTTTGTAAACAATCTTTTGTTTTGTACCGGTAAGTTTAATGATTTCTTCTGCAAAATCTTTTAAACTGATCTCAGATGGATTACCAATATTAACAGGCATTGAATATTCGCTCATCAATAAGCGGTATATACCTTCAATAAGATCATCTACATAACAGAAGGATCGGGTTTGAGAACCATCACCAAATACCGTAAGATCTTCACCCCTCAAAGCTTGTCCGATAAATGCAGGTAATGCTCGGCCATCATTGAGCCGCATGCGGGGACCATAGGTATTGAAAATACGAACAATGCGGGTTTCTACCCCATGAAAAGTATGATAGGCTCTTGTGATCGATTCCATGAAACGTTTAGCCTCATCATAAACACCACGTGGCCCCACTGGGTTTACATTACCCCAATACTCTTCTGTTTGAGGATGAACCAATGGATCTCCATACACCTCAGAAGTAGATGCCACTAGCATTCTGGCACCTTTTGATTTAGCTAAACCCAAACAATTATGCGTACCCAGTGCGCCTACTTTCAACGTTTGAATGGGAATTTTGAGGTAATCGATTGGACTAGCGGGCGATGCAAAATGCAGGATATAGTCTATATGACCAGGAACATGAATAAACTTGGTAACATCGTGATGATAAAACTCAAACTGCTCCAGTTTGAACAGATGCTCTATATTTCGTATATCTCCAGTTACAAGATTATCCATTCCGATCACCTGAAAACCTTCGCTTATAAAGCGATCGCAAAGATGTGAACCTAAAAATCCGGCAGCACCGGTTATTAATACCCGTTTACGTTCCATTTTTTAAGCGTTTTCAGATTTAAACATCCCGCGACCAATACTTTCATAATGAAAACCCAGATCACGGATAGCGGATACATCAAATAAATTACGACCATCGAAGATGGCTTTGTTTTTCAGACTCTTGACGATCTTGAGGAAATCAGGTGTTCTGAACTCATTCCATTCTGTAGCAATGATCAATGCATCTGCATTTTCCAAAGCTTCGTACATATTATCAGCATAGTTTATTTTATTGCCGATCATATTTTTTACATTCGACATAGCTTCTGGATCATAGGCACTGATAGTTGCTCCTGCAGCTACTAATTCTTCAAGCATCTGTAGAGCTGGAGCTTCCCGTATGTCATCTGTATTTGGCTTAAATGCCAGACCCCAAAGTGCAAAATGCTTTCCATTCAGGTTATTATTAAAATAGGATTTTATCTTTGGTACCAGATGCTTTTTCTGACGCTCGTTTACATGCATCACTGCATTCAGTATCTTGAAATCATAATTCACTTCTGCAGAACTCTTCACCAAAGCTTGAACATCTTTAGGGAAGCAACTTCCGCCATATCCGATACCTGGAAATAAAAATCGTTTACCAATTCGTTCATCAGACCCAATCCCTTTTCTAACCATATCCACATCAGCCCCTAACCGCTCGCAGAGTTGTGCGATCTCATTCATGAAAGAAATCTTGGTGGCTAGGAATGAATTGGCAGCATATTTCGTTAGTTCTGCAGAACGTTCATCCATAAAGATCACTGGATTACCCGAACGAACAAATGGTGCATACAGATCACTCATTACTTTACGTGCACGATCTGAAGAAGTACCGATTACTACCCTATCTGGTTTCATGAAATCATCAACGGCCACCCCTTCACGAAGGAATTCCGGGTTAGATACAACATCAAATGCCCCGGAATAATGTTTAGCGATTGCTGCATGCACTTTTTCTGCTGTTCCAACCGGCACTGTACTTTTATCTACAATAACTTTATAGTCTTTCAAAACCTTACCCAAATGATCCGACACACCAAGAATATATTTCAGATCTGCAGAGCCATCTTCTCCCGGAGGTGTAGGCAAAGCCAGAAAAATTATCTCTGCTTCTTCAATTCCCTTTTCAAGATCTGTTGTAAAAGAAAGACGTTCCTCTTTCAGATTTCTTAAAAAAATCTTTTCCAGTCCAGGTTCATAGATAGTAATTTCTCCATTGCTCAGTTTTTCAACTTTTCGTTGATCAATATCTATACAAACAACAGCATTACCAGTTTCTGCAAAACATGTACCGGTAACGAGTCCAACATAACCTGTGCCAACAACAGCGATTTTCATAAAATGATAAGGTGTTTATTTAATAAAATTATCCTTTATTCAAAAATTGACGGATATGATCTACAATATAGTTCAATTGCTCTTCCGTTAGTTCCGTATGCATAGGAAGAGAGATAACCCGCTGACAAAGCCAGTCGGTTACCGGCAATGAAGGCTCTGTCTGCTGCAATCCAGCAAACATTTTTTGCTTATGCGCTGGTACTGGATAGTATATCATAGACGGGATCTGTTGATCTGCTAGATATGTATTCAAAGCATCTCGATTCACATTTTCCAGCGTCAAGGTATATTGATGAAAAACGTGTGTACTGTAATCAGCTATAATAGGCGTTTTAATCCGTGATTCATCAGCAAATGCCTGAGTATAGAAGGCCGCTGCTTTTTGACGTGCTGCCGTATATTGATCCAGTAAAGGAAGTTTAATATTCAGGATAGCCGCCTGCAAAGTATCGAGTCTGGAATTGCATCCTACAAGATCATGATAATAGCGTACCGACTGGCCATGATTCGCAATTTTTCTCATTTTATCTGCCAATGTATCATCCTGAGTAAAAATTGCGCCACCATCACCATAGCAGCCGAGATTTTTTGATGGAAAGAAAGATGTCGCCCCAATATGCCCAATAGTACCTGTTTTCTTTTGGGTACCATTTGAATAATGAAAATCCGCTCCAATTGCCTGGGCGTTATCTTCGATCACATAAAGTCCGAATTCTTCCGCAATTTTCATGATCTCCTCCATCGGAGCTGATTGTCCATACAAATGGACCGGTACAATCGCCTTTGTTCGAGGGGTGATCAACGTACGAATAGACGCAGGGTCAATACAAAATGTATCGGGATCAACCTCGGCAAAAACGGGCTTAAGTTTTAAAAGAGCTACTACTTCCGTTGTAGCGATATAGGTAAACGAAGGGGTTATTACTTCATCTCCAGGCTGCAGATCCAGCGCCATCATGGCTATTTGAAGGGCATCCGTTCCATTGGCACAGGGTATTACGTGTTTAGCACCAAGGTATCCAGACAAAGACTGTGTGAAGTCCTGAACCGGTTTCCCATTGATAAAAGCGGTGCTTCCCATAACATCCAAAACCGCTTTATCAACCTGATCTTTGATATGATGATACTGGGTTTTGAGATCAACCATCTGAATTGGAGTCATTCGAAATATTTAAACGGCTACAAAAGTAACAAATTATGAGCCCGCGGACCGTAGATTTGCAATAAATAGGCCTGGGAAGTCATGATTTATTCCTTCTTTATATTTCTGTTTTATGCGGCACTGCGTTTTTCCTCTATTTGGAATCCAAAAGCCAGAGCTTGGTTAGAAGGACGTGTACAGTGGCGATCGACACTTAAAGCGGTATTTCCAGTAGCTAAAATCGGTAAACAGGTTTGGATACATTGCGCTTCTTTGGGTGAATTTGAACAGGGTCGGCCAATTATTGAAGCCATTCGATCAAAATGGCCTGATACCAAAATCATATTGACATTCTTCTCCCCTTCCGGATATGAAGTGCGAAAAAACTATGCAGAAGTTGATTTTGTTTGTTATCTCCCTCTTGATACAAAAAAAAATGCCCGTGATTTTTTAGATATCATCAAACCTGATCTTATCATCTTTGTCAAATATGAATATTGGCGAAATTTTCTCAAAATCATTAACAAAAGAAAAATTCCCTTTATTCAAGTTTCATCCATTTTTCGACCTAATTATATTTTCTTTAAATGGTATGGGGGCATGTGGAGACGATCTTTAAAACAGATGGATAAGATTTTTATACAAGATCAATCGAGTGCGGCATTGTTACAAACCTTTAAAATAGAAAATTTTCAAATTACCGGTGATACCCGTTACGACAGAGTAGTCAGCATACGGGATCAATTTAGTCCCATAAAAGAAATTGAAGATTTCTGTAGAAATAAAAACGTTTTCATTGCAGGAAGCACATGGGAACCCGACGAACAGCTACTATCTAAATTAGTTACATCAAATCCAGATCTTTTATTCATACTGGCTCCTCACGAAATCGTTGAAGGGCATCTTACAAAAATGGAAGAACTTTTTCCGGACAGCATTCGCTTTTCAAAGTACATAGAGCAGGGAAAAACCGATGCGCAAGTATTGATCATGGATAATATTGGAATGCTATCCAAATTATATCATTATGCCT
>Ga0315907_10002477_pt1 | contig 23138 bp, 15 predicted proteins | sample LakEriMetagenome_3_FD_203525 | JGI IMG/M metagenome (GOLD analysis project Ga0315907, IMG submission 203525) | Freshwater fungal communities from buoy surface, Lake Erie, Ohio, United States - Buoy 12 MA123 | ecosystem: Environmental > Aquatic > Freshwater > Lake > Lake biofilm | place: USA...
TCTCCTCTGTCGATGGCTGATACTGCTTTCTCTCGTAAATCTATGCTGTAAGCTGCTGTCATTTTCGGTTCTTTTTCTGTCTCTTCTATTGCTATATTATGTCCTATCTTAACCTTACTTTGCTATATACCAATTCACAAAAGTGTGACAACACTTTTGGAAACTAAAAAGCAAGCCTAGTAATAGTTTTAAATGCTCAAAATGGCAGCGCCATTTTGAGCATTGGTGTAATAGGCTTGCAGCATTAGCTGCTTAAGATCAGCGATCAGAGGATAGCGAGGATTTGCGCCAGTACATTGATCATCAAAGGCTTGATCCGCCATGTCCTCCACATGTGCCAAGAAGAATTCTTCACCGATACCTTGCTCCAAGAGTGCGTCCTTGATCGTGGCAGGAATATCTACTTGACGTTTGAGATCTTCTACAGCAGCGATCAATAGCTCAACCTTTTCATCATCCGTCTCACCACCTAAATGCAGATAGTTGGCAATCTGGGCATAACGCCATTTACTATTGGGATATTTATTTTGCGAGAAAATCGCTTGTTTAAAGGGAACATCCGTCGCATTGTAACGAATGACATGGGAAATCATCAGCGCGTTAGCTAAACCGTGAGCAATATGGCAAGTGCCACCTAATTGGTGCGCGATCGAGTGACATACTCCTAAAAAAGCATTAGCAAAAGCCATCCCTGCGATCGTGGCGGCATAATGGACTTTTTCTCGCGCTTTGGGATCTTTAGCACCATTTTTGTAAGCGCTAGGCAAATACTTGAATAACAACCGAATTGCCTCTAAAGCTAATCCATTTGTATATTCTGAAGCAAGGACAGAAACATAAGCCTCGATCGCATGGGTGAGTGCATCAATACCGCCATAGGCTGTAAGTCGTTTCGGGATATTGAGCGTCAGTTCAGGATCGACGATCGCCATATTCGGAGTCAAAGCATAATCGGCAAGCGGATACTTGATATGTGATTTTTCATCGGTGACCACCGCAAAAGGCGTAACTTCCGATCCAGTTCCAGATGTCGTGGGAACTGCCACCATAATCGCTTTTGTGCCAAGGGGTGGCAACTCGTAAACACGTTTACGAATATCCATAAATCGCATCGCTAAGCCTTCAAACTCGATTTCGGGATGTTCATACATTAGCCACATGATTTTTGCCGCATCCATTGGCGATCCGCCCCCAAAGGCAATAATCACGTCGGGATGAAAGCTGTTGCAGATTTCTAAGCCTTTGCGAACCGTTGCTAAAGATGGATCGGGTTCTACATCATAGAAGGTGTAATGAGCAAGTCCGATTTCTTCCAAACTATCGGTGACTTCCTTGGTTAAACCCAGTTCAAACAAAGGGCGATCGGTGACAATCAATGCGCGTTTTCGACCCGCTAGATCTCGCAGTGCGACGGGTAAGCACCCAGATTTGAAATAAATCTTTGGTGGAATGCGAAACCACAGCATGTTCTCTCGACGTTCAGCCGCAGTTTTGATATTTAACAAATGTTGTGGGGTCACGTTTGCAGATACGGAATTACCACCCCAACTACCGCAACCAAGGGTCAATGAAGGGTCGAGACGGAAGTTATAGAGATCGCCGATCGCACCCTGCGAAGATGGCGTATTAATCAACATCCGCGAGGTTTCTAGCTTGCTCTCAAAATAGCGGATATGTTCTTGATTGTTGGCTGCGGTATAAAGTACCGAAGTATGGCCATGTCCACCAAATAAGACCAACTCTTCAGCTTTATCGACAGCATCATGGAAATCATTGGCGCGATACATAGCAAGGATTGGTGAAAGTTTCTCATAGGCAAAGGGTTCGTCCTTAGAAATTGCTTCTACTTCACCGATTAAAACTCTGGTGTTTTCTGGTATTCCAAAACCTGCAACTTCGGCAATCTTAATCACCGATTGCCCGACTATCTCCGCATTCAGCCTGCCATCTTTTAAAATTACCTGACGAATCTGGTCGCGTTCTGCTTCATTAAGGAAATATGCACCACGCTTAATAAATTCTTCCCTCACCGCTTCGTAAACAGCCGCTACCACGACTACCGACTGCTCGGAAGCGCAAATCGTACCATTGTCAAAAGTCTTACTGAGAATAATTGAACTGACCGCCATTTGCATATGTGCAGTTTCATCAATGATTGCAGGTGTATTACCAGCTCCCACACCAATCGAAGGATGTCCCGAAGAATAGGCCGCCTTAACCATCCCCGGTCCGCCCGTAGCCAAGATCAGCTTAATGTTCGGATTTTGCATCAAAGCTTGAGAAAGCGGCACAGTTGGTTCATCGATCCAGCCAATGATATCGGGAGGTGCACCTGCGGCTACGGCAGCATCAAGAACAATTTTTGCAGCTGCGATCGTACAATCTTTGGCATGAGGATGGGGAGAAAAGATAATCCCATTTCTAGTTTTCAAAGCAATTAAAGACTTGAAAATTGTCGTAGAAGTAGGATTAGTAACAGGTACGATTCCTGCTAGCAGTCCTACAGGTTCGGCAATGCGTTCATAGCCAAAATGCTTGTCAGATTCAATTACACCGCAAGTTTTATCATTTTTATACTTGTTATAAATCATTTCTGAAGCAAAGTGATTTTTGATAGCTTTATCTTCGATTACGCCCATACCCGATTCTTTAACTGCGGCTTTTGCTAAGGGGATTCGCGCCGCATTTGCCGCCAGTGCCGTCTGTTTGAAAATGTGATCGACTTGCTCTTGCGAAAAAGTAGCGTATTCAGCTTGAGCAATTTTTACCCTTTGAATCAACAATTCCAATTCTTCAATATTTGTAACTTTCATAATGAATACCCTTCTATTTGAATTACGAATTACGAGTTGAAAATAATGAGTTGAAAATTACGAATTCGTAATTCGTAATTTTCAAACCCCGATCGCACCGAGTGCATTAATCCCGCGATCGCGAAATATCTCAACTGTCTGCTGGACTAGTTCTGGGGATGCAGGTGGCGTATCTTTGAGGGAGTAAGGCAAACCTAGCTGTTCCCATTTATATTCTCCCATTTTGTGAAATGGGAGAACTTCTAATCTTTCGACATTTTTTAAGGTGGCAATGAAATCGGCAAGTTGGTTGGTGTTATCCTTGTTATCAGTAAGATGTGGTACTAGCACAAATCTGATCCATACAGGCTTGCCAATATCGCTAAGATATCTTGCCATCGCCAGAGTTGGTTCAATGGAAACATTGGTGACTTTGTAATAAAGTTCAGGGATGTAGGATTTGATATCGAGAAGAACTAAGTCGGTTTCTTCGAGAACTGGTTTGGCAACTTCTAAAGTGCAGTATCCAGAGGTGTCAAGGGCTGTATGAAAGCCTAGTTGATGACAACGAGCAAATATTTCTCTGGTAAATTCTGGCTGCATCAAGGGTTCTCCGCCACTTACGGTGACACCTCCCTTACGAATATAGGATTTACATTTTCTGATCTCATCAATCAAATAATCAACGGTAACTTCTTTACCATCATGGGCATTGCGACAATCAGGATTATGACAATAAAGGCATCGTAGTGGACAGCCCTGAGTGAAGACTATAAACCTGATCCCCGGTCCATCAACAGTGCCGAAGGTTTCGATTGAATGAATGCGTCCAATTCCAGACATGATATCTCCTCTTAATTTTTAAAAAGTGCCGCGAAGCGGCACTTTTTAAAAAACTATACCCGCTCGTGGAACGTGCGCTTAATTACATCCAGTTGCTGTTCGCGAGTGAGTTTGATGAAGTTCACAGCATAGCCTGAAACCCGAATTGTCAATTGTGGATAGTTTTCGGGATGCTCCATTGCATCAAGTAAAGTATTGCGATCAAGAGCGTTCACGTTAATGTGATGACCGCCATCGTGGAAATAGCCATCTAACAGATTAACTAAATTGTTTGTGCGATCGCTTTCTTGTCTACCCAATGCTGTAGGTACAATCGAGAAAGTATTAGAAATACCATCTTGACAATCGCTATAGGGCAACTTGGCAACTGAAGAAAGCGAAGAGATCGCGCCACAGGAATCACGACCATGCATAGGATTAGCTCCAGGAGCGAAAGGTTCACCAGCTCTACGTCCATCGGGAGTGTTACCTGTTTTCTTCCCATAGACCACATTGGAAGTAATCGTTAGCACCGATTGGGTCGGCGTGGCATGACGATAGGTGGGATGTTTGCGGATTTCATTCATAAATCTTGCTACAAGATCAACAGCAATGTTATCTACAAGATCGTCATTGTTTCCATATTTGGGATATTCACCCTCGGTCACATAATCCACAGCCAAGCCCTGCTCATTGCGAATCACTTTCACCTTAGAGTACTTAATTGCTGAAAGGGAATCCACCACTACAGACAAACCAGCGATCCCGCAAGCCATTGTCCGATAAACATCGCGATCATGTAACGCCATTTCGATGCGCTCATAGCAATATTTATCATGCATGTAGTGAATGACATTGAGGGTGTTGATGTATAGCTTTGCTAGCCATGCCATCATCTGTTGTAAGCGTTCATTGACTTCTTGGTAATCAAGATATTCCGCCGTAATCGGTGCAAAGTTTGGAGCAACTTGATCCCCTGATTTTTCATCCTTACCGCCGTTAATTGCATAGAGCAACGTCTTCGCAAGATTTACCCTAGCGCCGAAGAACTGCATCTGTTTACCAATTCGCATTACTGATACACAACAGGCGATCGCATAGTCATCACCATATGTCGGACGCATCAGGTCGTCATTTTCATACTGAATTGAACTGGTATCGCTGGAAATCTTGGCACAGAACTGTTTGAAGTTATCGGGTAAATGCTCTGACCAAAGGACAGTTAGGTTAGGCTCAGGAGCCGCACCGAGGTTAGAGAGTGTATGCAAGAACCGATAACTAGTTTTGGTAACCAAAGTTCGACCATCGGCGCTCATTCCGCCGATCGCTTCGGTTACCCATGTGGGATCGCCTGAGAATAGGGCGTTGTAGTCTGGCGTGCGTAAAAATCGCACCATTCTCAACTTCATCACGAAATGGTCGATGAGTTCTTGTAACTCGACTTCGGCGATCGCGCCATTCCGCAAATCCCGCTCAAAATATATGTCTAAAAACGTCGAAACTCGACCAAGAGACATCGCAGCCCCATTTTGTTCTTTGACTGCACCTAGATAACCAAAATAAAGCCACTGCACAGCTTCTTTTGCAGTCATTGCAGGATGACCGATATCACAGCCATACTTTGCTGCCATTTCCTTTAGTTCAAGCAAAGCGCGAAATTGCTCTGACAGCTCCTCACGCAGACGAATGGTTTCTTCATCCATTACATCTAGTTCTAGAGATTCTTTCTGAGTTTTTTTATCGTCCATCAGGCGATCGACTCCATAAAGAGCTACCCGACGGTAATCACCAATAATGCGTCCGCGTCCATAGGCATCGGGCAGCCCTGTAATGATCCCCGATTTCCTTGCTTTTCGCATCTCACTGGTATAAGCATCAAACACGCCGTCATTATGGGTTTTACGATACTTAGTAAAAGTCTCTTCTGTTTGGGGATCAAGCTGATAGCCATAGGCTTCTACCCCAGCCTTAACAACGCGAATACCGCCATAGGGCATAATTGCGCGTTTAAGTGGTTTATCAGTTTGCAAGCCGACAATTTGTTCTAATTCGCGATCGATGTATCCTGCGTCATGCGCCGTAATCGATGTAGGCAGTTTAGTGTCTACATCCAATACACCCTTTTCCCGTTCTAGATTCATTAGCTCAAGAACTTTCTGCCAAAGCTGCTTAGTTCTTGGAGTTGCTACCGTCAGAAACTCAGCATTACCCTCGTAGGGATGATAATTCTTTTGAATAAAATCTCTAACGTTGACTTCTCTAGTCCAACTGCCTTCCGTAAAGCCCTGCCATTCGACATACATAGCCTCAACCTCCATTTTTTGTGAAAGATACAAGCTGTTTTTTATCTTCCAAATCTATTATAGATTTATCAAATAGTTCCTAAGATAATGCTGTTAATGTCATTACAAAAGTTAACTATGCGATCGCTTTATTCCAATTCACGAAAGTGTTGTCACACTTTCGTGAATCGAAACCCAAACCCAGTAAGTTTTTTGACAAGAAATGACTACGCCATTTCTTGATTTGGTATTAAGCTAACGAGAATTGCGATGCGATGCGTCGCAACTCTCGTTAGCTTTTTGCTTTTATCTCTAAAAACAAATTTTTTATGGAAGTGTGACAGTTATTTCCAGTCGCACAATTGTGATGGAGAGGTCATGAACGGTTGTGGATATTGATAAAAGCCATCAGTATTCAGTTTTGCATGACTAAACAAGATCCATTCAGTACGTCCACCCCGATCCATCGCAGTCCGAATGACCTTACCATCCTTAAGAAACAAGTGCCCTTCTTCATCCCATTTAAATTCGGGCTCGGGAATATTAATCCATTGGCGACCACCCCAAGATATTGCTAGAGCTTCACCTTTAACTAAACTGACCTTCGCGATGCCACGCACACAGATAAAATCATCCGAATGCGGATAGCCATAATATCCATCCACGAGATCGCCTGTTTTTGTAAAATTAAAACAAACCCCTGCCCCATTGCGCCAATCTAATGGTTTCGGTTGACTACAAAGTTGATAGTTGCCATTTGCTAACGTGGCGATCGCATTTTGAGCATTAGCTTCATCACTAGAAAGTAATACACCAAAAGAGATGGCTACCAAAATCACGCCGCAGAGGTTAAGAAGATAGTTTCTGCGAAACATAATTGCATCACCTCCTAAAAGATTAGGAAGTTGCTTATATCTACAATTCTACACTTTTTCCTATAGCAATTTCCGTTCAACCAAACCCGAATTAAAAAAGGGGCGCGCTGCGACCCTCTTTTAATTCGGGTTTCAGCAGGGCTTACCAACTATCAAATCAAGTTTTAAGGAGATCCTTGCGACAATATTGTTGTAACTCCTGTTCTAAACCAATTCCTTTGTTGCCAGCAGCAATCAAATTCGCAGATGCAGATTGGAATGCTGCATAATCTCCCTGATCTTGATCACGTTTTGCTCTTGTTAATTTATTCCCCAAATCTTCAGAAAATTTTAGATAGCGTTCTTGTAAGGATTTGAGATGGATATCTTCGACTTTAAGGGGCATTAAATCTTGCTTTAGGTCATTGATATAACGCAAAATCACCGCCAATTCCGTTGTGTTCGAGGCTCCTGCGGCTTTGTCGGTGATAGTTATAAATGCTTTACATTCAAAGGCTTTACTCACCTTATCTATTACTTTTTCATTCGATTTAATGCCCGAAGTTATAGGCGAAGCGAAGGCATTGGTATACAACATCCCACAGGGAGTCAAGATTACTCCAATTGCTATTACGTTCAAAAGGGTAAGATTTAGTTTTATTTGGAAAATATATTTCTCTAATCTTTGGACAACTAAGTACTGGTACAAAAATAAATTACCCAAATTTGTAAGACTTCGTCCCCAAAGGGGAGAAGTCTTACAAATTTGGGTTTGTCTTTGAATTACTCCCTTCCCAGTCAAAAAAAAGACTTTAAACCCAAAAAATTAGTGGTGCGGCGCTTTGCGCCACACCACTAATTTTGAGTAATACCAAAGCACAAAAGGAATGCGCCCTTTTGTGCTTTGGTATTAAATGGGTAAGCATAGAAACCTGTAAATACAAAGATCCCCGACTTTTTCTTTGTGGCTGAATAAAGTTGATCTTTGACTGCAAAAATAAAGTCGGGGATCTCTATCTCTATATTTTCAGTTTAAACACAGTCTGAAAAACAAAAACTTGGTTGTAATCCTAAAAGGGCATTTAATTATTTCTATAGGTGAAAAACTCTACAAAAATGTTGTGTGATGTGAGTGAAAAACAAATGTATGTCAAGACCTCCTCTACTCTGATAATACTATCTGCTGTTTTGAATGTCTTTTTAGAGCTTGGGACTCAGGCGTTTGCACTAGAACCAGCCCAAGAGGTTAAAGAGACCAAAGCCTTAGAAACGTCTATAGCCGATCCATTAGAGCAGCAGAAACGAGATCGCCTATCTAATTACAATACTACGCTCGAAATAACGCAACCGATTACCCAAATCACCTCTGTATCGCAACTATCAGACATCAAAACAACTGACTGGGCTTTTACCGCACTGCAAAGTTTAGTGGAACGTTATGGCTGTATCGCAGGCTATCCTGACCGCACCTATCAGGGAAAACAAGCGATCGCCCGTTACGAAGACAAAACTTCCTCGTTGCAGGTAATGGTGATGGTGGTACACAATATGACTTAGAACTAACGTATTCTTATCCGATCATGAGATTTATCACGCTTACGCCTTCATTGTTTGCTACGTTTAATGCGAACAATTTTAGTAGTAACCCCACAATTTGGGGAGTGGTATTGCGGACACAGTTCTTGTTTTAGCAACTTTGCGTAATTCCTGTTAGTTAATATAAAACCCCAAGAAGCTGATTCGCCTGCTTCGCGGGCAAATCAGTTTATTGGGGTTTGTATTTAAAAAATCATTCTTTAAGGATCGAGAAGAAATCACGGTCATGCTTGAGATATCTGGCTACAAAATTAATTCTTTAATTTATGAAAGCGCTCTATCGGGCGTTTATCGAGGATATTGTGAGAGCGATTTCCAACCAGTTATCCTGAAAATCCTCAAATTGGAATACCCAACGCCAGAGGCGATCACAAGGTACAAATTAGAATACGAAGTTTGTAAGCGGCTAAGTCATATTGATGGCGTGGTTAAAGCTTATGAATTTATCAAGTCTCAACGATTTCGATGTATTACATTTGAAGATTTTGGTGGTGAGTCGCTCCGTATCTTGAAGTCATCGCGAACCTTTAATCTTACCGAGATTTTAGCGATCGCTGCCCAAGTTGCTGGCATCCTTAGTGAAATTCATGGGGCGAATGTAATTCATAAAGATATCAATCCCTCTAATATCATTTTTAATCCTCGGACATCTCAAGTCAAAATTATTGATTTTAGTATCTCCAACATTTTGTCGCGGGAAAATCCAACCATCCGCAATCCCAATACGCTCGAAGGGACTCTTGCCTATATGTCGCCAGAGCAGACGGGGCGGATGAACCGTAACCTCGATAACCGTAGTGATTTATATTCTTTGGGAGTCACTTTGTATGAGCTTATCTGTGATCGCCTCCCTTTTGAATCTTCCGATCCGCTTGAATTAGTTCATTGCCATATTGCGAAGCGTCCAATTGCTCCCCATAGCGTCAATCCTGAGATTCCTAAACCAGTCTCAGATATTGTCATGAAACTATTGGCAAAAACAGCGGAAGATCGCTATCAAAGTGCATTGGGATTAAAAGCCGATTTAATGACTTGCAGCCAGCTTTTAGAAAACAGAGGTGAGAATAAAGGCGAGATTGCCTGTTTTAATTTGGGTGAACACGATGCTTCTGCACAATTTCAAGTTTCGCAGAAACTCTATGGTCGAGAACTAGAAATATGGCTATTGCTTGCCGCATTTGAATGTCTGATCCTTGGCAAAGCCAAAGTCATCATGGTCACAGGTTTCTCTGGTATCGGCAAATCAGCACTCGTTCATGAAATTTACAAGCCGATCACTCAAAAACGTGGTTACTTCATTTCAGGTAAGTTTGACCAATTTCAACGCAATATTCCCTATAGTGCCTTTGTGAATGCTTTTCGGGCACTCATGACGCAACTGCTAACTGAAACTGAAAGCGAACTGCAAATATGGCGCAATCGCTTGCTGGATGCATTAGGAGATAACGCCCAAATCATTATTGATGTGATCCCTGATGTGGAAAAGATCGTAGGCAAGCAAGTGGAAGTACTGGAACTACTACCTAATGAATCCCAAAATCGATTCAATTTAGTTTTTCAGAATTTCGTACGCGTGTTTACGAAACCAGAACATCCACTTGTGATCTTTTTAGATGATCTCCAATGGGCAGATTTAGCTTCTCTCAAGCTTTTACAGTTATTAGTCACTTCTAGCGAAAGTCAGTTTCTCTACTTTATTGGCGCTTACCGCAATAATGAAGTAGATGCGATTCATCCCTTAAGTTTGACCCTGAATGAGGTTATGGCAATGGGAATATCCATCAAAGAAATCGTCCTGTCGCCTTTAGAAGAATCAGATGTCTATGATTTGGTGGCTGATACCCTGAAGTGCGATCGCGAAACGATCAAACCTCTCGCAGAACTCGTCTTCCAAAAAACTGCTGGCAACCCATTTTTCATTAACGAATTCCTCAAATCGCTATATACTGATAATCTAATCAACTTTGACCTGAAGCAGGGGACTTGGCGATGGGATTTAAGCAAAATTCAATCCACTGATTTTACAGATAATGTAGTGGAATTAATGTTAGGAAAAATCCAGAGGCTTACCCTTAAGTCTCTGGAAATCGTCCAAATCGCCGCCTGTATTGGCAACCATTTTGATTCTCAGACTCTTGCGATCGCATCTGATCGCTCGCATCGACTGGTAATACAAGATCTATTTCCAGTTTTAACTGAGGGGTTGATTTTACCACTAACGGATAATTACAAATTCGCGATCGTTGATACCAACGATGATTTCTCGGAAAGCTTTTTAGTTGACTATAAATTTCTGCATGATCGCGTTCAGCAAGCAGCTTATGTGCTGATTCCTACATCTGAAAAGCAAATTATCCATCTTAAAATCGGTCGCCAGTTGCTCAGGAAAATTCGCAGACGGCAATCGAATGGAGAAAATTTAGCGATCGAGGAGGAAGTGTTTCGGATCGCGAACCATCTAAATTGGGGAATAGGATTAATTGCTGATCCTCAAGAACGGATCGAGTTAGCTGAGCTAAATCTAATCGCAGGTAAAAAAGCCAAAGATTCTAATGCGTATGCCGATGCTCAAAAGTACCTAGCGATCGGTATTGGGCTATTGCCAGATTCTGCATGGGAAATTCACTATCCACTTGCGCTGAGGCTCTATGAAGCTGCGGCTGAGTCAGCTTATTTGAATACAGACTTTGATGAGTGCCATCGCTTCGTTGATCGCATCGTGCACCATGCCAAGCATATTCTCGATACGATTAAGTCCTACAAGGTCAAGATTAATGCTTATACAGCCCAGAAAAAGTTTCACCAAGTACCAATAACTGTAAATTCGATTCTGATTCATCTGGGCGAACCAATTCCACCTTTCCCAAACGAGTTGCAGGTTGGTTTGGAACTTATTGGGACGGAACTTCGCACGCGCTTATTGAAGATCGATAATTGGAGAAGCTTACCAATAATGAACGATCCCTACAAACTTGCAGCGATAAGTATTATGAACTCACTTGCTGCGGCAAGCATCAATCTAAATCCTTTGCTCATCGGCATGGTGATTCTTCGCATTGTGAACATGACTCAGCAGCATGGACTCTCCCCAGACGCTCTAATTCAAGGCTCAGCCTATGGAATAGTTCGATGGATAGTTTTTCAAGATATCGAAGGTAGCTATCAGATGGGGCTAATAAGTTTGCAATTAATCGAAAAGATGAATATGCGATCTGGAATTTCCATGGCTGTCATTGCCTTTGAAACCTGTTTAAGACATTGGAAAGAACATCTCCGAAAATCTCTCCCCAACTTACTGAAATCATTACAACTGAGTATTGAACTTGGTGAATATGAAGTCACAGGATTCTGTATTCTTGGTTACTGCATCCATCGTTTTTTTGTCGGCGATCCTTTATTGTCTGTGATTCAAGACTTTCAAATCTATGGGGGATTCCTCACACATAAAATCAAACAGCCCTATATTATCGATCAATTTCGAGCTTGGCATCAACTAGCTCTCAATTTATCAGGATTGGGGGAGAATATGCCATTCCTTGTCGGTACAGCTCTAAACGAGTTTGAGCTACTCCCCACCTTTTTGGCAGAAAAGAATGGAATTCCAATTTACTATACTTGCACTGCAAAAGGGATATCACACTATTTCTTTTATGACTACAAGACTGCGATCGCAACCTTTGATCAAGCCACACCTTTTTCACGATCTATTGTGAGTGCATTCGGTGGTTCCCAGCACAATTTCTATCAATCTCTTGCTTGTTTGGGCTTGTGTAGACATTTGCCACGAGCTTCCCGTTACATTTATCTCAAGAAAGTTGCTAAAAACCAGAAAAAAATGCAGCGTTGGGCACAACATTGTCCAATGAATTTCCAACATAAATACGATTTGGTGGAAGCAGAAAGATATGCTTTACGGGGACAGCAATCACAGGCGATGAAGTATTACGATCGCGCCATCAAAGGAGCCAGAGAAAATGAATATATCCAAGAAGAGGCTCTAGCCAACGAACTGGCTGGCAAGTTCCATCTCCACAAGCATAGAGACAAAGTCGCTCAAGCTTATTTCGCAGATGCGATCTCTTGCTATGAGAGTTGGGGAGCTACTGCCAAAGTACAGCACTTGCAAGAGACTTATTTACAATTTACAAGGCGCAAATTCGATCCTCGCAAAGATACGCTTACACTCTCCTCCGATCTGAGCCAATCATCCACGTTTAGGAATGGACATACAGGGCTTGATTTAGCATCCGTTATTAAAACCTTCCAAATACTTTCCGATGAAATCGACTTGAAAAAGCTACTAGCTAAACTAATGAAGCTTTTGATCGAAAATGCTGGCGCTGAAGTTGGTTATTTAATCCTTGAAAGTGAAAGTGGGCTCAAGATTGAGGCTATAGGAAATGCTGGAAGCGACCAGATCGAAGTACTGGGTTCCCGTTCGATGGAAAAATTACTCCCTGTCTCGATCATCAATTTTGTCGCCCGTACTTTAGAGAGTGTTGTGCTAGGTAATGCTACCCAAGAAGGAAAGTTTACGGGCGATGCTTATATTAGATCTCATCAGCCCAAATCTCTGTTGTGTATGCCTTTAATCAATCAAGGTGTTCTCGTGGGTATTCTCTATCTAGAAAATGATCTTGTCTCTGATGCTTTTACGACCGATCGCCTTGAAATCCTTTCTTTACTCTCTAGTCAAGCGGCGATCGCTATCAATAATGCTCGTCTATACTCTAATCTCAAACGGTTTAATGAAAATTTAGAGCTGCTTGTTGGCGATCGCACTCAAGAGTTGTCTCAAGCTCTCTCTAATCTCCAATCTGCTCAAACTGAGTTAGTTAAATCTGAAAAAATGGCGGCTTTGGGTGGGCTGGTCGCTGGGATTGCTCATGAAATTAATACTCCTATTGGAATTGGGGTTACTGCTGCTTCTTTAATTACTGATAAAATTCAAGAGCTTTCTGATTCCCTTCAAAGGGGCTTGCTTAAGCGTTCTGATCTTGATAAGTTCTTGGATACTTTAAAGCAAAGTAGTTTGATTGTTTTGGCTAATTTAAATCGCGCTACTGAGCTCATTCAGAGTTTTAAGCAGGTGGCTGTTGATCAGTCTAGTGAGGAACGAAGGGCGTTTGATTTGAAGGCTTATCTAGAGGAAGTTTTGCTCAATCTTCAGCCTAAGCTTAAACGTACTAAAATTAATGTCCTTATTGATTGCCCTGATAATATTGTTCTTGATAGTTTTCCTGGTTTGATTTCCCAGATTGCTACTAATTTAGTTATGAATTCTTTGCTCCATGCTTATGATGCTGGTGATAATGGTACAATTTGCTTCTGCGTCACTCAATATTCTGATTCTCTGAGTCTTCAATATAGTGATGATGGTAAAGGTATTCCTTCTGATAATATCGACAAGATATTTGATCCCTTTTATACCACTAAACGTGGTCAGGGTGGCAGTGGCTTAGGTTTGCATATTGTCTATAATCTAGTTACTCAAAAGTTACAAGGTACTATTACTTGTGTGAGTCAAGTCGGCGTGGGGACTAAATTTATGATGCAAATTCCTCTATGATTGTAGCTATAAACTTTTACAGTAGTTACCGATCAAATGAACCACAAGAAAAAATTTAAAAGTGCTGCGAAGTAACACTTTTAAATTTTTTCTTGGTTTAGGTTTAAGTGCAAAGCGCTATAAGTGTAGTATATTCACGCCAATTCAAATTTCCCATGGTTGATGATGATCTGATGGTTGATGACATGATGGCATTTGCTGATGAAGATGACATTAGTCAAGTTTCATCACAGAGTCAAGAGTCATGGAAAATCCTGATCGTTGATGATGAAGTAGAGATTCATAACATCACACGACTTGCCTTGGAAGATTTTAGCTTCGACAATAAGAGGCTAAACTTTCTAAGTGCTTATTCAGGTGTAGAGGCTCGTCAGATTATGGCGGACAATCCTGATATTGTGTTGATTTTGTTGGATGTGATTATGGAATCTGATGATGCAGGTCTGAGCACAGCCAAGTATATCCGCGAAACACTACAAAATCGAGCGGTGCGGATTATTTTGCGAACAGGGCAACCAGGGCAAGTACCCGAGCGACAAGCGATCGTCGATTATGATATCGATGATTACAAGACTAAAACAGAATTTACTTCACAAAAGCTATTTACCACAATTATTACGGCTCTGCGATCATTCAAGGCTTATAAATCATTAGAATTTTTAAATGTCAATCTAGAACAGAAAAATATAGAACTCATTCGAGTTACTAAGCTAAAAGATGAGTTTCTATCCAATATGAGCCACGAGTTGCGCACACCACTTAACGGCATCCTCGGAATGGCTGAATGTTTACAAGAAGAAGTTTTTGGAGAAATTAATCCGAGCCAAAAGGATGCGATCGCCACAATACAAAACAGCGGTAATCATTTACTAGAATTGATTCAAGACATGTTAGATGTCTCTAAAATCATGGCAGGAATGCTAAAGATAGACATCAAAACTATATCAATTGCTGATTTGTGCAACTCTAGTCTGGAACTTACAAAACAACAAGCTCTCAAAAAACAAATTCAACTAACGACAAGTGTATTCTCCAATACTGAAGTCATTGCAGTTGATCCGCATCGTATTAGACAAGTATTAGTTAATTTACTTGATAATGCAGTTAAATTTACTCCTTCGGGAGGCAAGGTAGATCTTGATGTCAGAATAGTAAATGATCTTTCTAGGGAGTTAATTCTCAGTCACTCTGTAGCAAATAGTTGTTGGATTAAGTTTTCAATTACTGATACAGGTATTGGCATTAGTCCTAGCGATCGCGACATGCTCTTTCAACCATTTATTCAGATTGATAGTGGACTCAACCGCAAGTACGAAGGCTCAGGGTTAGGGTTAGTAATTGTAAAGCAAATCGTGGAACTCCATGGTGGTTATGTCGATGTCAGCAGCCAGATTGATCAGGGAAGTTGCTTTACTGTGTACTTACCTACGAAGATAGCAAGACTCCCGATACTTTAAGAAATGATAGAGATTTGTAATCAACCCTGAACTAATAAACTTTGTAAAACTTTTACAAAGAAACACTTTTATAGCAATTGCCAATCAAACGAGCCACAAGAAAAATTTTGAAAGAGTTGCTTCGCCTTTTCCCAAAAAAAATTACAAGGGTGCATTACCTGTGAGAGTAAAATCGGCATCGGCTCTAAATTTATTATGCAAATTCGGCTCTACTTGTAGCAACCTTTAAGAGTTAGATGTATTCTATTAAAAAGTCATAAGTCAGAGCGTGTTTGATAAGTCTCCAAGCTAGCATAAATTTCTGCTTTTACTCCCCTTAATCCCCCCTTGCTAAGACTAACCTGTACATACAAGTCGGATTTCCCCCTTTAATTGCCCCTTGCAAAGGGGGGAAGACCAGAAATCTTGTTCCCTCCCCTTTGCAAGGGGAGGGTTAGGGTGGGGTAATTCCTTTGATTTCACAGACAAACTGAGATATGAGTACACGATAGCCCTTTGCAAGGGGGGAGGTAGAGGTGGTAACACTTCTCAAACACATTTTTAATACCAAAGCGCAAAATGTCTACGACATTTTGTGCATTTAAAACCCTTACAGGGTTTGGTTATTAATTCCCAGAAGTATTGTCACTCTTTTTGGAATTGATATAAGAAGCCATAAGACAAGTAAGAAGTCATAAAAATGATTGCAATGATTGATGATGATGATCTATTATTCATAGATGAAATAGAATTTGCTGATGAAATTGCTCAAGCTTCACCAGTAGACAACCCACAGACTCTTGAGCCTTGGAAGATTCTGATCGTCGATGATGAAGTAGAGATTCATAATATCACCCGTCTTTCTTTAGGCGATTTTACTTATGACAACAAAAAATTAGAGTTCCTAAGTGCCTATTCGGGTAAAGAAGCACGTCAGGTGATGATTGACAATCCTGATGTGGCAGTTATTTTACTTGATGTAATAATGGAATCTGATGATGCTGGTTTGATTACAGCAAAGTATATTCGCGAAACACTACAAAATCGAGCGGTGCGGATCATTTTGCGAACGGGACAGCCAGGGCAAGTACCTGAACGGCAAGTGGTCATTGATTATAATATTGATGATTATAAGACTAAAACAGAATTTACTTCGCAAAAGTTGTTTACCACTATTATTACGGCTCTACGCTCATATAAAGCTTATACAGAATTAGCCTCAATCAATAATAAATTAGAACAACGAGTAGAAGAAAGAACCCTCAAATTGCAGAATGAAATTGATAGACGAAAAGAAGCAGAAGATATTCTTTATGGTGTTTTGAATAGTTCGCTTGATGGTATTGTCGCTCTAAAAGCGGTTCGAGAATCGACAGGATATATTCAAGACTTCCGTTGCCTAATGATCAATCCCATAATTATCAAAGCCTTTGGGAAAAGCCGTGAAGATTTGATCGGTAAATTGGTTCCTAAAGAATTATTTACTCTTCTCGAACCAGACCTTTTTGATCGCTTTGTTACTATTGTTGAGACAGGGAAACCTCTAGAACGCGATTTTTATTATCAATGGGGAAAGTCTTGCTGGTATCAGTTTACTGTCGTCAAGTTAGAAGATGGTTTGGCGATTACAGTTCGAGATATTACTACTCGAAAACAGACCGAACTAGCGCTAAAAGATGCCAATCAGAAACTTGATGTCTTAGTGAATTTGGATGGTCTAACCAAAGTTGCTAATCGTCGTTGCTTTGATGCGAGACTAAATGAAGAATGGAAACGTCTAGCCAGAGACGAGCAATTACTTTCGATAATTCTCTTCGATCTTGATTTTTTCAAGTTCTATAATGATTTATATGGACATCTAGCTGGAGATGATTGTCTAACACAAATAGCACAGACTATTCATCAAACAGTTGATCGTGCTGGCGATCTAGTGGCTCGCTATGGTGGTGAAGAATTTGTAGTACTTCTGCCTAACACTGATTTTGATGGAGCGATCTCTGTTGCCGAAAGAATACAGCAGGCGGTTCAAGATTTAGCAATTCCCCATCAACAGTCTAAAGTGAAGTCAACTGTCACAATCAGTCTAGGTATTGCCTCAATTTTACCCACTATTGAAGTTCGACCAAATACATTAATTGATCAAGCTGCTCAAGCGCTATATAGAGCCAAACAGCAAGGACGCGATCGCTTTCACCTTTGATCAATTCTTATTTACCACTTGCTTAAAATACTGATAAGGAAAAAAGTTACGGCTATGCATAAAAATTTGGACAAAATCGCCTTAATCGCTTTTTTATCTTGCGTACCTGTGTAAGTCGCCCTTAGCGATCGCGGTTTCGCGCAAGAAGCCATAGACCGCAAAATCCAAGCAACACAGCTATTGGAGCAAGGAACTCAGCTATATGCCAATAAGAAATATCCTGAGTTGATTAAACCCATTGAGAAAGAACTCGTTCAAGCAAAAACGGAAACTATTCTTTATGCACCCGATGGACAACTGCGTTATGTACCCCTTGCGGCTCTCTATGACGGTAAGCAATGGCTAATTGAGAAATATCGCATTAGCAATCTAATTTCCTATAGTCTCAGCGATTTTGTGGCTAAGCAAAAAGTATTGCCGAGTATTCTCGCTGGGGCTTTTGGAGGCAAAGGCGGTGAGCGAAAGTTCGGTCAGACAGCTTTGCCAGGTACGCTTAAAGAAGTGGCTGCGATCGCCAATTCTTTCCAAAACTCAACTACACTTCAAGAGGAGCAGTTTAGTCGTCAAGCTATTGAATCCCAACTCAAAAATCATAATGTTCTCCATCTTGCTACCCATGCCGAATTTAATATTGGTGCACCTGAGAAATCATTTATCATTTTTGGCAACGGTGACAGAATTGGTTTGAATGAAATTACGGATTGGCAAATCCCTAATGTGGAGCTAATTGTGCTGAGCGCCTGCTAGACTGGTACTGGCACGCTAGAAAATGGTGTAGAAATCTTAGGCTTTGGCTATCAAGTCCAGAAAGCAGGTGCAAAAAATGCGATCGCTTCTCTTTGGAAGGTCGATGATGCTGGGACACAGGAACTCATGACGGCTTTTTATAAAGAGTTGCAGACAGGAGATATCAATGTTACTGAAGCTTTACGCAGAGCGCAGGTTTCGCTAATTCGCTCTAAGGAGTTTAATCATCCAAATTATTAGTCAGCATTTTTTGCGATCAGTAACGGATTGTAGCCAGTATTTTGCTACAATCCGTTACCGATCGCAATTCGCTAATATAAGCTAATGCGTACTGACACTGTCTTCTTTTTCCCAAAATGAGTCGAGCTACCGTGTATACACAAGTCATACAACCTAGCTAAGTCAGCAATTAATCGCTCCCTAGCCCCCAATTCTGGGGGAACAAGAAAATAAATCTTTTTCAAAGCCCCCCAGAATTGGGGGGGTAGGGGGCTTAAATAGGGCTTGCTGAGAAAGGCAGAAACAGTTGATATTAATGTTTTTTAAGGACGATAAAAACTGATAAAATGCAAGGAAAAAGCATAAAAACAAGAAGAGGCAAGGTGGGAACACCTGTAGAGTTTGGAGCCAATTGTCGAATTCTGGGTGTTCGGATTACGTCTCCGCCTTTGGGCAAACCTATACCCAATGATTTAGCGGTCATTCGCAAGCAATATTCTTTTTAACTGGCTATCAAAAAATTGTTGCTGGAATGCTAACTCATTCGTGGCTTGGATAAATGGATTGGCTGTTGTAAATCCATCATATGTATATGGAATAGAGTTTATACGAATAATCAAATCGCCATCATCTGACGGAACAGCGATCGCATTTACAGCATAACCATATTTTTCAAGCTCCTCAAAGCCAATCCTTAACACATCTTGATCATCAATTCCTAATTTTGCAATTAGTTGAGATCGCTTAATTTCCTTACCTGTCCGACTCAGATATTTGGCAATTCCCACTAAGGTTTGCCATGCGATCGATCCATTTATCTGTTCAGGGCGAGGATAAACTAAAGCGATGGCTTGATTAGCTTGATGGGCGCGATCAATAATGGTGTTGACATCTTGCCAACTTTGAGGGCAGCGATCGTAGATAGTTGCTGATAAGTGGTCTTCAAGCTCGATCAGATCACGCTCTCGCCAATCAATGACCTTGAGGTTTAGATCGTTTTTTTTGATTGATGTGGCAAGAGCTGGTAACTCAGCGCTAAGAGGTACACTCTGAGCATGGAAATCAAGCAATCGCACATCATAACGACGGAGAAAAGCATTATCCACAAGTTCAATCACCACATCGCAACTGGTATCGGGTAACTCATAACTATAATGTCCCCACCAATCGCCGTAAATTTGATTGCCATGGCGATCGCTTAGAGTAAATTCTGTCTTAATATATTCAACTTTCTGTCCTTTTTGAGTCCGAATATTGGCATTGGATATCTCTGAGAATTGGCAATCTCGAACCAATAATTTCGGATAGGGATTACCCATGCCAAAAGGTTCTAGTTGCTTAAATTCATTAAATAATTCTTTATTTAGATCAGCGATATTTACTTCTAAATCAATATTGATCGCTTTGCTTTGCAATTGACCATATTGACTCCAAAACTTCTGATCGATCGACTCAGTGAGTAACTGCAAATTCTCAAGTGCAAAACTCAAACCGCCTGCAAGTGGGTGTCCGCCGAAGCTGAGCAATAGATGTTCTTGTCCTTTGAGGAGATCGTAAAGATTTATACCCTCTAGCGATCGCGCACTGCCTTTAGCAATTCCATCTTCAACGGTACAGAGAATCGTCGGACGTGCATATTCGGCAACCACTTGTCCTGCCACTAATCCCAATACGCCCACCGACCATTGCGGATCGGCTAGCACAATCAGCCCTGTCGTAGAAAGATCGAGTTGTTCGATTTTAGATTGAACCTGCTTAAAGACCTTTTTTTGCAGAGCTTTTCGTTGTGTGTTAGCCAGTTCAGTCTGTTCAATTAAGGCTTTGCAAACTTTCTCGTCGCGAGTAGTCAGCAATTCTACGCATTTGCGGACATCGCCCCAAATTCTACTCACAGCATTAATGCGCGGCGCAATCCCAAAGCTAATATCAATTGGGCGATCGCCGACTCTTTTACATTGCTCCAAAAGCATTCGGACACCGAGGCGTTGCTTTTGCCGCAATACTTCTATTCCCTTTTGCGCAAGATATCGACAATCTCCAGTAAGTTTCACTAGGTCAGCCACTAAGCCGATCGCAACCAAATCCAACAAATCTTCTAAGGGCTTCTGGGGAATTTCTGGCAAGGTTTCATACAACGCTTCCATTAATTTGTAGGCAACTGCTACTCCTGACAAATTAAATAATGGATGCTGATTTGGCAAGTAACGCGGATTGATAATTGCGACTACTGGTGGACGCTCATCGGGCAAAGTATGGTGATCGGTGACAATCACATCAATTCCTAAATCCTGAGCATAGGTTAACGCATCAAAACAAGTACTACCCGTATCACAAGTAATGATTAAGCTTAGTGGTTTTCCTGCTGACTGACATTGCGATCGCAGCTCATCTAAGCCTCTAATCGAGATTCCATGGGACTCTTTAAGACGATCAGGGATAAAAAAGACTAAGCGATCTCCTTGAGCAAAAAATTGCCCTAATCCTTCCCACAAAACCGATGTTGCCGTAATCCCATCTGCATCAAAATCCCCCCAAATTGCAATCATTTCTCCCTGTTCATAAGCTTTCTGAATTCGGGTGATCGCCTGTTCCATTTCTACACCAAAGGTAAAGGCGCTAGTGGGACGGTATGCAGCAATATCTAGGAATGATTCTACTTGCTCAGGCTCAATGATTCCTCTCTGACAAAGTAACTGCGCTGCAAATTTACCAACTTTTTCGCTTAACCAAGTCGGTATTTCAACTGTTTCTGAAATTTGCCAATTAGTTAAGGACATGTTGCGATCAATAACTTCTTCAGTTAGTTTACAACAGCCCAAATCAAAAGAGATCGCCTCACACCTCGACTAAATTTTTAACTCTTGTCGAAATCGCAAAGTCTCGCTCGTCATAGAGATATAAAGCATAAAAAATCTGTGCTTTAATCAAACCCAAAACCAATAGACATCCATGAAATACGCAATTCTGGTCTATGAAACTGAGCAAGATTTGCGCGATCGCGCAAAACACATGCCAGCCTATAACGCCTACTCACAAGCATTAGCCGAAGCAGGAGTTGCCGCAGGTGGTGCAGCACTTCATCCCAGTCAAACAGCCACAACCATTCGGCTCCAAAATTGACAACGTAACGTCCAAGATGGCTCCTATGCCGACACCAAAGAGCAACTGGGCGGATTTTTTATTATTGACGTTCCTGATTTAGATACTGCAATGGATTGAGCAGCCAGATGTCCAGCCGCCAGTAATTGTGCTGTCGAAGTCCGTCCACTGTTACCCATGTAGCAGAGATATTGAAGTGAGCCTGTACTCACTTCAATATCGAAACTCAGCCCCAGTAAAGTTTTTGAATTTTAATTTTGCCGTAGGCAAAATTAAAATCGCTATAGGAGAAAAATGCCATGAAACTCTATTACTTCCCTCCCTCTCCCAACACCCGCAAAGTACATGCCGTAGCTATTCATCTTCAGCTTCCCATTGATCTGAAGCTAGTGGACTTAGAGAAACGCGAACAACACAACCCCGAATTCATCCAGCTATAGCAACGTAAGAGATAGATAGGACAATTCAAAACCCAAAAGATGGCAGAGCTTCGCTCTGCCATCTTTTGGGTTTTATGTCCTAAGCAAAGCTTACATTGCTATAAATCCCACAGGACGCACACCCGTTCTCCAAGATGGCGACTTTATCCTTTGGGAATCAACGGCAATCATGCAGTACTTGGCTAGTCAAGTTCCTAATTCTCTCTGGTCTGAGAATCCGCAGATCAGAGCAGATATTATGCGCTGGTAGAGTTGGCAACTTGCCCAATGGTCTCCAGCCTGTCAGCCCTTACAGTTCGAGAACTTTGTGAAGGCTCTGTTACAACTAGGTGAGCCAGACCCGCAAGTAATACAGCAAGCAACCGATCGCTTTCATAAAGAAGCGATCGCTTTGAATAATCATCTCGCAAGTCAAAAATATCTGGTCAATGACACCTTGACCTTAGCTGATTTCTCCGTGGCAAGTGACTTGACCTATGCTGTACCTGCTCAATTTCCATTAGCAGAATATCCGCATATTCAAACATGGTATGCAAGAATCGAGCAGCTACCTGCTTGGCAACAAACTGCACCGCGAGGTTAATCACAAATGGAAGCACGTCGAGCCGCCGAATTAGCCGCTCGCAACTCCTAAGGTTCTCAATACTTTTAAGCATAGCGGGCTAGAATTTTCAACCGAGCCATCTTTAGAATCCGTTACCTTTCCCGACAATCGCTTGAAATTGCTGTTTATTTGTGCTCACCCTGCGATCAATTCCTCTAAATTGGCAAGCCTTAGCTTTACTATACGAAGGATTGATTCAGCTTTCGCCGACATTAGGAGCTTTAGTCAGCCATGCCGCCGCGATCGCTGAAGCGCAAGGTCTAGAATATGGTTTAACTAGACTTGATGCAATTCCTATGGAATCTATAAAAAGCTATCAACCCTATTGGGCTTTAAAAGCTCACTTACTCAAGCAGTTAGGTTTAGAAACAGAATCACAACAAGCTTATGTCAGAGCGATCGGTCTTACGGAAGACTCAGCCATCCGCGAGTTTCTTCTGAACAAATCAAAAACCGAATATTGAGAGGTGGCGCGAAG